>Ga0222662_1000399_pt1 | contig 36593 bp, 31 predicted proteins | sample AntAcemetagen600_FD_179821 | JGI IMG/M metagenome (GOLD analysis project Ga0222662, IMG submission 179821) | Saline water microbial communities from Ace Lake, Antarctica - #600 | ecosystem: Environmental > Aquatic > Non-marine Saline and Alkaline > Saline | place: Antarctica: Ace Lake... | reverse complement strand
GGCGTCGTCCACGGGCTCAAGAGATCACACCCGGATCTTCGTGTCGATCCCACCGCCGCAAATCCCCGGGATCAGACGACTTCTTGGGGGGCTGAACGGTTACGCCGAAGGCAGGCCCTTCGCTCCCGAGCGGCCGTAGCGACGCCCTCGAGATCGCTGAAGCCTCGGCGCGACACGCTGGCTGCCGGGCGTGGGCCTGGGCCCTACGCGCGGGACGGCACTGCGCCGAGGAAGAGCTACGAGCGCTGGGGATCCAGGACCCCGAGGGATGGGGCCGTAGAGGCGTGCTCATGCACGTCGCACCGCCCCGACAGAGCGGTCGAATATGGACGGCTCCGCTCAGCAATTCGCCGCTGAGCTGATTGCTCCGAAGACCAGGATGAAGAGCGCAGCGCCCCAGGCGACTCTCTTGATCTCCCTCTCTACCACCCACTTTTCAACTGGGTCCGGTTCCTGCGAGCGATGCCCAGGGTTGGCGCCCCAGGCGACTCTCCTGATCGCCCTCTCTACCATCCACCCTTCAACGAGGTCCGCTTCCAGCGAGCGATGCCCGGGGTTGGAGCGATGCGGCACTTCAGACCGAGCTGAGAGGCCCAAACGGTGTTGGTCAAGGAGGTTGAGGAGACGCCGCCTCTCGAATTGGAGCGCTGCCGTTCCTATCGACCCTCCCCGGCTCGTGAGCATCCTCGTCATGGCTGGGACCTCCGAGAACCGATTCTCGCGATCGGACTGGAGTGCCATGTCGATGACCTCCGCAACCAAAGCCGAGCGCTGCCGGAGCTGAGCGGGAATCGAGTAGGCCCCAGCCATGAGGGCGATCAAGCTGTCCACGTCCGAGTCGCGTTCAAAGGGGAGCCGCCCTGTCGCAAGCTCGAACAGCGTCACACCGACACTGAAGATGTCCGCGCGGCGGTCCACATCCGCGGCGTTCCTGAGCTGTTCTGGAGCTGCGTAGCCCTCGGTGCCCATGGCGGTAGCCACGGTGGACTTGCGCTTGCCCTTCTCCCGCAGCTCGCCCCTGACCTTGGCGATCCCGAAGTCCAGCACTTTGGGGACCTGCTGCCCCGCCTCATCAACGGCCAGGAAGATGTTGTCGGGCTTCACGTCCCGGTGGACGACGCCGCGCTCGTGGGAGAAGTGCAGCGCCTCCAACACCGGGAGCATGATCGCGAGAATCTCCTCCTCGCTGGCTGGACCGCCCAGCACGTCGATGAAGTCAGCGAGGGAGCGTCCCTCCAGGTACTCCATCACGAGGCCTGCGATGCCCTGGGTGACGATGATGTCCGTGACGCGGGCGATGTTTGGATGGACGAGCTGCGCCTGGACCCGCGCCTCGTCGAGGAACCGAAGTCGGATCTGCTCGTTGCCGACATGCTCGGGCCGGAGGATCTTCAGTCCATGAAGGGTGCCGAGGTGGACGTGGCGCGCGCCTTGTACACGTCCGCGAAGCCACCGCCACCGAGGTGCGCGAGGACCTCGTACTTTTCGACCTGTGCCCCCACGTCCAGCATCAGTGAAGCCTATCAGCAGCGCGATTGGTCCTACGGCGCGCAGGTCAGCAGCGTGGAACGGATCGCCTAACGCGTCTCCCGACCACCACCGCTCCACGCGCCAGAAGCCCGTGGTCCAACCCTGGATGGCGCAGGCTGAGGATCGCCTCGTCGTACCCATCGACCTCCACTCGAGTCGAGGACGTCCGGCGCCAGCCGCGCCCGAGGTCCTCCGAGACGCAAATCCATGAGCGGACTCTCGCGACTTCGTCGCAAAGGGAACCCATCGAAGCGCTACGATTTGACCTCTAGCTGTGGCCCCGAGGTGTTCAAGTGCCCGAGTGGACAATCAAGGCGACGCTCCTCTTCGCAGCCATGGACGCGTTTGCTGCGAAGCATGACCTACCGGACCCACCACCTCCTCCCCCACGACGTCCTCCCAAGGATGCGGCCTGGTTCGAGCGCCGCCTCCGCGAAGAGGGCCTCGGCGACGACTTCGGCGTTGTCGGTTGGGCTCAGGCACTCGCGGAACAGGTGGCAAAGCCGCTGCAGGACGACATTAACCACGAGGAGGCCATGATCTGCGCCGAGACGAGGTTTCCAGAGCTGCCTTCTCTCATGCTCGAGGAACTAATGAAGGAACTCGGGCAGCTGGCGAGTTCGGAAGCGCAACCTCACCGATAGGCGGTCCGCACCTCTGGGTAGCTGGCTCTACTCGCCCCCCCCGCTGGCGGCGTGTTCGTGCGAGCCGTCACGAGCCCACATCGCGACGCCCTGGGTCCCGAAGTAGGTCCGCATCTGCCCTGTAGTCAGCTGTGGCTTCGATGCCCTCGGTCCGGGAGTCGGAAGACTGAGGTGTGACCAGTTCAGCTGCGCGAGAGCTCTGAAGACCATCTTGAGTGGCAGGCGACGGCCAGCGTGCTCGATGTACCAATTGCGCTCGCGGCCACCGACAGCCGCCTGGAGTGGGCCGATGTCGGGGTAGCGCGCGAACACCTCGTCCAAGGCCTTCTGTATCGGCGTGCGGGGCTTCTGAATCCGTAGGGCGAGCGAAAGTGCGAGTTTCGCTTGGCCCCGGAAGAACTCCTCGAAGCCGATAGGCACATCTAGACAGATCTGTACACACGGAACGCTGGACATCTCAGCTCCTTAGTTGGCGACGGCAGGATTTTCCTTGCTGTCTTGTGACAGTATGGCTGCCTCTTTCGTTAATCAACAATTAACGAAAAATCGCGTCCTCAACCGCCGAACTCGCTACCCCTGGTTGGGAGGGACAACATCCCCTCTGCGACGTATCCCTGCCCTACGGCGGGGTGCGGCCCGTGCCGGATGTCGCCTCGGAGGCATCGTGGCCCTCGGTGGCGGCTTCTGCGGGTAACCCGTCGAGGCCGTCAGGATCAGTATCTTGACGGCGTTGAACTCTGCGTCGACATGAGGCGCGTCAGGCGCCGGCCCAGGCTGCGGCTCAAGACTCCCCCAGTATGTCGCAGGGACAGCCCCCTCCAAGCTCAACCCCGCCGCAGGAGTGGTTCTGTCGCAGGGTTAAGAGCGTAGCCCTACTCACTACCCTCCTTCACCCCGCGGTGGGCCCGGCTTGCCAGCGGTCGGCGACAACTCGTAGTCCAGAATTTCGGCGCGATGTCGTGCGTTTGGAGCGTGCGACCCGAGCGCGAGACTCGTGTCATGTCCGTCATTTGGGGGCGGCTGTTCGCATAGGGTCTCGCACAGATTTGGGTCCGGTCAGGGGGCCGGCTCGGCGGCGTTAGGCACCGCCCGTGCAGATGGGGGCCAGCGGATGGCGGTCGCCGCCGGCACGGCGGGAAGACTCGGGCGTCTCTGACTACCTGAACAGCCCTGCTGTCTCCGGCTACCAGTCGGTGACTGTGAAGCCGATGCCCTCGTCTTTAAGGAACTGGACGACGACCTTGCAGGCTTCCAAGAACGGCAGCGACCGGTACCACTCCAGAGTCCTTGGGACCCGCTCGGCGACACCAGCTCGTGTTCGCCTTTGCAGCTTGCTCTCCAGCGTCCTCAACTGCTGCTGGGTTGTCTCAAACGAATACTGGCGCCCATGGTGTCCTTCGGCCTTGCCGAACGTCTTGACGCAGTAGTCCCTTCGCCGGCCCTTGAGATTCTCCGCCTTGCCCACCTTCGTGTTTGCTTCAGTGACTCTCGCGCAGGTCTTGACACGCCGTGGGTCGAGATCGATCGGCATCGCCCTGTCGGTCAAAGGGACGAAGACGTAGAGGCCCGCGTTCTGGGGCAGTCCGCGGTCTTTGCCCCCTCCGGCTGTCTGCTGTGGCGGCGTGCCACCAGGGGTACCTACCGCTAACTCCGCGACCAACTCCTCCCAGGCCGTCGCCGACAGGCCTGGGACCTGGAGTGACGGGTCGAGTCCGACGACTTCGGCGAGCTCGTTGTCGATGGGGCCCGGCTTAAGGTCGCTCTGGCCAGCGACCAACGCCTCAGCCCTCCGCGTGACATTCCACAGTCGCTCGGCGGTATGGGGGTTCTTGCCGCCGCATCGCCCTGTCCTCCCCGGGCTGCAGAGGTCCTTGGCCCAGTTGTAGTGCTGCCGTAGTGGTGTCCCCCCTTGGTGCAGCCGTGGGAACAGGTACTCAGGGAACCCAAGACCGACGAGATCCTCGATCAGCATCAGGGTCAGAAACGCGTTCTTGAAGTCGCACATCACCTACCTCCGAATCCGGTCCACGACCGGCATGACTGCTCTAGCTGTTTCTTCGAGAGCCCCGTCGGCGACTCCCTGTTCATGCAGCGCCCTTTGTCGCCGGCCCGCCAGAGGACCTGACCGGAGGGCCCAACCTCCCGACTGCTGAGGGCATACCAGGTACAGGAAGCACACACCGGGCGGGTTCCCCAGGTACTCCTCATCGCCGCCCCCATTCCTGCAGCCCCTCAGCACCGACCATCGAGAAGTACACCAGGGCCTCGCCGTATGCCAACCCGATGGCCCGAGTTGAACTGCAACTTCGAGCACTTGTAGGACTGGAGTGATTCCAGCTGCTTGGTGATCGGCGTGTCGACGGAAACCGTCCCCAAACGGCCATTTCGGGCCTGCGAGCGACACAGGGCGACACAGTCCAAGGGGGGCTACAGCTCGCCTCGGAAGGCGGACGCCAGCACGGACTTGTCGAGCCTGGTCAGGCCGCTGGAGCCCGTCGCCTGGAGCTTCGAAAGGCGTCTCGCGGAAGCCAAACGACCTGACACGGCGAGCACCACTGCCTCCTGTTCAGCGGACGGCGCGAGCGCCAGGGGCAGGCGGGCGAAGTCAGTGATTTTGAGGTGCTGGATGGCGTTCCCCTTCGCGCGCAAGGCGATGGCCCGCTGAGTTGCCGGTGAGGCCGCCGTGAGTTGCAGGTAGTCGCGGTTGACCGGGCATCCACGCAGCCAGACCACCGCGACAGACTGATTGATACAGAAGGGGCCGAGGCCTGCTGGCACGACGCACGGTCGTCCGATGGACCCGTCCTTCGTGATGAGGAGGTCCCCCGGCTGTGGCCGGTCCTTCTCGGAAAGGGCGAGGTAGGCCTCGGTGGTCGTGCGGTGCGTCCTTGTGAGGTCCAAGCGACCGTCGAGCACGTTCTTCGCCGTGAGGATGCGGGGGCCTTCATCGACATGGGGCATCGGACGGGTGAAGCCGTAGGTGACCCAGCTCGACAGCTCTCCCCAGCGAGCCCAGCACCAACCATCCGGCAGCTCCGGCAGCCCCTCCGGGTCCACCGGCTCCGGCTCCTTGTACTTCTTCTCCGCCCGCTTCCGGCCCGCCTCCAGCGCCTTGCTCTCGTCGGCCTCGGTCCAGGGCTTCCCGGCCTTCCGCGCCTTCGCCTCGGCCTTGCTGTGGGCCTTCTGAGCCTCGGCGTCAATCCAGCGGCGCTTGCGCTCGGCTCGGATGCGCTCCAGCAGGACCGAGGAGGGCTCCACGTCGGGGTTCTTGCTGCGCCAGTCCGCCGTCAGGTCGCCCCGGAACGCCGCCGCCAGGACCGACTGCCGGAACCGCTCCAGCAGGGGCGGGATGGCGTCCAGGGACTCCTTCGCGCGGCGGCTGCGGGCCTGGAGGGACTCGATGCGGGCGACGATGCGGCGTTGGGTGGGGAGGGGGGGGACCGGCACCTTGAGAACACCCAGCGCCTTCTTGTTGATCTTGGGCAAGACCGTCCGTCCCTGCGACAGAGATGCCTGGGCGGTGAAGGTGCTTGAGATCAGCCAGCGATGCAGGAACTGCGGATCGAGGGAGGTCGAAACCGGGTACATGTCCGCGCTGCACAGTCCCTCAAAGTCCACCATCACGGCCTTGGCGAGGTACGGCCGGATCTTGGAGTAGAGGATGTGCCCCGGCTTGAAGAGGTGCTTGGCGCTGGTGACGCCGTCTTTGGCGATGGTCTGAAAGGGCAGCAGGCGACCAGTGCCCGACTCGATGTGATTCGGTGCGATGTGGGGCAGCTCGCTGTAGTCGGCTGGATCGACGAGGTTTGAGTCGACGTTCGCCACCTCGTCGAAGGCCCTCCACTCCCAGCCCTCAGGCAGGTCCCAGAGCTTCACAGCGCCACCTCAAGCGAGTCGTCCTCACCCTCCAGCATCTCGCTCAGCGCCTCCATCTCCTCCATCGCCACCCGCAGGTGCTCCAGAATCTCCGCCGCGATGACCTCCGGCTCCGGCAGGTCCTCGGCCCGCTCGACGCTGTCGTCGCGCAGCCACGTGATGTCGAGGTTGTCGCCGCGCGCCTTGATCTGCTCCCGCGTGAAGTGCCGGAACCGGCCCTCCTCGCCCTGATCCGTCCGGGCCGCTTTCCCGAGCGGGTCCTCGCCGAACGACTCCTCAAAATCCTCAAAATGGCCGCGCGTGAACGGCGTGCGCTTGCCGAAGCTCGGCATGTTCGTCCGCAGGTCGTAGACCCAGACGGCCTTGGTGTTCCCGGTGTCGGTCGCACCTCGCGTGAAGAACAGCACGTTCGTCTTGACGCCCTGGGCGTAGAAGATGCCCGTCGGCAGGCGCAGGACCGTGTGCAGGTCGCACTTGTCCATAAGGTCGGCGCGGATCTGCTGGCCGGTGTTGTCCTCAAAGAGCACGTTGTCGGGCAATACCACTGCCGCGCGCCCGCCCGGCTTGAGCCCCCGGTAGATGTGCTGGAGGAACGCAAGCTGCTTGTTGCTGGTGGGGTAGGTGAAGTCGTCGCGGGTGGGCCGCCCTCCGCCCTTCTTGGTCCCGAAGGGCGGGTTGGTGAGGATCACGTCGACCTTCGGCAGCGAGGCCCCGCGGGGGGAGAGCGAGTCGGCCAGAAGCCAGTCGCACTCGATGCCGTGGAGCAGAGCGTTCATCAGGGCGAGGCGATGGGTGTCCTGGACCAGCTCGACGCCGATGAAAGCCCGCTTCTTCTGGAACTCCTGGGCGTGCTCCGGCAAGTCGAACAGGTCGTCGGTGGCGGCCTTGATGTCCCGGTCGGCGGCGACGAGGAAGCCGCCGGTACCGCACGCAGGGTCCTGCACCAACTCGCCCGCCTTCGGCTTGACCAGGGCGACCATGCTGTCGATGAGAGGACGGGGCGTGAAGTACTGGCCCGCGCCGCTCTTCTTCTCGTTGGCGTTCTTCTCCAGCAGCCCCTCGTAGAGGTCCCCCAGGCCCTCCTGGCGGGCGCTGTACCAGTCCAGGGCGTCGATGCTGGTGACGAGCTTCTGGAGGTTCCTGGGCTGCCTCAGGGTCGTCTGTGCGTTCGTGAAGATGGCCTGTACGCGTCCAGTTCCTTCGGTGCCGAGGTGGATGAGGAGCAACCGGTAGACCCGGAGCAGGTCGACGCCCTCCTGATTGACGAGGTCTCGCCACCTCCATCCATCTGGGAGCTGGTCCTCAGTGCCGGTCTCCTCGGCCATCTTGAGGAAGAGCAGGTAGGTCAGCTCAGTCACGTACTGGTGGTACGTGATGCCGTCGTCGCGCAGGACGTGGCAGAGGTTCCAGAGCTTGGCGACGATGTCGTTGGTGGTGTTCAAAGGGGTCCATTCACAGTTCGGGCTAGATAGCCGCAGGCTATGCCTACTAGCACCCATCGAGAAGCGCGAGGCCGAAGAGCATCGCGCCGATCGTGTTGACGGTCATGAAGGGGATGATGCACCCGTCCGGGTACGGCTCCTGCGTCGACACGCGCTCTGCCAGGTTCTCCTCGGTGGGGAGCCGGAAGTACAGCAGCGACACAGTGGAGTCGGCGATTCGAGCGTTCAGGTGGACAGCGGCTTCGATGGTCCTCCCCACCGCGAAAACCGCAGCCAAACACCCGGGGGTCTCCGATACATCGGACTCGCCAGTCGTAATGGCGTCGACGGGCTGGATATCGGATAGCTTTGAGGTGGATGGGGCGGCTTCGGCTCTCGTCGGTTCCTCCGCCTCAGCCGCGCTCGCGCCGCTTCCGGCGGTCCCTGGCAGATGTGCGGACCCATCTTGGTCCTTGGACTCCTCAACCGCGGTCGCGAGGAGGCCGACGAGTTGGTGAAGGCCGAGCCCCACCCACGCCCCCACCCACGAGGGCAGGACGAGCAGGGGAATCATGAGGAACCGGAAAAAGCCGCTGAGAAACCCCTCGTCAGGAAATGCGGAGAGAAGGCCGATGCCCTGCGCCAGTCCGAGCACACCACCCAGCAGCACAGAAGCCCAGCCGGTGACGGAGTCGCCAGGATCTGGGAAGTGCACTCCACCCGGACCCATGTGGTGGTTGAAGGGCACGGACTCGATACTGGCCTTGAACTCCGCGTTGCCCCAGTCCTTCGCCACGGCCTCTCCGAGTTGCTCCAACCACTCCGCGAACTCCGGCCAGCCCTCGGGGTACTCCTGCGCGTTTGCCCGGGCCTCGCGAGTACGTTCCCAGATGGCCTCGTCGCCGGCTTCATCTTGGTCGGCAACCAACCACGCGTCGTAAGCCGCCCTCGTAGGAGCTGATGAGAGCACGAGATAGGCGGCGTTCAACTTGACCATCTCGGCGTGGCTACCGCCACGATCGGGGTGGTGCTCAAATGCGGCGAAGCGGTACGCCTTCTTAAGGGCAGTCGGGTCTGCATCAATTGAGACACCGAGCAGGTCGTAGTAGCTGGGGGACCGAGGTAGCCCTTCAAAGCTCACCCCGTCTCCTCCCAAACCGCTTCACTCAGTGCCCCAAGCACCTGTTCCAGCCGACCGTCGAACACCTTGTTCATCCGCACGAACCCGCCCGTCGACTTGAACTGCCCTCGGTCCAGCGCCGAGCGGTCCACGACGGTCTCGACCTTGAGCTGCTTTGCGATGCGCTGTAGCCACTTCCGCTGCGGGACAGTCCAGGCCTGACGGCCGAGAACCGCCTTGAGAGCACGATCGACGCGCTCGTCGTAGGGGACCAGCGCAGAGCCGAGCGCCTGCTGCCGGATGTACCCGATGATGCTCGCGGCGATGTCCTGGTTGGTCGTCTCGCGCCACGCAACCCGGAGGCTCGTCTCGGTGTAGCCGGCCTCGTCCAGAGCGAGCTTGAGCGAGCGAAGCTGCTGCCGAGTCAGGTCGCGGGGGCGGGTCGTGACGAGCACGAGCGCGGGGATCTCGTTGAGGTTCTCTTGGACCCACCGGCCGAAGGACTCCAGGTAGTCGTCAGGCCGCTTCGCCGTCCCGTAGCCGCGCTCGATGCGGCGCAGCTCATCCTCGTGCTCGGAGACCAGCAGCACTGCCCCGTCGCCGGTTGAGCGGTCCAGGTACGCCGCCAGCCCCGGTCGGTCAGCGAACCACTCGGCGGTCTCCCTCGGGTCCTGGTCTTTGATCAGCTCGACCGCGTCCTCCGGCGCCATCCCTGCGAGCACGTCGAACTGCTCGGCTCGTTCGCCCACGAGTCGACGCTTCTTGCGCTGGAGCTTCGCGACGAGCTGGTCGTGGAACTCCCGCAGGGCGTCGTCGTCGTCGACCTCGGACAGCTCAGTGACGAGCTGCTGGAAGCTGATCTTGGGGTTGACGACCACCGGCTGCATCGTGTCCCAGTCGGCCAGGGCCGAGAAGATGTCCACTGCGTCGTAGATGCGGAAGACCTCCTTGTTGATGTCGTCGCACTGCCGCGTGGCGCGACCCTTCATCTGCTCAAACAGGATGCGGCTCCGCACCCGCCGGATGAAGACGAGGTTGGTGATCTCGGGCACGTCGATGCCGGTGGTCAGCAGGTCCACAGTGACTGCAACCTTGATCTGGTTCGGCTCGTTCTTGAACCTGAGGAACAGCGACATCGGTTTGTCTGCGGCACCAGTGATCTTCATCACCGTGTCGTCAGGCGTCGGACCGTACTGGGCTTCAAACGCCTCCTTGAGGAGTCCGACGACGGTGTCGGCGTGGCGGTCATTGGCGCAGAAGACCAGGGTCTTTCCCGGCAGAGTCGGGTCGATCTCGCGTGCCAGCTGGGTGCAGACCACGCGGTTGAAGTTCTCCGTCAGCACCCGCAGGTTGAACGTCTCGACCTCGACGTTGACCTCATCGGGGGTCTCGACGAGGTCGAGCTGCCCGCTGCGCACTCGGTAGACGGCCATCTCTTCGCCGGGCATCCAGGTGATGCCGTCCTCGGCCAGCGCCGTGACGATGCCGATCGGCGGCTCGTGGTCGATGAGATGCCCGTCGATGACGGCCTGTCGGTAGCTGTACGTGAAGACCGGCCGGCCGAAGATCTGCGTGGTGTGCAGCGCCGGTGTGGCGGTCAGGCCCACCTTGACGGCGTCGAAGTGGTCGAGCACCTGACGGTACTTGCTGACGTAGTCGGCTTCGGACCGGAACGACAGCTCGGAGTCGCTCATCTCGCGGTCGAGCGTGTACCCCCTGTGGCACTCGTCGATGACGATGCAGTCGTACTGGTCCACCGCGACAGCCGGGGCGTTGTCCGACGGGTAGAGCAGCCGCTTGACCATGCCCTGCACCGTCGCGATCTGTAGCCGCGTGTCGTCGTCGGGCCGCAGATCCCCCATCTCCTTCACGTCGTAGATGTCCTTGAAGCTCTGGAGGTTCTCCATGTGGACGCTGCCGAAGGCGTCTGTGGCCTGCTTGCCGAGCGCGCTCCGATCCACGAGGAACAGCACCCGGCGGAACCGACCGCTCTTGATGAGGCGATAGACCAGCGCGATGCACGTCCGGGTCTTGCCGGTGCCCGTCGCCATCGCGAGGAGGATCTCGCGCTGGTCCTCCGAGAGAGCCTTCTCCACGGCGGTGATGGCGTCCTTCTGGTAGTCGCGGAGCGGGAGGTAGTTCTTGGTCTCGGTCTCCAGCTTCTTCTGGGCCTCAGCGATGTCCTGACCGAGGAGGCCTAGGAGGCCGGCTGGGGCGTACCAGCCGTCGAAGGACCGAGGGTGGTTGGTGGACCGACGAGCGTCGAGGAACCAGATACCGCTCTCGTCCTTGAGCTGACGCAGGTAGTCCCGGCCGTTCGTCGCAAACAGGAACGGCACGCGGTAATCGTCCCAGGGCCCAACGGGGGTCGCGAACCCCTTGTCCTGAAAGCCACGGCTGTACCGCTTCGCTTGCTGGATCACGCCGCGCACGTTCTTGGACTCCCGCTTGGCCTCGACGATGGCGATCGGCGTGAGGCCCGCGAACAGGACGTAGTCCACGGGGCCGCTCTCGGTGGGCCACTCGGCGATGGCGAGGTTGCGGCCTTTGCTGGGGCGAGTGCCCTTCGACCAGCGTAGGACGACGGTGTCCGCCTCCCAGCCGACCGCGCGGAGCTGGGAGTCGATCTTCTCGCGGGTCTCGGCCTCGTCGGCGGTCAGCTCGGCGCCGGCATGGGCAGCGGAGACGACGGCGGCGGCGGCTACTTCTGGCTGGGCAGCGACCTGGAGCTGGAGCGCGCCTAGGCGGCCGTCGAACTCGGCGCGCGCGGCCGTGAGCTGCGCCTCGGTCTCGGCGGCGAGCTCCATAGCGGCGTCGAGGTCGGCGTAGGCCCGGCGCGCCTCCTCCTCCGCGACGGCCCGCTGTGCCGTGGCGTGGACCGCCTGAGAAGCGCTGGCTTCGGCCTGAGCTTCCTTGCTCGCGAGAGTGGTCCGCAGCGCCTCAAGCTCCTCGTGCAGGGCTTCTGTGGCGGCGCGGGGGTCGGGCGGCGGAACGAACGGGCCGGGCTTGAAGGACGGGTGATGCCCGAACGACTTGTGGAACCAGATGGCGAGGCGACGAGCTGCCTTGAGCTGGTGCAGCGCTTCGCGGTGGCTGTCGCTGTGGGAGTGCGCGGCGGCGTTGCCGGCCTGCCGTAGCGAGTGGAACAGCTCCCGAGCCATAGGGCTGAGGGCTCCGGCAGCCGCGAGGCTGTTCAGCACATCGAGGAAGCTGGCCCCAATGCCTTCCCAGGACCCGATCTGGCCCGCTGCCTGCTTTGCGAGGGTCTCTGCGAAGAGGCGGAGCTTGAGCAGGCAGGCGTTGGGGTCGTCGGCGAAGTACCGCTCGGCCTGGGCCGCGTAACGCAGCAGGAGAGCGTCGTGCTTCGCCAGGAAAGCGAAGTTGGGAGACCGAATCTCCATCGTGTGCGTGCCCCCCAGTCAGTACCAAACGCGGCGTCTACACGCCTGTTCGTCAGCAAGCTTGCCACGTCGGGCAGGATCGCGAATCGGGGATGAAGCCACAGACCGCCCCCACGCCCCCGGTGACCTCGCCGGCTCAGGCAGTCAGCCGGGACCAGCACCTGCGCGGCCGAGAAGCGTGAAGAACAGCCATCCAATCGCGACGACCGGGCAAGGACCCGGCGAGCTGATCCACTGTGTCCATCTGAAGGTCATTTATCCGCACTTCGGGCCGAGCGGAGTCTTACCATGCGCCTCGACGGGGGTGGCATCCGCAGATGCTTAGTGCCGTGTCCCCGCGCGTGGAGGAGAGCTCTGATGGATCGCCCAACTGTGCGTTTGCCCTGGCTGGCCGAGAAGGACTGGAACGAGGACAGCTTCAACAACACCCTGGGGTGGCTACTGCAGGCGGAGCCAGAGCTTGTTCGGGGGCTCTCGGAGAACGTCGGGTTGGCGGTGGACCCGGCCTTCGACAACGACGTGGTGGTGCGGCGGGGCGAGACCGGCGGCGGCATCCCCGATCTCATGCTCACGGGGCAGACCTGGGACTCGAGCCGAAGGCGGTGGCGGCGGGCCCGGGTCATCATCGAGGTGAAGACCTCCATCGACCATCCGCTCAGCGGCTACCAGCGAGGACGCTACAAGGCGCACAGACGCTCGTTCCAGAAGGACTCCGTCGTGTTCCTATTAGTGGTCCCCCCCGGCTACGTGGCGCGCCACAAGAAAGACATCCCGACGAAGCGCACGATGGTGATGACCCATGTCGAGCTTCGGAACGTGCTGTTGAGGTCCAGCGGGTCCCGAACCACACGGCTCCTGATCGACGAAGCTTGGCGACATCGGTTCGACGTCCAGATCGAGCTCGCCAGCGTTCCGGGGAGACTCGACGATCCCGCCGACGGCGAGCTGGACCAACTCCTACAGGGCTTGCTGCTTCGGGTTCGCGAGCATGTCTCGGGGCTCGTGGTTCACAAGCTCGGGAGCTCGAAGACGCGGGCCAGCCGCTACCGAGGGTTCAACATGTACTACGAGGGGGAGGGCAAGCCTCGCTATGCTGGCTGGGTCGGCTTCACCGTTCACGAGGGGAAGCCGAAGTTCCAAGTAGACACCAGCTCCGCTGACGTGATCGCCTACGCCGAGAAGAGGCTCCCGGGTGAGACCACCCAATGGGATGAGGGCAGCGCTGCTGGCACCTGGTGGCCAGTCCACCTCGAGGGCGCCTTGTCGACCGTGCAGATCTGGGATCAGGGAGGGCGCGATCTTTTGGAGAGGATGGGCGCCGACCAGAGTTAGAAGGTGCCTCTTTGTCCCTTTGTAGGATGCAACTTCGCTGAACACGACTCCGAGCATGAGCCCCACATGGAATTCCACGATCGGCTGAACCGGGGGATGTGGTCACGCGCCCCCGTCGGGGATGTCGTGGCGGGACACGTTCATTCGGACTTGACCTTCTCCGTCGTCACGCCGTCGTCAGTTCGTGAAGAGCAAAACCACGTGGGCGACCTGAAGAAGATCGCAGATCGCCTGAATCTCAACAGGCAATACAAAATCCCGTCCTACGGGCACCCGTGCACGGGCTGGCACGCCCTCCTCGCCTACGTGCCGGATGCCATGAATGAAGGACTCCGGGCTATCGGCTTCTCGCTTGCCAGCCTGCGAGACTGGAAGGTGAAGCAGAGCACCTGGGCCGAGATTTCTGCGGAGACCGAGTCAGGCTCCCTGGACTGCAGGGGCACGACGATGGTTGACCGCTGGACCGTTGGGTTCTTCTGGATTCACCCAGCGGAACGAGGACGCGGCTTCTCGGAGCACTTGTTGAGGGCCACTTCGACCTGGCTCCAGGTTGAACCTCAGGATCTTGCGTGGCATGCACCCATCAGCGTTGCGGGCCAGGCCGGGATCTCTCAGCTAGTCGGCGACCCAGTATGGGTCGGATACTGACCGTCCAAAGGGGGCGTGATTCCAGCAGCCGGAACCCCTGTTCTTGCCCAAGGACGAGGGGGGCCGAGGGCGCCTTTCGGCGGTTCAGGGGAATGGAACCGCTTCTCAAGAGGACGGCGCATCTCCACATCGTCCACGTCACGGTCCACGAGTTCGGCGGCACACGCCTCGATTCGTCCAGCGCGATGTGGAGCCTCCTTCAACCACGCCGTCCGCACCTTCTCCCACTTGGCGGCCGTCCACTACCCCTGACCGGCGCTTCGACGACGGCCGGGCCCGGCCCCTCAGCGTAGGCTGCTGACCAGCCTAAACTGCGGCTTTGTCAAGCCATTGGGGGCCCGCCCTTGCGCACGAATGCGTCTCCAAAGATCCACTACTGATAAGTGGGGTTATCACGAGCTGGCTACTGATAATCGCCGTTGTCATTCAGTAGCAAAAACGACGACGGTGCAGCCTGCCAGCCACCGTGAAACGACGCTGATTGTGGCGAGGCGCGACGGGTAGGACTAACCCTTGTTCAAAGGGCTGGAGACCATCCCATGCGTAGTCGTCGAAAACCACGGAACCAACCCGCACCCCCGAAACGGGCCAGCATCGAGGAACTGGTGGGGTTCTTCGTCCTCGCCCGTGGCTTCATTCTTGTGGTCAACGAGATCGGCGAGGAGGTTCGCGCAATGTTCGAGGAGCCAGACGCCCCGACTCCGCAGCCCGACGAGTCCCCGCCTGTTGTCGACCATTGGCCGGCGCGCGCATACATGCCTACCTCTGGGCCCGGGCGGTCTCAGTGGCTCCAGGCCGAAGCGAGGATGAGAGTTGCAACTGGTGAAGACTCCGACTGAGGGGCTTGCGGCCCACCCCATGGGCCCCGCTATTGGGTCCCCTCAGAAGGGGCCGGCTTCGGTCGTAGTAGCTCCCATGGCTCCACATCGAGGGCCGTCGCGAGCTTCAAGAGTACGAGCAACGTCGGTGCCCGCTGCGCGCTCTCGACGCGGGACATGTAGCCCTTGTCGATCCCAGCCTGCCAGGCGACCTTCTCGCTGGTGAGACCCTTCGCCTCGCGGGCAGCTTTCACGTTCGTGGCCAGTTGAAGCAGAAACGCGGCCTCGCGCTCAGTCAGATCTCGGGTCTTGCCGTCGCTCTCGGACATCTCTCGACCGTGCCGCCGCCCGCGTGGTAGGACATTGCCGCAGCGGCAACACGGGAGGCCATGATGAGTTCGTCACGTTTTCTGGTCGTCGCGGGGGCTCTTTGTGGAGTCCAGTTGGCTGCCCCAGCTGCGGCCCACGCTCAGCCCTTCGAAGAGGCGGAGCGGCAGCTGAGCCTCGCAGAGGACGACTACGCCGCAGGCCGGTTCGAGGCGGCGGCATCCGGTGCCCGCAGCGCGTTCAGGCTGGATGGCACTCTGCATGGGGCCCTGGTCGTTCAAGGCCTTGCACTCAGAGAGCTCGGGCAGGCGCAGGAAGCGACCGCGATGCTCAGGACCTACCTGACCATCCGGCAAGGCCTTGAGGTGGATCCACGAGCCGCAGCGACCCTGGTGCTCCTCGAGGCGGAGCTTGAGCGAGCAAACGGGACATTCAACGTTTCGAGTGCGCTGGCCGCAGCCGAAGAAGCCCTCCTCCAGCTCGAGACCGGGTCGGCGCTTGCCTACATCGCCGCGGTTCAGGCCGAGCGTGACCTCAAGCCGCAGGATGCTCAGCGCGCTCTTTCCCTCGAGGCCCAGGCCAGATGGTCCCTGGAAGAACGTGTGGAGGCGCGGGCGCTGTGGCGGCGCCTCTTCGCCCGGTACCCTCGCGCTGTCGTGGACCCGCGGTTGCCACCGTCTGCGATCACCGCAATGGCTGAGGAGCAGGCGGCCGTTCGTGCCAGTCAGAACCCGCCGCACACCAACACCGGGTCAGCCCGCCCGGAGGCCCTGCTGCTGGGGATCGGCGGAACCACAGCGGCGCTGGGGTTTGCTGTCGCTGGCGGCAGCTACGGATCCCAGATTGAGTCCTTTCCAGGGCTTATGGAGTCCGGTGAAGTGTGGGACGCGGGAATCGGGGGCTACAGGGCTGCCTGGACCACCGAACGAGTCGGCGTCGCTGTTGGGGGCACCGGAGTTGCCCTACTCACGGCTGGACTAGTTGGGCTGATCGTCCGGGAAGCCCAGAAGAAGAAGGTGCGGCGATGAAGCAAGGCCTGTGGCTGCTGGTCATCGGACTCACGCTGGTTGGTTGCCTGCCCGCGCCGCCGCCTCGCCCCGAGGCACCTGGGGCAGTCAACGATGATGACGACGACGCCTCTGGAGACGACGACGACGCGAGCAGCGACGACGACGACGCGAGCAGCGACGACGACGACGCGAGCAGCGACGACGACACGCCGACGGACCTCGATGGCGATGGGTGGGACGCGGAGACGGACTGCGACGATGGGGACTCGACCATCTACCCCGGCGCTGACGAACTGTGCGACACGATCGACAGCGACTGTGACGGAAGTTTGGTCGATGAAAGCCCCGACCTCGACCAGGACGGGGAGCCGGACTGCATAGACGTCGATGTCGACGGGGACGGGACGCTCAACGACAGCGACTGCGCCCCGGAGGACCCCTTGGTCCACCCCGGGGCTGACGAACTCTGCGATCTCGTCGACTCGGACTGCGATGGGTCATTGGTCGACGAAGATGCGGACCTCGACGGAGATGACCTTCCGGACTGTGTCGACGCCGATGCAGATGGGGACGGCTTCGAGGGCCCGCTCGGAGTAGGCAACGACTGCGATGACGCGTCGAACCTCGCGTTCCCAGGCCAACAGGCGTTCTTCTCAACTGAGATGACCGGAGGTGGTTACGACTACAACTGCAACGGTTCAGAGGAACTCGAGTTCACTTCCGGATTCGTCTGTGGAAGTTGCGGACCCACGGTGTTCGGATGGCGCAGCGGAAATGCCCCCGGTAGTGGTCCCGCCTGCGGTGTGCTGGGCACCTGGGGCGCATACTGCCCCAGCGTCGGGTGCGGGATCTACGACCAGAGCAGCCCGCAGACGCAGGGATGCCGCTAGACGGGCCCACGACCAAATCCACCATCCGGCTGGGCTCGTGGCGAGCGTAGTGCGTTAGGACTAGGTCTTGTGCATGCGCCAGACCCCTGACATCGAGCCAGTCCCTCCCCCCGCGGATACCTCAACTCCAGCAGCTGACCCTGACCGGGCCGAGGAAGCCCAGGAAGCCCCTGCAGCACTCGGCTGCTGCATCGATCCGCTCTCCAACGACGGTCTTAGAGCACTCGTGCGCTCGAAGCCAAAGAGCTGGTGTGTGCGCCTTCGTGAACACCTAGCACCCGAGACGTTGTCCCTCGTCGCGGACGGTGCGCCCGTCGATGCGGACATCAGATCAGTCCTGGTCGCGCACTGCCCTCAGCTCCTGCCTCGCGCGGGAGCTGTCCCAGCGCTGGCCAAGATCGTCCAGGGTCGACAACTCAGCCGCCTGCTCGTCCAGCACGCTGGCGACCGCCAGGCCCAGGGCGTTGACGCGAAGGCCCTGGAGGAACTGCGGTCCGAGCTCCTCTCGACGCAGGATCCCGAGACACTGCAGTTTCGCTCTCACGACCGCGTCGGCAGGGCAATCTCGCTCACACGGGACGCACTGAACCGCTGGCGCGCGTCCCACGGACGACCGCCGGTCGCGATGATGCGAACGAATGAGCGCGCGGGTCGCCGTGACGGCAACTACTCGTTGCCCCTGCGCGCGGTCCACGACCTCATTCGACGGGCACGACCCGCGGAGCGTGGGCTCATCGCGCTCGCGGTTTCCACCGGGGTCATCGGGAGCGAGACGCGCACCCTCCGCCGCAGCGACTTCCAGGTGACCCCCCTCCACCCTGACGGTGCCCCGATGCTCTTCATGCGGCTCGAGGACCCGAAGGACCCCTTGCTCGAGCGGTGGATATGTCTGCCGCCCTGGGTACGGGAGTTGTTCCGCGAGATCCCGAAGCACGGTGACGTGGTGTTCCCGCGAGGCTCGGCCCCCGCGCTTGCCCAGACCCTCCTGCGCCTTCGCCGGCCGCACGACGAGGTCTGCATCAAGCCAACCGGTCTGCGGGTCACATACCAGGCCATAGCGAGATCGATGGGCAGTAGCCGTGAGCTTGTACGTGGCAGGTGGCGTCAGCCGACCGGAGCATGGCCTGAGCGGATACACCCGGCAGCGCTTCAACAGTGGAAGCTGTGCCAACTCTGGACCGATTTCCACGATGGGCCCGCCGGCAAGCTGCTCGACCGGAGCGTGCTCGTCCCTCGCCGAGCTCCAGCGCACTGCGCCCCTGGGGCCTCTGAGTGCAGCCCGCGGACGAAGAGAGCTACGCCGTTGCCGCCAGGGATGCGAAAGCTGCCGCCGCCGCCACGGAGGCTCAAGGACACAACCGCCGAACTTGAGCTGGATCGCGATTCGCAGAGGCGGATACCCGGCTCGGCACGCGACATGGCCGGGCACCCCGGACGACGTCTCCACAGTACGGCGCCGGCCCCTGAGATCCCGGAAGCGACTTCGCGCGGTTCGATCGGGCCTAGCTAGGGCGAGGCCGGACATGGAATCCGCAAGGACGGTGAGACTCCCCGACGAGACGGGAGCCTGACACGGGACAACGGAGCCACGCGACCGACACCTCGGAGCCGTCCGCAGGCAAACACGTTGCTTCCAGCGTCTAGGCCCCCACCGCAGCCCCGGGGGCCCCCGGTGCCCAAGGCGCCCAACGCCTCAACGCCTCGACGGACTTCAGCGCATGGTCCCCTGCCACGAGCGCAGTCCGGTGTCGGGGCGCAGCGCTTCTGGTCGGGCGGGAACAGGGCTACAGCACGGTCTGTCGCTCTAGGGACGGGTCTGGAGGCCCGGGCCTGGAGGGGGCCTCCAAGTCCCGCAGCGCCTGCACAGAGGCTGAACCTGTTGCGCAGTCGTCGCCGGTCTAGCCGACGACGCTCACCGCAGGCCATCGCCGTCGCAGTCGTTGCCAATTGCCAATGTTGGTATGTAGTTGACGCTGGGCAGCAAGTACTGTTCACCGCTCAACGCCTGCGACGGCCAGCGGGCCTTTGAACGCCGGGGCAGGTACCGGAGCCAGAGGGGTCTCTCGCCGACGACAGCGGGAGGCACGCCGAGGTCGCGATCCGCGGCAGAGTGATCCGGGCTGAAGAGGCATGAACTAGCAGGAAAGGGTGCCACCGTTGACTATCGAACTCAGCTCCGCGCTGAGAAGCTCGCCAAGGCCCTTCGCTCCTCAGGCCACAGCATCAGTTCTTCGTCCGTCTGGCGCCTCCTTCGAGCAAAGGGCTACCGCCTCCAGTCGGTGAAGAAGTCGCTCGAGCGCAGCCATCACGACGACCGGGATGCCCAATTCATGTTCATCAACGGCGCCGTCAACGACTTCCATGCAGCCGGCCAGCCCACGATTTCCGTCGACACCAAAAAGAAGGAGCTCGTCGGGGACTTCGCCAACGGCGGTCGCGAGTGGCATCCGTCGGGGCGACCGGAGCAGGGCCTTTCCCATGACTTTCCGTCTTGGGCGAAGGGGAAGGCCATCCCCTACGGCATCTACGACATCTGCAGAAACGAAGCCCTCGTCAATGTCGGTATCGACCACGACACCTCAGCCTTCGCCGTGGAGTCCATCCGCCGATGGTGGCGACTCCTGGGGATCCAGGCCTACCCCGACACGAAGCAGCTCCTGATCACACTCAGCGCGAGGGTGTTCGCAGCCACTGGAATCCACCCCGTCGGAGAGCCAAGTTCTCGCGATGAGCGATGAGGCGATCCGGGCTCATTGTGCTCCGGCAAAAGGTTGAGCCTCAACAGCTGGGGTAGCCGCAGTGCCTGAACCAGCCTGCAGCGTCGTCTGGTCCGAGGAGCCTGACCGCGAGGGCGAGCGACGTGTCGATTCTCTCGACGGTTCGTGCTCGTGAGGCCCGAAGCCAGTTCTTGACCCACGCCCACGCGAGTTCGATGGGGTTGAACTCCGGCGAGTAGGGCGGTTGGAAGACGAGCTTGGCTCCGGCTTCCTCGATGAGGCGTCGGACTTCATCAGTCCGATGCGCCCCGAGGTTGTCCATCACGACGAGGTCGCCGGGCCGCAGGGTGGGCACGAGGACGTGTTCGACATACGCGGCGAAGACCTCAGCGCTGGTTCCGCCTTCGATCGTCATCAGGGCGTCGAGGCCGGTGGAGAGGCGCAGAGCTCCGATGACAGTAGTGACGGTGCCCCGATTTCGCGGGAGTGCTTGCTCGAGTAGCTCACCGCGAGGCGACCACCCGCGTTTCCGGTCCATCGCGATGTGGCTACCAGTCTCGTCGATGAAGACGAGACGTTCGGGGTCTACGCCGCGGCGCCATGCGTCGTACTTCACGCGGAGAGCTTGTATCCGCGGACTATTTCTCTCCGCAGCGTAGACCGTTTTTTTTCCGGGAGAAGCCCAGACGCATCAGCGCGACTCGGACCGTCTCCGCGTCGAAGTCGCGATTGAACTCATCAGCGATGGCATCTGCCAGTTCGCCCAGCGTCGCGTCAGGCTTCTTGCCGACGAGCTCAGCGAGGAGCGCATCGTGCTTCTCCGTGAACTCACGCGGCCGACCAGGTGACTTACGAGGGACCAGGCCTTCCCCGCTCCGAACCCGAGCTGCCCACCGCTTCACCGTCGCCGTCCCGATGCTGAAGCGAGCGGCCACCTGCTCCACGGTCTCGCCCTCCGACAGGTACGCATGGGCAACGCGTCTACGAAGATCCATCGAATACGGTCCGGCCATCGCTCAACCTCCTCGGCCAGAGGAGATCACGTCAAACCGCCAGGATCAACCTATTGCCGAGGCACAATCAGTCGTAGCAGCAGAGCACCCCGCAGTTACCTGGGCCCGAGGAGATCGGGCAGTTCGGTCCACTCCCAGGAGTGCCCCACTCGAACATCGATACAAGTGGTGTGGTGCCAGTTGCTACAATGCTGAGACGCGTGACGTGGGGAGGCAGGTCGATAGGTACGAAGTTCTTGAGCACTTCGGGACCGGCCTTGCAGAGGCGTACCGCGGGCGTCACGAGCGCATCGAGCATCGTCCGGCCCACGCCGCCGTCGGTGTCCGTTGCGTCGATGGCTGGAGGGGAGACCCATGAACATTCGCTTGGTCGTCGCTTTCTTGCTCTGGGGCACCCTGTCTGTGGGGTGTCCAAACAGCGGCTCGCTCGGATCGGACGATGAAGACGACGCAGCCGCCGAGTTTGAGGGCGATGAACCCGGCGAGTGTGCCGATGGTGCCGACAACGACCAGGACGGCTTGTTCGACTGCGACGATCCCGACTGCGGAGGTGCACCGATCTGCCAAGGCGACGACGACGATTCCGGCGATGATGACGATTCCGGCGACGATGACGATTCCGGCGATGACGACGATGACGATTCCGGCGATGACGACGACACCACGCCGCCTACCGACGCGGACGGCGATGGCACTCCCGCTGGGCTCGACTGCGACGACAACGACGCCAGCGCATTTCCTGGCGCCACCGAGTTGTGCGACGCGATAGACAACGACTGCGATGGCAGCATCGACGAGGGCTTCGATGCCGACGCGGACGGGGTCACTAGCTGCGCCGGGGACTGCGACGATCAGGACCCCACGGTGAGCCCTCTTGCGACTGAGACCTGCGACGGGCTCGACAACGACTGCGATGGGATCACTCCAGCTGCCGAACTCGACGGCGACGCCGACGGGTATCCCGGTTGCGCAGGCGATTGCGACGACGCTGTCGCCACGATCTTCCCCGGGGCGGCGGAGGGGTGCGACCTCCTCGATACAGACTGCGATGGTGCGCTTGGGCTTGACGAAACGGACCAGGACGGCGACGGCTTCGCGGCCTGCGAAGGCGACTGCGGTCCCACCGACCCGGCGACCAGCCCGATCGCCTCCGAAGTCTGTGACGGCGCCGACAACGATTGCGACGGCGGCATCGACGAGGGGCTAGACCTTGATGGTGATGCCTGGACTCCGTGCGCCGGCGATTGCGACGACGGCGATGCGAGCAACTTCCCAGGCAACCCCGAGGTCTGTGACGGCCAGGACAACGATTGCGACGGAACGACCTGGGCGGCCGGCGGGGAGAGCGACGGCGATGGCGACGGCGACCTAGCCTGCGCAGACTGTAACGACGGGGATCCTGCCGTCTCCTCCCTTGCTGCTGAACTCTGCTCCAACGGGGTCAACGACGACTGCGACGCGGCCACCCCCGACATCTTCGATAGCGACGGAGATGGCGAGGCCTGCGACATGGACTGTGACGATGGTGACCCAGCCATCCATTCGGCTGCGGTAGAGGTGCTGGACAACGGCGTCGATGACAACTGCGACGGCTACCAGGGCACAGCCCCGCTTCTTGCCTGGGAGAGCCCGGACGACCCCCTGCATGACCTCTTGGGTAGCGACCTGTCTGTCGGTGATACGAACGGAGACGGATTCGACGACCTGCTCTTGGCCGGGTATCTGGACGGCGTCGCCCTGTTTCTGGGCACTCCGACAGGCCTGTCTCCCGCTCCCTCTTGGGTGCTGCCTCCTGCCCTCTCGGGTGCCGCCGTGGGTTCAGGAGGGGACCTGAACGGGGATGGTTTTGACGACATCCTCATCGGGGATCCAGGTGACTCAGTCATGACCGGTCAGGTGACGGTGTACTTGGGGGGCGCGTCGGGCCCTTCTTCAACCCCGCACTGGGATGACGTCGGAGCCCAGACGGGTGAGCAGTTCGGAGCCGAGGTCGCCTTCATTGGCGACATCGATGGAGACGGCTACGACGAGATTTGCGTCGGCGCACCCAGCTTTGATGCCGACATCTACTCCGGCAACGGCAATTACACCGGTCGAATCTTCGTCTATTCCGGCACCCCGGCAGGATTCGGCTGGAATACGACCCCGGCCACCCCCACCGAGGGGCTGGTCTGGGGAGGCAGGTTCGGGACCAGCATCAGCCCAGTTGGGAACTCCGACGGCGTCGGCATGGACGAGTTCGCCGTCGGGGCATATCTCCATTTGGGGAATGGAGCAGTCTTTGTCTTCGATGCCTTCCCACCACCGGGGCCGGCGCCGGTAAGTGCCACCGTTGCCGCCTCCGGAAACTGGTTCGGACGCGGGTTGTCGGCCGCTGGAGACTTGAATGGCGACGGACTGATGGACCTGGTGGCCGGCGCGCCTCTCACTGATGCTCCGGCCTACCGTGAGGGAAGCTTTACGACATACCTCGGGGCTGCGACCGGAATTTCGACTCCATCACTGATGGTGACCGGGTCTATTCCGAATGCAAGGGTGGGTGAGTCCGTGGCCGGAGCCCTCGACATTAACGGCGACGGGTACGCGGATGTCCTTGTAGGGGGACGCGGATCGAACAGTATGCCGCTCGCCGCCGGTTCCGCTGTCGTGCACCTAGGGTCTGGCTCGGGGTTACAAAGCGCGCCGGCGGTAACTCTCTCCCCACCATCCCAGCCGTACTCGTTCTTCGGGCAAGTTGTCGTCGGCGGAGACTTCGATGGAGATGGTCTTGATGAGTTGGTCGTGGCGGCACCGCGGTTCGCGGGGAGTTCTGGGAACGGCGTTGGGAAGGTCTACGTGTACTCAGTCTCAGTCCCCGCCTGGGGTGATGACGACGACTCCGCTCCGTGAGCAGGGGCACATCGAGCTCTCGGAGCAGCGTGTGTAATGGCGCTGACCGACGCTTCGGACCCGGCCCTGCTGCCGCAGCGTCGTCGCTGGCCGGTTCAGCTCCCGCGAGGTCGCCCCCACCGCCGGGGCGATCACCGCCATCGTCTGGCCTGGCTGACGGCAAATCGCCTGGTAGAGCCGCTCTTCGAGAGCCGCGATCTCCTCTCGCGAACGTCGAGGAGCTCGTCCGCGCCTCGACTTCCGCCGCGACGACTTCGACGACGACTTCGACGACGACTTCGACGACGGCTTCGGGGTTTGCCGGAAGGCGGCGCGCACCGCCCCCTCCGCGGCTGCCTCGCACGCCGCCAGGTGCTCGCGCACCAGCCGCGCCACAGCACTCTCGATCTTCTGCTCCAGGGACTTCGTCGTGGTCGGCATGCGACATGAGTCCCACGACCGGATCACGACATCAACCAAGGGTCTGAACGGTTACCCCACCGCAGGCCATCGTCGCCGGAGTCGCTACTTGAATGAGTCGTCGTCATCGCTGCCGGCGTCGGCCTCGTCGTCCACCACCGGCAACACGTCGTCGTTAACGAATAGAAGCAAGTAGGCCGGCGGCCTCCGGCCGCGGCCGAGGGCTCCCCCGCCCCTCCCCCCTCGGTGGAGCTGAGCGGACGCTCCGTGGCGACGGGCCGGGCGGTGGATGGAGTTCATCCAAACAAGGGCCTTGCGAGTGGCCTTCCAGGCTTCGGCCACCTTGCGGTATTCAACTGTTTGGTAGCCGCGGGCGCGAACGGTGGTCGCCCAGGGCATGCCCCGGAGCCCCGCGGATAGCAGCGGAGCGCTGGGACTTACGGACGCTCGTTGTCGCCCATCGGAGCGTCCACGCCAGCTCCAGGGGCTCGAGAGTCGTCAGACCGGCTCATTTCAGTTCCTTGTAAGGGCGATACGCGTCAAGCCCAGCCGGCAGGGTCCACAATCCCCGTCACATCAGTCAGGCGAGCCATGGCCTACTGCCAGCCGTCGTCCCCGAGGCCGGAGTCGCCGCAATGGCGTGGTGGGAGCAGAAGTACCCCCCCCAGGGGGAGGGAGAGAGAGGAGCCAACGGCCGCGGCCGAAGGCCGCCGGCCTCGATACGGCGTCTCTCCCTGCTGACGTCTCTCCCTGCTGACCCTTGTGGCGGTAACGCTTTGCCCGCATGGCCGTCGTTTCATCCGGTGTCGTGCGCGGTTTCGCCCCTACGTTCACGCAGGGGCCCCGGACGGGCCCCGGCTCCCGAAGGGCCATCCTCACGGGTGGACTGCGAGCGCGCGGTTACAGTTCCTGGAATGGGGAACTCGCGACGTGCCCCAACCCCTCGTGGAGGGCTGGCCGAGCAGCGACCGGGGTTCAAACTCCCGCGAGCCCCGACCGACCCCGGTTGAGCGGAGAAGGGCGACCGGGTAGTGTCACTCGATGTCGCCCGTCACCTTCGCTGAGCACTTCGATCTGCTCGACCCGACCCGTCGCTCTTTCGACGTGAAGCCGGAGCGCGATGCTCACCTGTACGTCGACCTCATCGATGACAACCATCTGTCCCGGGTCTGGAACACCCTCGGGAGCGAGACGCCGCAGCTTCTCGTCCGTGGCGACTATGGGACCGGCAAGAGCCAGCTTCTTCGGCACATCGAGCAATCAGCGAGCCAACGGCGCATGCGTCCGGTCTATGTCTCCCTCGGAGGACTCGACGCGCGCTACGCGATCTTGACCCTTCACACCCGTCTAATGGGTGTGCTGGATCGGGTCCTCTTTGAGTCTCTTCCGAAGCTCCCAGACATTGAGGGCTGGCTGGCCGCTGAGAACCTCGACGTGGACGTCGAGAACGCCTTTCGAAGGCTCCATGCCACCCCCCGCGAGACGATCGCCCGCTCCTGGCTCTCTGGGGTTGGACCGACGCCCACACAGGCGCGAAAGGCAGGGTTCCGCGGGAAGCTCTTCGAGCAAGCGGGGCCTGTTGAGCTGGTCAAGATCTGGAAGACCATCGCCCGACTACACAACAAGGTCGACCACAAGTTGCTCCTGATTCTAATCGACGAGGCTGAAGCGTTCTCGAAGATCAGTGAGAGGGGGGCAGCCGGAATCGGTCAGGCGCTTCGCGAACTCTTCGACCAGGACAACGCGGCGTTGGGCTGCGTTGTCGGTGTTCATCTCGCTGATAGCCGGGACACGTCCTTTCACCCCGCGCTTGCTCGAAGCGATTTTCAGACGCGGATTGCGGGACGCTCCTTCCAATTGCGCCCGCTTCAGTCCCCTAACCGGATTCAGATGTTCGTGGCCGACCTATGGCGGCAACTGCACGGGAATTCGCCGCCACCACTGTTCTCCGAGGCCACCTTAAAGACCTTCGGGCAGAACTTCGAAGCACTTGAGACTGCTGCCCTGGGCGAGCAACTGGGACCAATCACTCAGCGGCGCGTGGTCACGCTCCTCGCCCACATCGGGCACTACGGATATGGTCTCGGCGACAAGCCACCGATTTCCATGATGACGATCTCGCGGGCGTGTGAGGCGCGCGGGGTATCCGGATGACGCCGTGGTTCCGCGTCCTTGGGACGCTCGACAAGTTCCGACTTCGACTCGGGTGGGTCCGCTTCTTACTCGCGCAGTCTGCGGCCGAGGGTGGTCCCTCAGCCGTTGTCGGGGACACTCTCTCCAGTGCGACGGATCTCCAGACCGACTGGCTTTCGGCTGCTGGGATCACGAAACCACCTCTAGGGAAGTACTCCAAGCGGGCCGAGAAGCCACTACTGCGGATGGGGGTCGACCTCGACCTCTGGGGGCCCTCGACGCCGAGACGTCTCACCGATCTGGGCGAGGTCACCCGGATTGTCGCAGGTGAGTGGGGAGCGTCTCCCTTCGCCTGGAGCCAGTCCAGTCGCTTCATCGGCCTTCGCCTCGTACTGGGGGCAGATGGAGACGTCCTCCTCCCCCTCCTTCGAGATTGGCCCGACGACGGGACAGCTGACGCACTGCGCAGTTCCATTGCGTCAGTACTCTCCGGCCTCGCTGCGCTTGCTCCGACCGATGAAGAGCGGCACGCGCTCGACCGCCAGGCCCAGCGAACCCTGACTGATTCCTCTGGCAAAGTTCTTTGGCCGCGGCTGGAGCCCCTCAGGGAACTCGGCTATCTCGATTGTGGGGACACAGCGGGGTCCTATCGCCTCTCTGGACTTGGCCTGCCAGTAAAGGAGTGGCTCAGAGAGAACGCTGAATTGGGTGGGAACGATCTGGTCGGGCGCTTTCTTCCACAGCTTCACGCCGCGGGCGAAGGCATGGAGCTTGGTGAAGCGGCAGGCCCAGAGGCTCTTCGCTACGCACTGCGCGGGCTTCCCGCGGCCCTCACCAGCGGGGGGACCGCAGCTGGGATCGAGCCCATCGCACTGCTTGTCCACAGCCACTTTCTTGAAACGGGGGACGGCGGGTGGACTTCCCCGGAGCACCTTCGTGCCCTGGTACGTAGGCTCGCCAAACACAGTGAGGGGATGATCACACTCCAGAACGCGGGCTCCCAACTAGCGGCAAATGTTGCTTGGCAGGACTCGACTGTTCTCGCGGTAGCCAGCTACTGGCAGCTTCCTGCTACCGCGCCTGTTGGGTTTGGTGACCGCGTCCCTTTGCCTCCCCGGGACTCAGAGACCGGGCCGGGCGTCTCCCACGACTCTGCGGTTCGGCCGCCCCGGGACAAGCCGGCAATCACTGTGAAGGCCGTTGAAGAAACCGACGACCTTGATGAGACGGAAACGCCCAGAGTTGCGGAGTCCGCCGGCGAAGCCCAGTCTGCTGATGAAGCGGAGTCCACCGACGAAGCGCAGTCCGCTGATGAAGCGGAGTCCACCGACGAAGCGCAGTCCGCTGATGAACCGGATCCCGCCGACGAAGCCGGGGCCCCTGATGAACCAGAGTCCCCCGACCAAGCGGGGTCTGCCGATGAAGCGCAGGCTTCTGGTGGGACGGATGGAGACGAAGCACCACCGCCGTTGCCGAACCTGCAGGCTTGGTGGGCCCACGTCTTGCGATTGGTGCATTCGGACCGCTTGGCTGGGGACAACGTGCTTCACGGCGGACCGGAGACGATGCTGAAGCAGTTTGGTCTCGCTCTGATCGAGGGCACGGAGAGGTCGCTAGAGAAACAACGCCGAGACGCCGCGTTTTCAGGATGCCTAGATCTCTGGCTCAAGCCGCTCGAGGTGGCATTGGACACCGGGAGCGTTCGACCCGAGGCGGAGCAGGTACGGCCACTGGTCGGGCTGATGCGTCGTTTCAAGGTGGACTGGGGCAGTCCCGACGAAGTCTCGCGGCGGGCGGCGAGAGCGACTCTTGATCTTCTGGGCGGGGACCGCTTGCGGCGCCAACACGTGCTCCGTGCGTGGTTGTTGGCCGTGCTTCGAGATCAGACACCGGCCTCGGCGGAGGAGTGGTCGGCGGTCCGGACAATCAGCCGTGGCTTCATCGACGATGCCCTCCACGTGATGAGGACTGGAGAGGGAATCCTCAGAAGTCCTGAGACAGGATTGGCAGGGGCGAGGGCAGTGATCGACCTGATGCTTGAGCCCGCCGAGGAGATGCCCGCGAGTCTTGAGGTCACCGTGTTGCTGGGCGAGAAGGCGGACCACGACATCGTGTACCAGCGCGCAGGCGAGCTCGATCCCAACCGGGTTGGCGGTACGGTCGTCAAGGTTCTGGACATTGTGCGTCCGGTGAGAGTCGACGTCGACAGCGAAGCGGGCGCGGGACCGAGTTCGACCGCTGAGATGGACGTTGTTGTCACAATGAACGTCCGGGCCGAGGGGGAAGACGAAGCTCAGGCCATCGCTGCCAAATGTGCAAGCAGCTTCATGCTTGAGCTTCGCGGGCTTCTGCCGGTCGCGGTCGCCGCCAGAACCTCCGTTATTCGGGCAACGGCAAGCGCCGTGCCAGCCGCCCTCGCTGCTGAGCTGGGCCCCTCGTGGGATCGATACGGTCTCCCTCCGAAAACACATTTCGATGTGGTTGATGCACCTGGACCTGACCGGATCGGAGCGCTACTGGACGGGCCGCGCGACCGTGCCAGGCTAGATCTCTTGATGGAACGGCTGTTGGTCGTACGAAGTCACGAGCCATTCGAGGGGATTAGCTCACTATGGGACGCGGCTGAACAGTGCTCCCAGGGGAGCGGGGGAGAGTACTTTCCTCGATTGCTTGCGGCAGTAAGCCTGGTACGCACCCGCCGCACCATTCGAGAGACCCACCTAGAGCTACTCTGGGGTCTGGTCCTCGCTGGCCGCGAGGGCGAATCGTCCAGCGACTACCACGACCTGGTGGCTACTTGGTACGGACGGGAGTCCCGCGACCTCGTCGAGCACAGCGAGCGGGGCGCATTCCTGCCGTTCCCAAACCGTCCGCGTATCGGGGACACACACAGTTGCGAGGCTCTCTTTGCCAATTGGCAGTATCTTGAGCAGACCGCTTCGTTGCTAGAACACCATTGCCCGTACGTCTCACGCCACATCAGGGCGTGGATGAAGGCGTTTGGAAGCGGGTCCGCGTTCTCCGCTTGGAGCGAGCGGAGCAGGCTGGAGACCAGTGCATTTGTTCGTCAGATCTACGACGTCCGCAACCGTACCCGGCACCAGGGCGGAGCCGACCACGCCTGCCAGCCGCAGGCAGAGCGGTTCTCGACACTTTGTCGCCTAGTCCTTGACGAGTTGATCTGGGAAGCTGCCAGTGGTTCCGGCACACTCTCTGACGTTTGGGACAGGGTCGTTCAGCGAGACCGGATGGTGCGGCGCTACGCAAAAGACGAAGGAAATCGTTACCTCCGCGCTGCGTCTCTACTGGAGCATCGGCTTGTCCCAAAGGCGAGAGTCGAGGCCGAGCGAGCGTTGAAGTAGATCGTCATCACGCATTCCAGCCGTCGGGTAGCTCACGATGAGCCGGCTCCGGCACCCGGCGGTGTCCCGCGTGGACGGCTTCGGGCGCGCAGTTCACCAAGCGCTCGGAGTCCAGGATGGCGAGCACGGCGTCGCGCCCTGGCTCAGCGCGCGAGCAGGAGTCGGTCGAGGCTGGTCGGGAGCAGGCGGGGACTGGCGGCGGTAGTACGTCGCCCGGGGCACCCCGCGAGACCCGACCCCCGACCACCTCACCAGCTGCTCGATCGGGGACTTCAATGCCTACTGGGGCGCCGCTCCCGCCTCACAGACGACGATTCAAATGCCGGCCTGCTGGAGCCTGCCCCGCATGGACAAGAGCATCGCGGACGACGCTCTGCTCGAACGCGCCTGCCACCTCAAGTGGGCGTTCAACGCGAAGCCCGACATGGTCATTCGAGTGGCACCAAACCGCGCGGTTTGCATCGAGATGAAGCTGGAGTCTGGCGTAGGTAAGTACCCTTCGACGAGCCTTGACCGCGCCGTCTTCAAGGCCCGAGGCCTCGCGCCCGTGCTCCAGACCGATGTGCAGCGGTATCTGATGGTGGATCTGCTTGGCTTCGAGACCAGCTTCATCCTGCTTTGCACAGCCCCCGGCGAGGATCGCGGCGCGCATCGGACCCTCACCTGGTCCACGCTCTTCCGCGCGCTCGACCTCGGCGGGACCCCTGCCTTTGTCCGCCGCACGATCAGTGCCGTGCTTGAGCGGGCCTAGGGGCTCGGTCCGCACGGGCCGATGCCCGGCTTGGGACGCAACACGGCCAGAGACCCCGGACGACGTCTCCACAGTACGGCGCCGGCCCCTGAGATCCCGGAAGCGACGTCGCGCGGTTCGATCGCGCCTCGGGCGAGGCCGGACATGGAATCCGCAAGGACGGTGAGACTCCCCGACGAGACGGGAGCCTGACACGGGACAACGGAGCCACGCGACCGACACCTCGGAGCCGTCCGCAGGCAAACACGTTGCTTCCAGCGTCTAGGCCCCCACCGCAGCCCGGGGCGCCCGGCGCCCAAGGCGGCCAACGCCTCAACGCCTCGACGGACTTCAGAGCATGGTCCCCTGCCACGAGCGCAGTCCGGTGTCGGGGCGCAGCGCTTCTGGTCGGGCGGGAACAGGGCTACCACGGCCTGTCGCTCTAGCGACGCGTCTGGGGGCCCACCGGCGTGCAGGGGGCCTCGAGGTCCTGCGGCGCCTGCACAAAGGCTGGACTCGCTCTGCAGTCGTCGTCGGTCTAGCCAGCGCCGAACCCGAGCCCGGTGGACGTGTGGAAGCCGACTCCACGCGGTCTCACCCTTTCGTGTTCTGGTCGGGCATCTCACTCGGACTCAGAGGGTTGTGGCCATAGATCCCCGCATATTGGGTGCCAGAGCTTGCGGCCTTCGTCCAGTAGAACTTCCGTGGGTTAGTCCACCTTCCAATAACGATCTGGACGGGGCAGTCGCGGTGGGTTTCCCGGGCTATCCAGGCCGCGAGTTCATCCGAAAAGTCATCGCAGTGGAGAGTGAACTCCCAGCGGTTCACCGGTCCCGCACTTTCTTCTACTCTGACCCGATAGACCGACGAACTCGGCCGGCCGCCGAACGCGATGAACGAGGTGCGTCGGGGCAGCCCTGCGACGGAGTAGTCGGCCCGAGGCCTGAACTTGTGCCCGACGTGCTGGCCGCCGCCAGCGGCCGCGATCGCCCGCAGGAACATTGTCGTCTTCATCGTTCGACTCTAGCCGGTCCTGACCGCGTCCCGGGGAAGGTGGACCGCCGGGATCCGAGCTTGAGCGGGAGGATGGTCAAGGCGCTGTGTAGCGCGGGGTCCCAGCTCCGCAGACCACCACACATAGGCAGTTGTCTAGCTTTCGGCGATGGGACCGAGCGATCCGTTGATGTCCAGCACCTCAAAGTTCATCTGCACTCCAGGCTCTACGCCTAGCCAGCCTTCCTGGTCCCCACTCACCGGGCCCATCACCATCTCAAGACCCGGATGGTTCGGCGGAAGCGGGTCACCTTTCTTGAGCATCCACCGGCCCCACCGCCCATCCCGCTCAACCTCGCGGTACAACGAGCGCCTTGCTTCCCCGTTCAGGCGAAGCGGCGCGAGCCCCACGTGACCTACTGCCACCAGACTCAGATCACGCGACGTGATAAAGCGCAGCGGTGTGTTGCCGCAGTTTAGGTGGAGTCCCCCCCCCCCGAGGACGTTTGGGGGGGGTCGCACATCACCCGGGGGGGGGACTCCAGGTGCGCCGTGATGGGCCGCGTCCAGCGCGACCGGGCACCTCCACCACGATGAATGAAAAACCGGCAAACAGCAATGCTCGTCGAGCCCACGTAACATCACCCCATGGGCCATCAGCATCACGCGTTCAAGGTTTGCGTCACCGGCGCAGACGTCTCGGAGTTCGTGACCTGGGGGGCCGACATCGCCGACGCCGCCGAGCGCGCTGCGAAGTCGCTCAGCCGGGGCTGGCCCGACGCGCTGATCTCATCATTGAAGCACATAGGGACCGCGCTGGTCGCCGAAGCACCGAAGCCGTTGGCCCCCAGAAAGCCCCCGGAGAAGCATCCGACGGAACCTGCGAAACCGCGCGTCGACGGAGAAAGGCTGACCCGTGTGGCTCAGTTGCTCGCTCTCCTCAAGATGACCGGCGGCAAAGCCCACCTTGAGGACATCGCTCGCCACCTCGGCATTACACCAGCGAACGCCCAGAACGTCGTCCGCGCGGCGATAGGACGCGGAGTGGTCGAGCGCGTCGGCCGGAGAACCGGAATCGTCCGCCGCGTCGAGGAGGCTCAGAGCAGGGACACGCCAGCACCCCGGATATTCAAGCCTCTCGAAGGGATACGACTCAGGGTGTGGCGGTCGCTGAGCTTGCTCGATGAGGCGAGAACCGCGGCACAGCTCGCCAAAATGCTCGGGTGCCGACCACGAGAAGCTGGCAACGCCCTCGCTCTCCTCGTGCACGAGGGACGGGTCAAGGCGGACAGCTCCATGAGCCCGAACACCTACGAGCTCAACGGGGGCTGATCTCCGACTTCGAAACTAGGCAATCTAGGAAGTCCGAGGCCCAGGACGGCCAGGACGGGCGGCGGCGGGGATTGCTCTCACAAATGCGCAGACGAGAGGGCCTCGTCCTTGTCGTCGTGCGTGCATGAAGTAGGCGACGGGCTGGGTCGGCAGGCCGTCGATGTCGGCCCGAAGGGGCATGCCCGCCTGATCCTGCGCTCCAGTCCGCACCGCCGACTGCGCGGCCGTCAGAGCGCAGGATCAGGCGGATCGCCGTCGCGGAGTAGCAGCACGGTGGTCCAGCGCGGCCGGCTATTCGTACCCGAGGAACAGGTCGATGGTATCTCCAGCGAGCCGCTCTCCTTGGGGGCTGTGCCTCTCCGCGAGGAGGGTGCCCTTCAGAATATCGACCCGCATGGACACGTCGCACTGGTGCACTTTGGTGCCCCGGTCCGCGAGCTTCCCACTCGCCCGTCCGTAACGCCCGTGCTTGTAGGCCTGGTCGAAGCACGCCCGCTCGATCCCCCCAAGCGCCATGTTCTCCAGGTTCATCTGGCGCGCCACCGAGGAGCTTGTGGAGGTGTCCTGCGAGTCGTCACTCATCGTGCGACGATAGCCGGATGGGGAGGAAACGGTCGAAGCGAGATCGCGAGCGTCCGGAAGGGCGAGCCGAGCGCGCGCTCGCCGGGGCCAGGGTAGGCGTGAAGGAGCTGTTCGGGCTCATCCACCAGATCAACCCGACCGATCGAGGCCTCGACACCGACAGCGAGCTGGAGCGGTACCGGCTCAAGTCCGCTTTACAGAGCCTCCTCATCCGGACTTTCCCCGAGGCCGTGCGCGTGCGGGTCGAGTCCAACGGGACGCTCGCCCTAAACCACCCGATGGGGACGATGGACGCGTGCCACGCCGTGCTCTCTGAGCTCGACGGCGACGCCCAGAGCTGGGTGCGGGGGCGCCTGGACGACGCCCATTGGGACCGCGAGAGGCCGGCCCCCGCGCCGGAGGAGTCCCCCTCCTCCTTCGAGGCGCCGAGCCTGGCCCTGAACCCGCTGGAGTCCGGGAAGAAGGCGCTCGCCCAGTACGACTTCGAGCGGGCCATAGCCGACTTCACCGCAGCGGTGCGTCGCCCGCTCCTTCGACTGGAAGCTGCCACCGAACTCGTAGGGCTGCTGGTCGAGACGCTTGCCGACCACGAACGGGCTGAGCAGGCCGCGGAGGCCTTCCCCGCAGGGGTCGCTGACGACCCCGACATCGCGGGGTTGCTGGCCGTTGGTGCGGCCCGCGCCGGTGCTCTTGATCGGGCCTGGGAGCTGCTCCCCCTCGCCACGGGGCGCGGCGCGGTGGAGGCGCTGCTGCTGATCGGACGGGGTGCGGCGCTACAGGGTCGTCGGGACCGCCTCGACGCAGTGCTGGCGAGGCTCCCGAAGTCGGCGCGTGGAGCGAGGGCGGAGCTGGTTCGGTGTCGTGAGGCGCTACTCACGAGCGCTGTGAGCGGGCAGCTCAACGCTCTGCGAACGGCCCTCGACGCCGACGATTTCATAGAAGCGGAGACGATCGCCTCTACCCTCGAGGGAAAGCAACTACCGGCGGTCGGGCAGGCGTTGCTCACCTCGATGCGGGAGCTCAAGGCGCGCCGGGCGCGGGCCGCGCTGGAGGGAGCCGTTGCTGACGCGGAGGCGAACGGGGACCTTTACGCAGCAGCAGAGCTCGCTTGGACGCTGGCGGAGAGCGCGCCTGTGTGGGAGGCGCGCGCGAGCGCACTTGACGAGGCTGCCTACAGCACGGAGCTGGCGCAACGGGTGTCCAAGGCGGAGGAGCTCCTGCGCACAGGCAAGCCGGTCGCTGTGTACGCGTGGCTGGCGCTGCCCGAGGAAGGGCGTCTGCTGGTGGACCATCCGAGCAGTGCGCGGTTGCGTGAGCACGCCGCGCGGCTTGACGCTGCGTTCGACGAGGACCCTGATGCCGTCGGCGCGGCCCAGCAGCTCTGCGAGGCCGAGAGCTGCTCCACCCCAGGGGAGGCCCTGGCCCTCCTGGCGCACCCCATGCTCGCGAAGGACCCAGTCGCGACGGCGATGCGGGAGCGGGAGCTGGAGACGCTCGCGGCAGAACAGAAGGGAGCGGTCGGTGCCGCGCTGGCTGGCGCGCGGGAGGCGTTGGCGCGCGGGGATTGGGCGCGCACACTGGAGCTCCTCGCGCCGCTGCCCACGGACGCCGCCCAGCCGCTCGTCCTGGAGGCCAGCGCGCTCCGGAACGCCGATGCGGCAATCGTCGACGCACCTCTGACTGCGCTCGCCCTAATGCAAGGTGTGCCCTCGCTGGGGCTGGAGGAATCCAAGGACTGGCTCGATCGGATCAGGGCGCGCATCCAAGTAGCGTGCGAGGTGATCGAGCATCCGACGGAGGAAGCGGGCTTGCTGGATATGGTTCCGCGGCCCGACGAGGCTGACCGGCAGTTGACGACACACATGTTCTCCCTGGATGCGGAGCGCTTCTGCCTCTTCGTCGCAGGCGGCCAGCGCGTGTTGATTCGCGTCCTCGATACCAGCGGGGCGCTCATGAGGGCCGTCACTCTGCGTGTCCCCGAGCCGCTGGAGCTCCCCGCGGGTGCCGTCGGAGAGGGAGATCAAATCTTCGTGCTCGACTCCGCGGGTTGGCTTCTGACGATCACCTTGGATGGGCCCGCGGTGCTGTCTCGGGTCGAGGTGCCAGGGCTCGATCGGCCAGTCGCTGGCTTGACGCTGGTGGGTCACCACTTCCTGTGGGCTCTCTACGAGGGTGGCGGCGGGGGGAGCGTCATCGACGTCCGGGACGGCCGGATGGTGCGCAGCCTCGCTGACATGGCGCGGATGACCGTCGCTCAGCTCGCAAGTGAACCCGTCGTGGTGGTGACCCGGGCGAAGCAGGTGACTACGCATCGACCGGATGGGCGGGGAACGCGGGTGAACACCTCGGCGTGGCGAGGAAGCGTCTCGTTGCTGGCGGACCGGAGCCGCCCCGGGGGTTTGCTGCGCATGGACATGCACGGCGGCACCCGGGAGCTCAGCGTGCTCCGCGGCGTTTTGGGCGGCGGCTGCAAACCCGCGGGCTCGCTGGGCACGGTCAAGTCTCTGGCGATGTGGGCTTCGGCGGCGGCCCCGCCCTACTTGATGTACCGGACTTGCCATCTGCACGGCGCTGGCCCGTTGGTGGCCTACGCGTACGACAAAGATGGAGCGCTGGTGGAGCAGTGGCGGTCTGCGCCGGTCTACTGGGCCGCGGCCGCGTCCTCAGACGTGGGGCCGTCGCTCGTGCTGATCTGCGGTCTGCGCCGTCCCTGGATTGGGCCCGCGGGGGCTTCGGCGCCACCGGTGCAAGATCCCCTGCCCTCGGCTGGTTCTCCTCCCCCCTTGGTGGGCATGTACGCCCCGTGCGCCGCGAAGAAGCCGAGTCCGCTCTATGAGGCGTTCGACGCGCTCATCGAAGCGATGTCTCATGGACGCCGAGTGACGGCGATCGCCGCCGCGCTCGAGTCGCCGACACGACCGGGGCGCCTCAACGCGCTGGCACACGCGCTGCTCCAGGCCGGCGACGCGGAGGCGCTGCGCGGTCTGCTCGCGGGCGTCGACCTGGCCGCGTTCGAGGAGGCCACCGCGACGGGGGGCGGCCAGGTGAGGCGTGGGTTGGCGCGTGCCGCCGCCGCAATCGGCGACTGGGACACTGTCGTGAGGTTTCTCGACTCCTCTGGCCTGGAACGGCGGGGTGCGTTGGGGCAGCACGCGCATCACCTGCTCGGCGTCGCACTGCTGCGTCGTGGGGAGACGGCGGACGCGCTCGCGGTCCTGCGGGCCGGGCAAGATCTGGTCGGTGGATGCCCGCTCGATCTGCTCATCCAATCGGCGGATCCGGGGATGGAGCGGCCTGCTTGAGCAGCGACAATCACTTTTGCCGGTCGACGACAACTACTTTTGCCGGTCGCCGCCCACCTGACTTTGCCCTCCGCACGCTCGCCGCCACTGGAGGCGGCGATGTTGACGGACGAGCAGGTCAGGG
>Ga0222662_1000398_pt1 | contig 36638 bp, 27 predicted proteins | sample AntAcemetagen600_FD_179821 | JGI IMG/M metagenome (GOLD analysis project Ga0222662, IMG submission 179821) | Saline water microbial communities from Ace Lake, Antarctica - #600 | ecosystem: Environmental > Aquatic > Non-marine Saline and Alkaline > Saline | place: Antarctica: Ace Lake... | reverse complement strand
CTATTATAGATAAACATTTTTTTCGAGTTTCTGAATGGAGGTTTATTTTTTTCAAAATTATTTTGAAACCATTCCCATTTTCCAAGAGATTCAGGCCATCTAGTTGAACTTTATAGGCTTGGAGAATCATACTAATTTGTAATAGAAATATTCACCAACATTAACACTCTTACCTTTCATTCTACTAAAGCTAGAGTTTCCTGATGATATAATTTCCCTACCTGTATATTTAATATTTATTACCTCTTCGTTATCCGTAGAATTAATACCATTAATATTCATAAACCATGAACAAGGAAGTTCATCTACCCAAGGCAGAAGACCATCGAATGATATATTACCAAAATATAATGCCTTGGTATTCGTATATGGCGGGTCTAAATAAACAACGTCTTTTTCGCCTTTTGGGGAAATACTCTCAAACGAACCGCAAGTAAAATCAATATCTTTCCCCTTCATTAATTCTGAGTAATACGATATAACTTCTTCGACCGTTTTGGGTTGCATTCCGGTTCTTCCGAAATGATGTGACGTATTAAATTCCCCTTTTCTATTGTATCTAATAGTTCCATTATAGCAGGTTCTCGTTAGAAAGTAGAAAATGAATGGGTCTTTGGTTTTATTGTAAGTTTCTCGCTCCGTATAAAAGAAATTCGGATCTTTTTGTAGTTCCTCCCATTTCTCCCTATACGAAAGGATTAATTTTCGGGGATCGTCTTTAACGATTTTTAAAATATTAATTAAGCTATCGTTTTTATCCGAGAGTCTAAACTTTTTAACATTTGCGTTATCTTTTAATAGTCTGAAAAATACAGAACCACCACCTACAAATGGTTCATAATAAGTTTCAATTTCCCTTGGAAAGTGTGATGTTATTTTTGCGGCGATTGGGCGTTTTGAGCCAGTCCACTTTATTAATGGTGTATTTATTCTGATAACTCCTTTTCTTTCTTCTTCCTATTTTGGCTTGAACGCCTTCCGTAAAAAAACTTAGAGAAGTCCATCTGCCAAAGGTTGGTTTGGATTTTTTTCTTTTGATTCGCTATTATTTTCGACCATGATTTATCCAATAAGATATTTTTTATTGGGAAAGTCAAGCAAAAAATTATTTTTTTCTCGATAATCTTTTGATTTCTAAATCCAGTATATCAATAATAGGCTTCAAATTATTAGAAATAAAAAACTCACTGGGTCTTCTATTTTTTAATTTTTTGTTGGATTTACCCAACCATTCGACTACTACATAGGGGCTAGTTTCTTCGCAAAGCTTATTGAGTATATCCATTTTTTTATAATAGGTTTTATTTTCCATTATCATTGTTTACACAAAAATTCTGTTTTTTAAATTAAAGTGTAAATTAATTTGTATGCCAAGAAAAAAGAATTCTAAAAATACGTCTAAAGAAGAAGAAATAGTAATCCCGCAAATTAAAAGCGACTTTAAAATTAAAAAGTTTGATCTTACAGATAAGCAAAAAAACTTTTTAAAATTATCTCTAAACAATAAAACAAATATATTCTTTATAAGTGGTGTTGCAGGAAGCGCAAAAACATTTATATCAGTATTATCAGCACTAGAATTAATGAAAGTTCATGAGGAACTAGAATTAGTTTATATTAGAAGTTTAGCTGAGAGCGCGGATAAAAGTATTGGGGCTTTACCCGGATCTATAGATGAAAAATTTGATCCATTTTTATTACCACTAAAAGAAAAACTAGAAGAGCTTTTGAGCCCAGATGATATAAAAGAATTATTAAAAAGCCAAAGAGTAACTGGGATACCAGTGAATTTTTTTAGAGGCGCGAGTCAAAACAAAAAAGTGGTTATTGTGGACGAAGCTCAAAATATGACTTTCAATGAATGTCAAACTATCATAACAAGAATAGGAAAGCATAGCAAATTCTTCTTTTGTGGAGATCCAATGCAATCTGATATTGGTAGTAAAAGTGGTTTTGAAAAAATGTATAACATATTTGATAGTGAAGACGCGCAAGAATGGGGGATTCACTGTTTTGAATTTAATGAAGAAGATATTAAAAGAAGCGAAATATTAAAATTCATTATTAAAAGCCTTAAATCTCACAAAAAATAAGTTATAGTGTAAACTAATTGGCCAAAAGTTTTTATTTATTTTTATTATGAGTCATATATATTGCAGTAACTGCGCAGAGAAAATACAATTTTCAAGTAAAAAGCCAAAAGTTTGTCCATTTTGTGAAACCAGAATAGGCGAAACATTAATAAAAACACAAAAAAGTACATCTAGATCAGAAGAAATTAAAGACAATGAATTTGATATTGATATTGATAATTTAAAAATTGATTTTTCATCTGCCAATGTTATTATAGATGGAACAATACAACAAAGAACAACTTTACAGTCAGCATTAAACAAATCCTCTGAACAGGGGAACAGCCAATTTAAGATGGGCAAAAGGAAAAACAAATCGGACATAATTGATTACGGGGAATTTTCTAAAAACATGACAAAAGATTGTTCTCCCGCCTCAAAGTCTAAAGATATTTCCTAATCCCTTCTTATGCAAGACAGAAAAAGGAAAAGAATCTTCGAGGAAAATTACGAAGAAATAAATAGAGTCGTAACCTCCAAAAGAAACAAGTGGAATCTAAAGGCGATCCCTTGGATGAGTTTCGAGGATGTAAAACAATTAATATTTTTACACATATACGAAAAGCTGCACCTTTGGGACGAAGAAAAGGGAAAAATTGGCCCTTGGGTAAACGTAATAGCCCATAATAGAATAAAAAATATTCTCAGAGACAATTATTATAATTATGCGAGGCCATGTTTGGGATGCGAATTTAATTCCAGCAAAAAAGGCGGTAAATTTGTTCTTAATTCAGAAGAAAATGGTTGTACACTAACAAAATCTGGAATCCAATGTGAAGAGTGCCCAATGTATGCTAAATGGATAAGATCAAAAAAACAAGCATACAACATTAAATTACCCGTCCCCATCGAAACACAGGAAATTCCAATAGAGAATAGAAATACCACATATATAGACTACGAGGCTTCTGAAAATCTTTTGCACAAGAAGATGAGGCTTTCATTGACGATAAAAGATTATAAATGTTATGATTTATTATTTATACAAAAATTACCAGAGAAAATAGTTGCGGAAAAACTTGGATACATAACAAACGAAAAAAACAGACCCGCTGGTTATAATACAATAAAAAAATTAAAAAAGAATTTCCTTATTAAAGCAAAAAAAATAATGGAAGATGAGGATATAATAATTTAATATGACCACTTCAAAGGAACATACTCTTTCAAAAGAAGAAGAAGAATTTGTTTTGGCAAATTGTAAAAAGAACCCAAACATCAGTTATTTGGCAAAAGAATTAAGTGGCGGCAAGTATGACGGAAGAAGCAAACTCGGAAAAGCCATAGCTAAATTTTTAGTAGATAGAAATATTGATTATAAAACTACTAAATATAAAAAACTAGATTCTATAAAATTTAACCAAGACCAAATAAATTTCATTACCGATAAAGCTAGAAAAGGAATGAATAGTTTAGAAATAGCTACGTTAATTTTCCCAAATAAAAATATTAAGCCGCTTTGTTTTGAACAAAAAGAAATTGTTAGGGTTGTAAGAGAACTGGGTATAGATTCTAATGAAATATTTGATAAAAAGTATTCCGCTCCAAAATCAATGGGCAAAGTTATACAAAAAATCAACAAATATGTGAATGTTTCTCTTGAAGAAAACAAATTATCGCCAAAATACAAAAAGTCTATTGAAAATTTATTAAACTCAATGAACTCGCCGCGATTTGTTTATATGATGAACTCCTATGAAACAATTGAGGATAGAGAAATTTTTGAAAGCAATTTAATAAAATCAGTTTGGGATCAGCATGATATAACGGCAGATGAATCAAATCTTTATTTAAATTTATCGGCTGATTATGTTATGCTTAAAGATTTAGAAAGGCACAGAAAAAAGCTGACTAGATTATTTGATGAAGCAGAAGAAAAAGAGCACTCTGTAAAAATGGCGGAAATGCTTAAAGCAAAAAGTGGGGAATATGCTTCTTGCGCAGATAGAATCGAAAAATTAATCAACAAACTCAATGGTTCCCGCGCACAAAGAAAACAAAAACAATTGCAATCCAATGAAAGCATTTTGTCTTTGGTCGAGGCTTTTCAAGATGAAGAGGATCGAAAAAATATCCTCAAACAAGCCAAGATATATGAAAGAGAAAAACAAGACGAGGTGCAAAGACTTGAAACAATCGATGAATTTAAAGCCAGATTGTGGGGAATAGATACAAGCTTAATTTAAAATGTTAGTTCCAAAAGAAGTGCAGGAAAATATCTGCAAAGAATGTAGAAAAAAGTTTGATTCCAGAAAGGATCTTCATATGCACTTAAAAGAACATGATATGATAATGGCTGGTTATTATACAAAACATTATCCCAAATACAATCTTTTAACTAGGGAGCCAATGCCATTTAAAAAATTAGAATCTTATTTTGCAAAAGATTTTGATAGTAGAGATCAACTATTTGCTTGGCTAGAAAAACAAAACGATAAAACAGCAAAAGAATATCTATTCAGTGTCTTAAAAAAAGAAAGGGAATATCGGGAATCAGATATCGCGCCTAATTTTCTTGATTTGCAATTTTCAGAAAGGTTGCCGCAATTAAGCGTTTACCAAGAAAGCTTTGGTTCTTATATGAGAATCGCAGAAGAAGCTGGTTTTAATATATTTTACGACAAAAAATTACCAAAAAATTTTTTCACAAAAGAAATAAACGAAGTAATACAAATAGACACTAGAGAACAATTAGTTTTGGAATTTGAAAAATCTTTCTCAGAAAAACTTGATTATGGGGATTACTCCTTCTTGGATAGCAAATATTCTGTTGAAAGAAAAAATCTTGCGGATTTGCTTCAAACTCTTGGCAAAAATTTACCAAGATTCAAAAAAGAAATAAACAGATGCGTAAAAAACGAAGGCTATATGTTTATAGTTGTTGAGTGCGAGCTTGATGATCTGATTAATTATAACGAAGTAAACAATTTCCCTATTAATTTAAAAGCTGTGTATGCAAAAATAAGAGCTTTAACTGATGAATATAGAGAGAATATCCAATTTGTTTTTTCTGGCGGTAGAGAAGAATCTAAATTTTTAATACCAAGGTTATTGGATTTTGCCGAAGATTTAAAAAAAGTAGATTTGCAATACTTTATATCAAAATGTTAGTAGTAGGAGAACAGAAAAGAAGAAACCCAAGATTTCATAATATAAATGATGAAATAGAATCTATCGATGGCTATATAGAAGAACATAAAGCCAAAGTTCTCTTGTATAAATTCATGTATCATAACATAAGATGGACAACAAAGATGATAATGGATGTTGATTTGTATCCTATACAAGAAATAATGATTAAAACGATGTTTAATACTGATTATACTATTGGTGTTATTTCGCGAGGTGGAAGTAAAACTTACTTGTCATCTATTTATGCTGGTCTTTATGCTTTGATGAATCAAGGTGTTACTGTTGGTATTCTCGCGCCCTCATTTCGTCAATCAAAAATGATGTTCACAAAATTAGAGGATATCATGAACAATAAAAAAGCTGGCCCATTCAAAAAATGCGTAACAAAAGTTAGCAAAGGAAGCGACCAGTGGATAATGGAAATAGGAAGAAGCAAAATTCTTTCTTTGCCGTTGGGAGACGGGGGCAAGCTCCGTGGTTTTCGTTTTAATGTTATTATCTGTGACGAAATGTTGTTGATGCCAGAAAAGATTTACAATGAAGTTATAGTTCCCTTCTTAGGGGTTGTAGCCGATCCTAGAGAAAGAGAAAGAATCACAAAAATAGAAGATAAGTTGATAGAACAGGGCCAACTTACCGAAGAAGAAAGAACTGATTTCCAAAACAACAAATTAGTGAGTTTATCATCTGCGGGTTATACTTTTGATTTCTTTTATAGACTTTATTCTACATACATAAATTTTATTGAAGATCCTAATGAAGCATTAAAAAAAGCCAAAGAAGCGAATCCAGACAAAGAAATCGATGATACCGCAACAAGAGCAGTTTTTCAAGTTGCCCATGATGCTTTACCAAAAGGTTTGCATGACCAAAATCTTTTGAATCAATCCCGCGCAACAATGACAGAAGCCCAATTTAAAAGGGAGTTCGGCGCTGAATTTACAGACGATAGTTCTGGATTCTTTAATTTAAAAACAATAAAAGAGTGTGCGTTAAACATAGGTGAATATCCAATGGTAGAATTAAAAGGGGAGGGTGGAGAAAAATACATTATTGCTTTTGACCCATCTTGGGCTGGTAATGATACGTCAGATGATTTTGCTATTCATGTTATAAAACTTGTAGAAGAAAAAAAAGCGGGGATAGTTGTCCATAGCTATGCTTTGAGAGGCCAACAATTAGAGTCCCATATGAATTACTTCTTGTATTTATTGAAAAATTTTAATGTTGTCGGGATTATAGGCGACTATAACGGCGGGGATCAATTTATAAAAGCTTGCAATGAAAGCGCTTTATTTAAAGACCAAAATATTAATCTTGGAATATTTCCTTCTGTCAAAACAGAGAGTGACAATTCTGACGAAGGCAAAAGAGAGAGAAAAAAAGAGCTGCAAAAATTAAAAAGATTCTACAAGCCAGACTATAAAGATTATGTGTTTTTAAGAACTCCTTCTTCAAATTGGATAAGACAATCAAATGAAATGTTATGCAAAAGCTTTGAAAAACAAAAAATACTATTTGCTTCTAGACACAATCTGGAAACAAATATGAAAGATCTGAAAAAAATAGATCTAAAAAACATAAAATTTGACACAGAATTAAAATACAACGACAAAATTGAAGAACAAAGTAAAGTGATTGATTTCCTCGAAAAGCAAAGCGACAATATAGACTTAACCATAAACGAGACAGCTTTAATTATACAAAAAGTTTCTGCGCTTGGAAATAGAAGCTTTGACTTACCTGATAGTTTGAAAAGAGACAAAGGTAAGTATAAAACCCGTAAAGACTCCTACTCTGCTTTGGTGCTTGGGAATTGGTTTGTACAATTATATTATGAGATGAATAATATGTCAGACGAAGAAGAATACGGTGGTTTTACTCCAGTTATGTTTTAATTTCTACTTTCAAAGTAAAATTGTGTAAAAATATTTATGCCTGAAAAGACAAAAAGACCTTATAAAAAAAAGAATTTAGATTACTGGAACAAGAGATTGGGTAAAGAAACCCCTTCAAATACACCTAAAGTTTCTCATTCCGTGTCTTTCGGCGAAGATTGGGAACCAATGGGTGATGATTCGCCGAATTTATTTAATTCTAATCTCTCAAAAGCAAGAAGAAACAACTCTACTGGAACAACTGGTTCAAGATTTAATCAGGTTTTTGTTGATAGCAAAGATGCTAGATATCATAATATAGACCAATTAAATATGCCTTTCAGTACCACAAAACATGGTATAACAATGAGAAAGGCTATTGAGCTTACACAAAAAGCTTATGCCAATATTTCTATTGTAAGAAACACAATCGATATTATGTCTGAATTTGCGAATTCAGAAATGTACCTAGAGGGTGGAACAAAACAGAGTCGCGAATTTGTTAAATCTTGGCTAAAAAGAATAAACATAGAAAGCTTAAAAGACCAATTTTTCAGAGAATTTTACCGTTCTGGCAATGTTTTTCTTTATAGAATAAACGCAAAATTTTCTTTAGAAGAAATCGCACAGATTTCAAAAATTTACAATGTAAAAAGTTTAAATATTCCAATAAGGTATTTGTTATTAAACCCTTATGAAATTTCTTTGTATCACTCGTCTTCTTTCCATAATGGTAATTACCAAAAAGCTTTGTCTCAATACGAGTTAGAAAGACTTAGAGATCCAAAAACAGACAGGGATCAACAAATTTTCGATGCACTTCCAAAAGAAACGCAAAGGCAAATCAAAGAAGGAACTTGGTTGGATGATGGCCTTTATATTGAATTGGACCCAGAAAAGATAAGGTATTCTTTTTATAAGAAACAAGACTATGAGCCATTTGGAGTCCCTTTTGTTTACCCAGTATTGGATGATATAAACTGGAAATTAGAGCTTAAAAAAATAGACCAAGCAATATGCCGAACAGTAGAACAAATTGTTTTGCTTATCACAATGGGTAATGAACCAGAAAAAGGCGGTGTTAATCCTAAACACATCAAAGCTATGCAAAGCCTTTTCTTGAATCAAAGCGTTGGCCGTGTTTTGGTTTCTGATTATACAACTAAAGCTGATTTCGTTATTCCAGATTTAAAGAAAGTCCTTGGGAAAGAGAAGTACGAGATCGTAAACGAAGACATTAAAGAGGGCTTGCAAAACATTATTCTTGGAACTGGTTCTTCTAGTGAGGGTAAATTCGCTAATCAAATGATTAAAACAAAGATATTCTTAGAAAGAATCAAAGAACCAAGAGCTAATTTTAAAACTTTTATTCAACAAGAAATTGATGATATCTGTGAACAAGCTGGATTTCAAAAGTCTCCTACAGCGGAATTTCAAGAAATGAACCTAAAAGATGAAAATGTTGTCAATAGAGTCGCACAAAGGTTAATGGAGTTGGGGATATTAACACCAGAGACTGGAATTGAATTCTTAAAAACAGGGGTTTATCCTACAAAAGAAAAATTAGAAGAATCACAAAAAGAATTTTTACAACAAAGAGAAGAAGGACTATATAATCCTATTGTTGGTGGAACTCCAGTGGGGAAAGAAGAAAATGGGGTGGCTAGCGGTGCTAAAAAACCACCTATTTCATCTTCTGGCCGACCTTCTGAATTAGCACAAAAATCTTCTGCGAGTAAAAAAGAAGTTCTTTATAAAAAAGACATTGCTGATGTTGTTTTTGCAATTTCTGAATTAGAAAAATACGGAAAAGAAAAATACAAACAAAATCAAGCAAAAAAAAGAATTACAAAAAAAGATCAAAAGTTTATAGATCATATGGTTGAATCTGTTGTCGCTTCTAGTGAAAACAAAGATTGGCACAAAAATATAGAGAAAGTTTCTAAAGACATTAATTTGTTAACATCTTTTGATACCAATCCAGAAATATATAATATCGCCGAAAAATACAATGAAAATATATTCAATTCCGCTATTATATATCACAGCAAAAAATTTCACAATAAAGATAAATAAATGTAAAACATATAGATATGAAAATTAAATCAGACTTTTTAACAGAAAAAATGGCTCAAAAATATGCCGATGGGGTCAAAGAAAAATTCGGTTGCGTGCCAACATTAAACAAAGCTTCTGTAGAATATGACATTTCCTATTGGAAAGAAAACAAAGCGTCTGACATGACAGAAGAAGAAGTTATGGCTTCTACTCCAACTTACGAAGAAATGGATAGAAGTATTTCCTATGTTTACGATCATATGAATTATAAATTTGACGCAGTTAGAGAAGAAATGGGCTACTTCATGAAAATCCTCCAAAATCACATGAAAGGACATCTGCCGAACGTAAAAAGTAACGAACAATTATCGAAAGCTATTAAAGCTCTTGGTTTAGAAGGGGAATACGAAGTTTATAAGCCAATGATTTCTGTGGCAAACAAGAAAACTGGCGAAATCATTGTTGGTTAATGTTTGATGAAATTCAAAGAGCGGTATTTAAAAGTAATATCACAAAAATTGAAGACATTCATTCGAAAGAAGAATTGTGTGATTTTTCTTGTGCAAACTTAGATAACATACAAAAAATTGTCGGCAATGAAATAGACTTTTCTAAAAATGTCGATTTGTTGTCTGTGGCCTTCCCAATTACTGTTGTTAATCAAATTAATGAAAATGGCGAGGCTTTAATTAGCCCAATTGCAACAGAAGTAATCGATTACTTTAAACACAAACCAACAAATATAGAACACAAGCCACAAAAAGTTGTTGGTCATATGATTGATGTTTCTTTTAATGAAATGGAAACATATGATATCTTAAAGCCAAAAGATATTAAAAAAAGAAAAGACCCTTTTTATTTAAGCGCGTCTGCTGTATTATATAAACTTGGAAACCCAAATTTTATTGATTTAATTAAAAGGTCTTCTGATCCAGAAGATTCAATGTACCAAGCTATATCAGCAAGTTGGGAAATTATTTTTAAATATTATGCAATCGCAGTTGGCAGCAAAAACATAGAAGAATGCGAAATATACACGGAACCAAAAGACATATTAAAATATAAAAAATATTTGAAGAAATTTGGGGGATCTGGAAAACTTAGAGACGGAACTCCAGTGGGGAGAATTATTTTGGGGCCAGCTTTACCAGTTGGGATTGGTTTTACTACTAACCCAGCGGCTAATGTTAAAGGCGTATCTGTAAATATTGGCGAAGAAGATTTGATAGAATTAGTAGATAAAAAAACATTACTAAGCATAGATGGAGAAGAAATAGAAAGTATATTTAATACAGCTAAAAGCGACTCTTGTAAAGAAGAAAATAAAGAATTATTACAATTTTTTGATAAACCAGAAAAAAATATTTCACATAATAATAAAAACACTGTAAATAACAATAAATCTAAAAATATGGAACTCGAAACACAAATCAAACTATTGTCGTCTGAACTTGATAAATTCAAAGATGCCTTCAAGACTGATAAAGCTGAAGAAACAAAAGCGAATTTAATTAAAGTTGTCGAATCAACTCTTAAAGAAAAAAATCAAGAGTGGGTAGAAAAAATCGAAGCTGAAAAATCTGCAAGAGAAAATGAAAAAGCTGAAAGACAAAAACTTTCAGACACAGTAGATTCTCTTAAAGAAACAATTGATTTTCTTAAAACAGAAAAAGCTCAAGCTAATCAAGAAGCTTTGGTTACATCAAGAATGGACGAAATTCTTGAAAAATACGAATTATCGACTGCCGCTAAAAAACAAGTTTTGAATCAAATCAAACAAATCGGCGAATCTGACGAAGATTTCGAAAACTATAAAAAAGACACTTTAGAAGTTATTTTTGCATCTTTTGATAAAGAAGCAATTGAAAACGCTAAAGAAGAAAGAATCGAAGCTATTAAAGTAGAAGCTAAGAAATTAGTCGAAGCTGAAACAGAAAAAATTAAAGCTGCTGCTGAAAAAGTTTCTGGCCTTACTTTTGAAGAAATTCTTTCTAAAGCAAGCGAAGAAGGAACAGACCTTCCAAATTCACAAAGGGTTGAAGAAGAAGGCGATCTTGTTGATAAGATCGTATCAAATCTTAAATCAGAAAACGTAAACGTAAAATAAAAAAACACAAAAAATTAAATTTATAAAAAATCATGAGTAAAAGACTAAAACCATATCGCCAAGTAGCGGAAGAAGACATCATTAACGGATTGTTCTCTGCTGATACACAGACTCTTGATCAAGGAGTTCTTGTTTCTATCTCAGCATCAGACGGCTCTAAAGATCCTGTTGAGTATGTTGATTCTTCACAACTTGGAAAAACTGATTACGCGCATATCGGTGCAGACATGTATCCTGTTGTTCCTAATAAGTTCACAACCGCAGCTAGTGGGGCAAGAGCAGCAGACGTTCTTGGTATCACACTTTTCGAAGTAGCATATACTGACGAAAACGGAGAAAAATACCTTTATTACAAGCAAAAAAGAATTGAAAATCAAATCTGCTTGAGTGGTGAAGCTGTCCCAGTTGCATCAAGAGGTGTCTTTGAAATTACTAGCGGTAATTACGCTGGGACACCAACTCACGAAACTTACGCAATCGTAGGTGGCGATGGTAAACCAGAAGCTGTTACATACGTTGGTCTAACAGGAATGGGACTAACAATGGAAAACGTAATCGGCAAGTTCTTGTCAACACCACAAAGCGGTTCTAAACAAGACAACTCGGTTCTATTGAAATTGAACATCTAATTTAAAAAAGGAAATTTAAAATAATGAATATTACACTAAAACACACAAAAGATCATGTAGAGCTAGTTAAAGCTATGGCTAGTAACGATATTGCTCTTGCTAATAAAGCTCAATTGGCTGTTGCAGAATTTATTGAACCAGTTCTTAACGAGGTTATCAATAAAGCCCCAACCGTTTCAAATCTTTTTACGACAGAAACTTTTAATGAAGATAGTTCACCAAGTCTTCCTTTGGATCTTTATTCCGATATTGAAACAGAGGATCACCTAAGAATTTGGTCGCAAACACAACCGGGCGGGTTGGCAACTAACATGGTACTTCCCCCTCAACAAGAGTTGAAGTTCATGACTTACTCTCTTGATAGTGCTTACGGTTTCGAAAAGAAATACGCAAGACAATCTAGATTAGGTGTTGTTGGAAAAACATTCACAAGAATGTTGCAAGAAGTAATGATCAAAGAGGAAAAGACAACTGCTTCTCTTATCATGAGCGCTTTGGCTAATGCCACAACAAACGGTTCAAAACACGTTTTCAGAACTGGTATCAAAGGAAGATTTCTTCCTGACGACCTTAACAAGCTTAGAACTCTTTCTAAAAGAATCAACTCTGCTTGGAATAGAGGTACACCAGAAACTCGTGTAGGTCGTGGTTTCACAGATTTGATTCTTTCGCCTGAAATGATCGAAGAAATCTACGGAATGGCTTATAACCCAATCAACACTAAAGGTGGTGTTTACACTTCGATTGGAACTCCTAGTAACACAACTGCTGGTGACGCCGCAATTGCGGCTCCTGATAGCGTTAGAGAACAAATGTTCAATGCTTCTGGTCTATCAGAATTCATGGGCGTTTCTTTGATGGAAATCAATGAGTTGGGTGTTGGACAAAGATTCAATGATATCTTTGTAGCAAAAGCTGGTACGACAACATACGCAGACAACTATGCAACCCCAAAAAATGGTGGGAGCGCACAAGCAATCCAAAGTGATGAAGAAATCATCCTAGCGATTGACTTGGGAAGAGACTCACTATTCAGAATGGTCGCCGTTGATGCAGATAAGGGTTCGCAGTTCACAGTTTCACCTGACAATCAATTCATCGTTGATCGTAGAGGTAAGATTGGATTCTACGGGGGCAGAGAAGCGGGCCACGTTATCTTGGATGACAGAGTTCTTACTGGACTTATTTCCTAAGCTAAAAAACAAAACATTTACAAACCCGCCTATTAAGGCGGGTTTTTTTATCTCTAATAAACCGAAAAAGTGTAAAAAATACTATGGAAAAAAATATTGGCAAAAAAATAAATTCAGATAAAGAATCAATAGATTCCATTCTTTATACAAACACTAAAAATAGGCTTTTAACTTATTCAGTTTCTTCATTCAAAGATTTGGTAAATAGATCTAGCAATGTCGAATTGGATGAATTATGTGCAAAGTTTAGGGTTTCGATTGGCCTACCGAATCAATTAAAAAGAGAAAAACTAAACAAAAGCTTTGTTTCTGAAAAATCAAAATCTAATATTGATCAATCTGAAAGCGGTGGGAACCTTTTTGACAAAGACGGTGTTTTGCCTGTTGAAAAAAGAAGGGATTTGGAAAACTGGTTGAGATCATAAATTATGTCTTTGAGCGGATATGCAAATCAAATCTGGGAAAATGAGTTTGATTCCAACACTGGAATTTCTGAAACTTATATTTTTTACTGGTTACAAAATAATATCGGCAATCTAAATGTATTATTAAATACTGAGTTTGTGGTTAGCGGGGATAATTTTGAGCCTGTTTTTTGCGCAGAAGAAAGCGGAATTTATACCCAATACTTTTTAAAAGAATACTACAAGAAAGAGTCTAGAAAGGTCTTACAAAATATAACCTCACCATTGGGCCAAGTTGATTGGATATCGCTTTCAGAAGGCGATACTACAATTAAAAGAAATAATAGAAATGAAGTTGCTAAAACCTTAATTCAACAAAGCAAAGACGCTGGAATAGAATTAAAAGATTTGGTTTTCCAATATAACTATTATAAAAGCGGGCCAAGACAAGTTGCTGGCGTTGATGGAAACTAATAATGTCATTGTTAACTGCACAGCAAAAATCAAGTATCCAAAGCGTATTTGACAAAATTCATAATACGTTCAAAATACCTATTTCTATATACAAAAAAGAAAAAGTGGTATTTATAGCAACAAATGATACTTATAATGCTTTATATGATAGAGAAAGGAACTCCCCGCAACAAAGAGAACAAGTTAAAAAATATGATAAATTTGCGCGGGTTTTATATGACCAAAAGCAAGAAAAAATATTTTTAAATTCCCAAACAAATGTTGGTATACCAGATCCTTTGGGCGAAGTTAGATTAAAAGTTGATGAAGAAACTTATAATTTAATAAATGGATCAGAAAGAATCGAATTAGACGGAAGATCTTGGAATTTACATGGAGATCCAGCTAGAACTGGCCCTTTTGATTCTCAGTATTATGTTTTATATTTAAAAAGAGAGGAATAGTATGAAATACAAATTTGGAACATTGAAAGCGACTCTCGAAAGAAATATTAATAAACAAGGCAAAGAAAAAGTTCGAGGAATGGTTGTTGGCAGAGTTAATTCTGCCCAGAAAAAAGCATTAAAAGCATTTGACAATAATCCATACACAAAAGAAATAGAGGCTGGTAGGTTTGCTAGGAGTAGGATTTTAAATACGGGAAATTTATACTCATTTCTTGGTTTTCCTTATAACCCAATTCCAACAATTAGAGCTATTTTAGAAAAAAAAACTAGGGTTTCTAAGGGGAGAAAGATAAATTCTAAAAACAGATACAGATTTATAATTACTGGCCCACAAATAGAAGATGTTTATTCTGTCACAGACAATCAATTACCTTGGATTAGCGGAAGAAGTTGGGTCGAGATGTTAGACAAGGGAATAGGTAATTATTCTAATTATTTATTTAGTCCGGGGAAAACATTTCCACAATCAATTTCTGGAACAGCTATACAAACAAAAACAACACAAAGAGGCGACAGCCAATCAGTTCAAAGTTCTTATATAAAACAAATATTAGAAAATTATAAACAAGATATATTAAAAGCTTCATTATAATGAAAACTCAATATTCACATACAATTCCCGGTTCCATTTATTTATGGGCAGATAAGCTTTTGAACGAAAATGAAGGTTACTATGCTAAAGACACTTATATTTTTGAAAAATATTCTGGTGGAAATGGTTATACAGAATATTACGCTCCATATAAAAATTTTAAATTTAATAATGATCAAGGTTATTCATATTCAGGCATTTACATAGATGATCAATTCGTCAACTTCGGCGAATCTGGCATTATAATCGATAATGAAAAGGGTAGAGCTTTGATTCCCGATCCATTGGTTTCTTCAAACGAATCAGTTAGCGGAGAATTTTCCTCAAGAGAATTTGGTATATATTTTTCAAACGAATCAGAAAACGATTTGCTCATAAATAAAAACTTTTATTTAATAGACCAAGATCAAACATACTTTGATTATCTAAACAAGCAAGATAAATACGATTATACATATCCATCTATTTTTATTGGTTATGATGGAAATCAAAATTTTGGATTTGCTTTAGGGGGAATGAAAGACACAAAATCTTACATTAGACTTGTTGTTCTAAGCGAAAATCAATATCAATTAGATGGCGTTTTATCTGTTTTTGATGATGAATTGCATAGTTGTATAAAAAAAATTGATTTTGACGATTTTCCCTTGGGTTTTTCAGATTCCTTGAAAACTGGCGAATATCCTTTCAATTATGGAACCTATTTTTCAGAAAGAGAAAACAACGAAAATCTATTCATCGAGTCAATAAATACTGCAAAATTAAAGGATAACACTATTATATCAAAACAAAGTGTTCCAAAATTTTATGTTGGCTTTGTGGATATAACACTTTCTAACCCAAGAAACATAATTTAATTTTCACAAACAAAGAAAAAAACTGTAAAACAAGTTAGTAAATATATATTATGGCTACAAGAAAAAGATTTTATTATAATAACGCGGTTGTTTACGCTTCTTCTGGAGGTGCAACAGGCGATCACTTTAACAGCGGAACAAGCGGGGTAAACCTTCTTAGACAAATTCACAGAGCGCAAAGTGTTAGTACTGATGTCACTATCAATAGACAGGATATCAATCAATTGGGTGAGCTTGCTGGTAAAAGAAAAATTATCGATCCTGCTACAGTTGGTTTCAACTTTGCTTATTATTTAACAGACGGCTCAAACGAATCAAAATTGGGATTTTCGACTGTAAATACACAAAGTTGCATATCTGATATTATCAGAGGAACAAAAGAAGAAAAAAATTATTTCATTCTTCAAGTCGGCGAGGGTGAAGATGCAATGAAAACATCTGATTATACATCAACAGAAAGAAATGCCCATATTGTTGCCGCTCTTGGTAATGGATTTATTAATTCTTGGGCTTTAGAGGCTTCTGTCGGCGGAATTCCAACAGTTACAATCGGAGGGGATGCTTTAAATGCCGCTTTTTATACTGGTTCTACTGATCTAGCAAGCCCAGCTATTAATCCTTCTGACGGATCTCAAGTAACTGGAAAACCATTTACAATTCCATTTGCAACAACTGGTGCTATGGTTGATTGTTTAAGACCGGGCGATATGGTTTTAAGTTTGGGCGGGAGCCTTCCTTTCGGTGGTCCAGAAATTAATACTTTGAATGTTCAAAGCATTTCTTTGAATGTCCCACTTGATAGAGAAGACCAAAATAAAATTGGAAGTAATTTTCCTAACGCAAAACTAATAACTTTTCCTTTGACTGCAACATTGGATATTACAGCAGACGTAACAAATTTCACTACTGGTAATTTGGCTAGCATCTTTTGTACAACAGAATCAAGAGATGTGAGCGTTACATTCAAAAAACCATGTAATGGTCCAGTTCAATTTATATTGGAAGGAAAAGGAATGGAATTAGACAGTCAAAGTGTTTCACTTGATATTGGTTCTAATGAATCAGTCGATATTTCATTCTCAGTTCAAATTGGTGGTCCTAATGATACTGGAAAGGGAATCTTCTTTTCTGGAATATAATTAACACCAAATTGGGGAAAATAGCCCCAACTTTAAAACCCTGCTCAAAAGGCGGGGTTTTTTTGTGTATTTTATTTAAATTCTTTTTATTTATAGTAAACTAGTGTAAAAATATATAAATTATGAAATTAAAAGATAAACAAATACTCCACAAGTATATTCACAGAGACTTCGAGGAAAAAGAAGTAACTGTAATAGAAAAACAAGAAGACGGTTCCGAAAAAAAAGTTTTAGAAACAAAAAAGATTCCAGTCGAAAAAGAATTTGTTTTTAAATTGCCGAATCGTTTAGAAATGGAAGATTTAGAAATGTTTTATTCTATAAAGGTCAATGAATTCGTAAAAAAGGGATTAATGACTAAAGATATGATAATGAAGCAATATCTGGATAATGGCGGAGAATTATCAGATAAAGAACAAATGGAGTATCTTGAAAAATCAAAAGAATTATTCGAGGTCCAAAACGAATATTACTTAATAGCTTCTAAAGATGAAAAAACGGAAATAGAAGAAAAAAGAGAAGAAGAACTTTTTGATAAAATTTATATTTTAAGAAGAGAGCTTGTGGCTTTTGAAGAAATCAAAAATAACATATTTAATCATACTGCTGATAATAAAGCAAGAAACAAAACTATACTTTACTGCATTCTATTCTTTACTTATGAAAAGGGTGAAGACGAGGATTTTAAAAGCTTTTTCAAGGGAAGGGATTTTGATGGAAAACAATCTTCTTTTTATCAAATGGAAGACAATTCTTTTGAAGAAGAGGGGACTAACGAAAGCATATTATTTAAATCTATTTTCGATAGAATGAGTACTGTGGCTTTATTTTACTTCTTGCATAATATCACAGATAGAAAAGAAATGGATGATGCCATAAACGACCTCAACAAACAAAGCGAAAGAGAAGAAGAATTCGACAACAAAGTTTCGGAAGGCATTGATAAAGAAAATGAATAATGCATTCAAAAAAAGAAATATATTATTCTATAATGCTGTCTGAAATATGTAGCGGATATACTAAATTCAACTTCCAGAAAAAATTAATCTTCTATAAGCACCCAAATTGTTTTGATATCGCGAAGTTAAAAGAAAAATATCTGTATTTTTTAAATCGCGCTAAATCTGCTGAAAAGAAAACAAACGAAGAACTAGAAAAAGAATTTAAAGAAAACGGCCTTTGGGGGATCGAACAAGAAAAAAAAATAAAAGAAAAAAGAAATTATTTAGAGGGCTTAAAAGATAATCTTGAAAAAGCAAAAACAAAACAAGAAGAAGAAATAATAGAAAAAAATATTAAAGAAACAGATAGAGAAATTTCTCTTTTATTAAATGAAAAGGACAAATTATTTTCTGATTCTTTGGAAAATTACGTTGAAAAAAAAGTAAAAGAATATGAGCTTTTCTATTTATGCTTTAATGATAAAAATTTTAAAGAAAGATATTTCGAAACAGAAGAAGATTTCAACTGCTTGAATATAAATGAAATAACAGAATTTAAAATAAGCGTATATTCAGAATTAAGAAGTCTTTCTGCAAAAAAAATTGAGTTATTGATATTGTCTAACTACTTTCAACCTATATTTGGAAGTAATACAAAAGAAAGTATCCCTTTTTATTTTTCTACAAAACAAGAAGATAGAACCTATTTTCAAAATATTTTTACATATTATTGGCAAATTTATAATGGTGTCATAGAAGCTGATACCCCAAATTATATAAGGGAAGACCCAAATAAATTAATAAAATACATAAAAGCAAAAAATAATAAGGAAAAAAGGAAAATGTCGCCGAAAGACAAAGATTCTCAAGAAATGAATATAAATCAAGTTGATTTTTCAAAAGTTAAAAATGCAAATGATTTATAATAAAAAATATTAACCTAATATAGTGTTTTGGTGTAAAAAATAAAAATGCCAAATGATATAATACTTGATACTTCTTTAAACCTGTCTTCAGCTAGTGTTGCTAGGGTTGATGCCAAGCTTAGAGGTTTGCAATCTAGGGTTAATCCCATTAATCTATCTATTAATTCTAGAAAGTTTACAGAACCATTGGGTAGAATAAGTTCTAGCGTTGATGAATTTAATAAATCTCTTGATGCTTCGAACGCTCGTGTTATTGCTTTTGGGGCTTCTGTCGGTATAATTTATTCGATACAAAGAGCCTTTAAAGAATTGCTTGTTACAGTTGTAGACGTAGAACAAAGAATCGCGGATATTCAAGTTGTTTTTAACTTGCCTACGCAAAAATTAGAAGAGTTCAAAAAAGGTCTTTTTGATGTAGCTAAAAATACTGGGCAATCTTTTACTGTTGTTAGCGAGGCCGCAACAGAATTTTCTCGTCAAGGTTTGAGCGCTGTAGAAACTTTAAAAAGAACAGAGCAAGCTTTGATATTAACAAGACTATCTGGATTAGATGCCGCCAAATCTGTTCAAACTGTTACTGCCGCAATAAACACTTTTAAAAATGAAGCTCTTGATGCAACCACGATAGTAAATAAATTCGCCGCTGTTGATGCTGCTTTTGCTGTTAGTTCTGCTGACTTGGCACAAGCTATTCAAAGATCTGCCGCCGCTGCTGAAGGGGCCAAAATATCTTTTGACCAATTGCTATCCGCGACAACAGCAATCCAAGAAAGAACCGCTCGTGGTGGTAATGTTATTGGTAACTCATTAAAAAGTATTTTTACAAGATTGCAAAGGTCTAGAGTTAGAGAAGTAATTGAGGGATTGGGGGTCGCGACTACAGAAACAAACGGAAGTCTTAGAAATGGTATAGACATTTTAAGAGATTACGCTAATATATATGATACTCTTAGCGACCAAACAAGGGCTTATACTGATGAGCAAATTGCGGGTCTTTTCCAAATTAACAACTTGAAAGCTTTGGTTTCTGACTTAAAAAATGAATTTAGTTCTTACAATGGGGCTTTAGAAAAATCTATTTCTGCAACAGATGAGGCTCAAAAAAGAAATGCGGAACTTAATAAAACAATTCAATCTTTGGGAACAATATTGCTCAACCAAATAAGAGAATTGTTTAGTAAAATAGGTGAAAGCGGATTAGGAGATTTGCTAAAAACAATAACAAAAGCCGCGATTGGTCTTTTTGGCGTTTTATCGGAAAATGCGGGGTTGATAACTAGTACTTTGGGGCCACTAATTTTAGGTATTGGTTCTTCTTTGGCTATAAATATATTATATAAAACTGTAACTTTCATAAAAAAAATTGTAACATCATTTTCTATATATGGTAAAAGGCAAGTACAAGTAAGAAATGTACAGCAACAAATAAATAATTTATTGGCTGAAAATCCAGCTTTATACAGTAAAATAATTCAATTAGAAGGAAATGTTTTAGCCCAAAGCAGATTAATTAGTTCTGAATTAGAAAAACAATTATTGGTAAGGCAAAGAATGTCTAATTTAACTCTTGGTATAGCTGGATCTGTCACTGGGAGAAGGGTAGCTGGAGGGGGAAGAGTTAGTGGGGGTTCTAATTTTGCCGCTGGGAGAAATCCACTTGTGGAAGAATTAATTGCAATCGAAGCTGGCGTAGGCGGAGCTAGAAATTCTGCTATGCCAAAAATAATAAAAGACTTTAATTACAGTAAAAATAAAAAAGGTACTGCTGTTGTCAATACTGACGAATATATAGTTAAAAATTATAAGGGGACTGGGGCTGATGCTGTTTTCAATAGAGACATGATCAGAAAAATGGGTTTCCCGATTGGTGCAAAAAAGGTTAATTTTGGTTTTGGTAATATGTCTAATATTGTTGAAAATATGGCTGGTGGATTTTTAAATTCTAATGACGTAGAAAGAATAATAGAAAAAGAAAAAGTGGGTCAAACATTAACTAAAGGCGAGATATCAAAATTAAATAATTCTGTATCGACAAATGGAAATTTTTACAAAAATCTCCCAACAAATACAAGGCAAGCTTTATCTAGAATAAATAATAATTATTCTGAAAAATTTAGACAAAATTTGCCATTTGGTCCAACTGGCGGTGAAAATAGACCCGTAAAAGGGGGTTTTAACCCGCTTGTTTCTGGCGAGACTAGAAGATCTGAAGCCCGAGGAATATTATTAAAAAGAAAGAGAGCAAAAGATAAAAAAGATAGGGAAGAACAAATAAGAAGATCTACAAAAACAAAAGTATTAGGGAATATAGGAATAACTAGATTGGGCACGAGAACATCTGGTGATGAACAAATATCAAGATCGGGGGAAAGGTTGTCTGGCGGAGGCTTTAATAATTTTAGCCAAAGATCTGATGAAAATTTTAAAAATTATAACGTAAAACGGGCTACAGACAGAATAGAATCAAATCTTGGAAAATTTGATCCAAATTCTGAATCAATATCTAATATTTTAAAAGGAAATATAAGTCTTGAAGATGAAAGCAAATTAAAAGCTGACCCTAAATTTTTAAGAGAATTAACTGGAAGAACACAATCTTTAAAAAACACCCAAGAAGGAAGATCTTTAAACGCATCAAGTTTAGCAACAGTAAAATTACAAAGAAAATTAAAACAAGCAGAAATAGATGATTTTAATGAATCTAAAGCTTTCGGCAAAAAGATAACTAATGTAACAGAAATAAAAAATAAAGAAAATATCAAAGATTTAAATGCGCTTCAAGAAAAAGAAATAAGTTTAAAAAAAGAAGGAAATAAATTACTATCTGTAGAAAGAAGACAAAGAGAAAGCCTAAATAGATCAATCCCAAAAACACAAAAATTGTTGTCGCAAGGTTTTATAAAAAGAAATGTTAAAAAGGGGGCTGGAGCCGCTTCTAATTTTATTACTGGAAGAAATCTAAATGAAGACCAAAAAACAAGAAGAGCAGGTAAAATTTTTGGGGGAAGTTTACTTTTGTCCGTTGGGGCTGGCTTTCTTGCCGATAAAGTAGAAAATGAATCTGTTAGCGGTGGCTTGAGTGGTTTCGCCGCTGGAGCTTCCTTCGGTTCTCTTTTGGGTCCAATCGGGACAGTGGTTGGCGGTGCTATCGGGGCTATTGCTGGGTCTGGGGTCGCTGGGGGAGCTATAGATTTTATTTCAGATGGCTTTTTTGGAACAACAAAAGGGGAAGATAAAAAATCAGATGAAGAACTAGACCAATTCAATCAAAAAGCTTCTGAAGAATTAAAAACAAGAGAACAAGATTTTAATGCAAGTAGGGAATATTTAAAAACTATTGAACAATATAATAGGGCAATCGAAAATGGTGATGCTGGGAAAGCTAAAAAATTAATGAATGAAGCCAACTCATTTTTGAGTACAATTTCGAATGAAAAGCTTGTTGATAGTTTAAAAAAATCTGGTAAAAATTTAGAAGATCTATCAGAAAGCATTAGTTCTTTTCAAAAAGTAAGCCAAAAAAAATCTATTTCATTGGATTTAGTGAATCAAATAAATGGTTTCAACGAAGGAGATACAACTGGTTCAAAATCTGGAATAGATGCTTTCATTAAAAGCATAAATGGATCTCTTTCGACTCTTACGGCTGGTTCTAATTTAGACGCTCTAAAAGATTCTATAGATAGATCATTTGACTCAGAAAATGTAATTGATTCTTTGTCGGGTGTTTTTTATGAATTAACAGGCGGAAATTCTGAAACTACAGGGGAATTAATAAACAGAGTTAATGATATTTTCAGAAATGAAGGCCCAGAAGCCGCTGCCCGTTTAGCAAAAGAAATAGTTGAATCTATTTCTAGTAGTATAGATGGAATAAAATTCTCTAACGAGTCTATTGAAATAGAAAGTGAGATAGCTAAAAAAATAGCTAAATTTAGAAAAAGAACAGAAGATTTCTTGGACGATTCTTTCCGATTTTTTACAAATAAAATTAGAAGGTCTGAATTAAATGATCAAATTTCTTCATTTGGAGAAGAACAGCAAAGATCTTTTAGGGTTTCTTCGGGAAGTTTAACTTCTGAACAATCGAATATAATAAATTTAGAAAATAAAAAATCACAAGTTGGTAAAAATTTAAATTCTGATGTAAGAGATGAATTGATAAAATTTGTTGAAGTCAAAGCAAATGAATCTGAAATAGGGGGAAGAGGTAAGATATTTGCTGAAAACATAACTAGGGGTTTGGTTGACGGGGATATTAGCGGGGTAGAAGAACTTAAAAAAGCAATCGAAGAGTCTGATTTCAATAAAGAATTCGACACAAGAGAATTGCAAGATAAAATAAATGAATTAATAATAGGAAGCGAGAAAAATTTCAAACAATATTCTATAGAAATTCAAAGGGCTTTAAAAGAGCAAACGATTCAACAAGTAAGAGCTTTATCTAGTAATTCTGATGAAGAATTGAATAACTCTTTTTCTGGCCTTTTTGATTCTACAGAAAGAAAATCTGGCGTCAATGATCTGGACGCGGCAAGAAATCAATTTAAAGCACTTAGAGATGTTGGATCAAAATATGGAGTAAGTTTGCTTGGTGAAGAAGACGTTGCTACGGAAGCGAGATTAACAAAAGAAAATGGTTTAGAAGAATTATCAAATTCATTTTTTAATAGTCAATTACCAGAAGGCGGTACAGATATAGGGGAAGAACAAAGAAGGAAAGAAAAGGCTCGAAGAGAATTGCTTGTAAAAAGGGCTTCGTTAACAGATGAGGAAGTTGATTCTGGTGTTTTTATTAATGATAGTGGCGAAAGAGAAATTATTAAAAATAAATCTTCTGCTAGAATATCAAGGAATGCGTCTAGAAGCCGATTAGCAAGAGAATCTGGTAGAGTAAATGATGATTCGTTAGTTGGTGCTTTAAAATTTTATAATAAAGTTAGAGAAGGTATTAGCGGAATAGATACAAATATACTGCAAGCCCAACCAGAAGATGCTTCTGTAGATGATGGTGGGTTTCAAAATCAATATGGTATTGAAGAAAAAACTAGAGAGGAATTACAAAATGATAGTTCTAAACTTGTTTCTGGGGAATTGCAAAATCAATTAGTTGAAAATTCCAAAAAATTTCAATCCGATTTGCTTGAAACAGATAACGAAGAGGAATTATTTACAAAATTACAAGATAATTTAGCCGAATATGAAAAAATACTAGGAGAGACACTTGTTCCGACTGATTTATTTAAGCAAGTACAAAAAGAGATTGGAAAAGGCAAAGATTTCAAAGAAGCGGTTTCTATTGTAGAACAAAGACAAAGAAGTAATGTTTTCGACCAATTAGAAAATGTTGATCCAAATAATATAGAATTCACAGACGCCGAAAAAGAATTACAAAGAAAAAGAAGAGGCGCTGTAGATGAAACCAAAAATGAATTAATACTAGACGAAATAAAAAATGTTTTTAATTCTTTACCGGGAATATTGCAACAAGCATTTTTATATTTAAATGCTATTGTGAGCATAGAAGATTTTACAATCGATATTAATGTTCCAGATGAATTAAAAGCTGATGCTTTAGCTGACGTCATTAAAGCAGAAGTAAAAAGACAAATGAACACATTTACAGATCAGAGGGGCAACAATTTACCAGACGATGGTCTTAACTCTCCACCCGCTGGATAATAATGAACCTTATATTAAATGACGCGCAACTATTAGATTACAATATAGAAAACCAGTTTTTTGATTCGGAATTTAGACTTAATCAATTAAAAACGCTTTCTATACAAGGTAATATATATGATACCACCCAAACAATCGGGGTAAAAATAATAACTTCTGGGATAGAAGTTTTTAGGAGCGGCTTGACTGGTGATAATCAATACATATATATGAACGGTCATAATTTTGGAAGAGGTAAAATAACATCTTTTTCTTTTCCAGAGGGAATCCAAGTCCAACAAGCCCCTTACAACCTAGAAATAGAAATAAGGGATACTGGAAATCTAGAATATATAACTGGAGACTATTTTAGCGGCCTAAAAAGTATATTCGAAGAAGTGGCCAATCCATCAACTTTTATCAAAGATTTTTCTGAAAGTATATCTGTTTCTAGATCTTCAATAGATACTGGTGTTTCTTTGGGAAATAGAAATTTGGGCGATTTTTCTTATAACCATGATTTAGATGTTTCTTTTGATGTGGGAAGTGGCAATTTATATCCAAATGTTAATATGGCTCATAAAATTACCAAAGAAATTTTTCAAAAAAATATAGACTTTGGATTTTTAGAAACTGGGTGTTATGGTTTATTTGGCGCAAACTACAAAAGATTAAAAAACCAAAACATAGATATAATCAATGGAACATTTTCTATATCAGAGTCTTTTTCTTCGCAAAATTTTAATCCATCAAAAAATTATGGGATTGTAGAAAGTGTTTCATTAAAAACTCAGGATAATGGGTATTTAGATGCGGTATATAATGCGTCCATAGAATCTTTAACATCAAATTACGAAGACGATATTTCTGGCGCTTTAAGTTACACAAAAACTGGAGCTTATCATGTTGCTTCTGGTATTTTTGAAAAATATTATTCCGGCACAACTATAAGTGGCTTGATAAATTCAAAGATTTCCGAATCAATAAACAAAAACAAATTTGACGGAAATACAACTTACTCTGCTAATTTTACAAACAACCCATCTTTAAACAAACATTATACTTTTACATATGAAACAGTTATTTCTGAAGACCAAGACCAAGTTGTTACTATTTCAGAAAATGGAAATTTTGTTGGAAAAGGCGACAATGCATTTGAATATGCGAAAAGCGGATACAACGATTTAGCTACCACTGGCAAAGCTTTTACCAGAATGACTGGTTTGTATTTTGAAGAATATGGCGTTTTGTATGATTTATTCGCAAACAGCAAAACATACGAAGAGTCTAATTTAGATAATTCAGTAAGTTATTCATACTCTTATTCTGATAAGGATATCGGCGCAAATGATGTTATACAAACAAAAAACCTTGAAATATCAATAGATTACCCTGTATTATTAAAAAATGATTTCTTGATATTAGGACAAAAATCTATATACCAAAGTGTTGGAAATATAGAAATAAAGACTTTGCCGAAAAAAAATGTTTCTCTAAATTTTACAGCAAAAAAGGATAAAACATACTCTGAAATATTAACAGAAATGCAATCACAATTAAACGCACGCAAGCCAAGCGAAACAGACGCATTCATAGAAAATTTTACTTACGGTTACAACGAAAACAATAATAGTTTAAACGCAAATATATCTTGGAAATGGACTAATTAAGTGTAAAAACTAGAAATGTCCACAATTATAAAATATAATGGTAAAAATCCATTCTTATTTGATTCTGAGCAATATAGCCCTTTAATATCAAGGGATACAACTATTACTCAGTTAGATCAAAGGTGGAACTCTGTTGACCGTTATGTTTTAAACGGCTCTGTACACGCTTGTGGTGGATTTTCAAAGCTGTTAGAGTATCAGAGGCAGATAATTAACGGATTCAACGCTGATTATAAAACTTTAGAAATTGATCAAGAAACAGATTTTTATAATTCAAATGATACTTTTTCTAATTGGGTGGTCCTTGGTACGGGGGCGAAGTCAATTATCCAATCTGAAATGTTGGTCGGAGCAACTTTGATTGGGGACGGAGTAGAATTAAGTGGTTATCCAATTGTTTCTGGGAAAAGATATAGAATAATTTTTAGAACAGATCAAGGAGGAGGGAGTAATGAGTTCGCTCTTAGAGTTGGTTCACAAATTATAACAAATTTGTCTTTTCAAACAGACTATGATTTAACTTTTACAGCAACAGATTCTGGGGATTTAGAAATTTTCCAAGAATTTTCTGTTGTCGGTCAAATAGAAATCGTAAATTTTAGTATAAAAAATGTTGAGGAAGTTTGGTCAAGAGACTTTTGTAAAGTATTATCAATAAATTTTCCAGAAAATAATTACTCGTCAATATTACCTTTCTCTATAACATTAGAGTGTTACCCAAAAGACTTTTTTAAATCAAACTATTATGTCATAAATCCAGTCGATTCTTGGGTTTTTACAGAAAACAAAAACCAAACCCTAAATGTAACAAGACAAATCGGTGCGAAAGGTTTAAGAGATGGAAAACAAGGTATTGAAAATGCAAAAAGCTTTGTTCTTGCGCAAAAAGAAATCAACAAAATTTCCCCGACTTTTTTGTGCCGCGATTATAATCTTTGCTTGGAAAATTCTTCTGAAACAATAAATAGAATCACTGGCGAATATTCTCTGAACCAAAGCTTTATTGCCGACATAAACAAAAAAACTACTAATATTTTAAGATACACAGTTGATGAATCTGATAGCGGGGATGGAATCGTATCCGTATCAATCAGTGGCGACTTAAAAGGGTGCAAAAATTTAAATTTTGAGCAACTAAGAACAGAGTTCAACACTCTTTCAATCTTTTCTCTGGCTAATCAGGTATACAATATAGATGGTAGTAAATATTTAAACCCAAATCCCATCTCTGAATCAATTTCTGAGAATGAAAAAGACAGGGTTATAAACTTTAATTATACTTTCGACAATCAACAAAAAAGCAATATCTATGTAAAATTTTCAGTAGCTATAGATGAAAGCCTCGAATCGATAAAAACAACTGTTTATGGGGAAATTAAGGGGAACAAAAAATACAAAGTTACTTTTCAAGAAATACAAGATAAGTATAATACATTTAATCCTTTCCCTTATGCTTTGGATGTTTTTAATACTTATGTTTCAATTTTTAATAATAAAGGTGTTTTATATCCAAACATAATACAAAAATCAAAAACAGAAATACCATTTAATAAAGCTATAAAATTTTCTTACACATACAAAAACAATAAAACAAACGAGGACAATATATTCAAAAACTTTAACTCCAGCGCCTCAATAACACCAGCAACAAATAAATTTGCCGAAAAAACTTATATAGACAACAAAATACTTGTGGTTAACTTGAATTCTTACAATAGATGTAATATAAGCATAAGTGGGTCCGCAACTTCTAAAAAAGGCGTATCAAAAGCAACGGTTATATCAAATATTGAATCAAAGGTGTTAAATTTATTCAACGAATACGGAAAACCCACAAGAGAGGTTTTGGAATCTAAAAATATAAAAAATTCTTTCGATGATAAAAACTGGAATTATAGTTTTTCATGGAGTTTTGAAAATAGTGTAATTCATAATACAGACTACACAACAGTTAATGTTTCATCTTACATATAATGGCTAAAAAAGACATATATTATTTTATTGATAAATCTTTTATTAATACAGGAACATTGAATTTTTTTTATAATTTTAATAATATAAGCGGGGAATCTCCGTCTACTGGGTTATGGAATCAAAAATTAACAGTTTCTGATGGGGATTTTTCTGATAATTGTTCTTTATTTTTTGATTTTGAAAAAAGTGGAAATGGAGATTGCATTCTGTTTAGTAATTACGAATCTGGCGGTGCTTATCCAAGTGGGTTTGCGATTGGCATAACAGACTCAAATTCTTTGTTTTTTGAGTCATATGATATAGAAGGGCCAGTGGTTTATACCTCTCATTATAACTTGTCACAAAGAAATTTAGCAAATGTTCAATTAACAGATAATCTTGTAACATTCAACGTATTTAGCAATAATCTTTCTGTAAACTCAGAATCTTTTCCTATCGACTCTGACTATATTTTGAGATCTGATAACTGGTATTTGGGTAGTGGCGAAAATTACCCAATGTTTACTGGAACTTTTTATAATTTTCTTTATTTTAATACTGGATTGTCTTTCGAATCAATAAAAAGTGTATTTAGTGGTTTTGCTTACGATGTAACATCTGGTGGTTCTGGCCAAACTGTCAACTTTAGTGGAATAACTGGTTATGAAAATGTTTATACATATTCTAGTGGGGTGACTGGTTATCAATTGGCAGAAATACAAACTCCAAGCATCTCTAATTATTTTTATACCGAAGAATTAACTGGCATATTGTCAAACATAACAGGAACAGTAAAAGTACCAATATGGACCGGAGACTGCTTTACCGATGTCGAAAACGGCATCATATATAAATGGATAGACATAAGCGGCTCATATACTGGCGTTACTGGCTACAATTTATTATCTGGAACAACAACTGGCTACGAAACCAGTTATGTTGAAACTCCTTTGTCTGGCGAAATTGAGAACCTATCTGGTTCTATTCCCCTATATGGAACTGGTTCAGTTCTTTCTGGAGCGGAAACTGGCTACACAATAACAAAAAATTACGATTATCTTGAAAACCTAAATTATAATTCAGTATTATACATAGGAGAACAATACTTAAATTCAATATCAGAATTGACTTATTTACAAACTGGTCTAAAAGGCGGAACATACAATCAAGATTCAATTTTTAATTTTGGGTATGAAGAATTTGATATGATAGACAATACTTCTTCTGGCGAAAACACATTCTTTCTAAATGGCCAGTTTTTTGTAGAAAGTGGGTTTGGCGATAGCGGAACAATATATGCCCCGTCTTTATTTTTAAATGAAGACTATTGGCTAGAAGATGGTAAGATAGCAAACACAATTGGGTTCGCCGAAGAAAATGATTTTGGTATTCACGATTTTAGAGAAATTACTTTTAAAAAATATACAATAACATCTTCTTTCTCTAATACTGGTGTTGTTGGTTTTGTAAATGGTTATTTACCAGATATAAATATAGAAACTGGCGACTATGTATTTTTAAACGGGCAAAAATTAATAGAAAATTATGATTTCAAAAATGAAACTGGTATTTATTATGATACGGGCATTTTAGAAGCTGGGGATGATGTTTTTGTTTACAAACTTTCTGAGCCAAAAAATAGGGAAACTGGTTCTTTTAATTATACTGGAATTTTGTATATTATCGATTCTCTGGAATATTATTTAAATGGCGTTCGACAAAAAAATGAGATGTTTATCCAACATTCTCATCAGAATAGCCTATTAACCAATCAAAACGCATATTTGAGCAAAACTGGTGTAATATATAATAACGAACAAACATTTTTTGAATAATGGCTTTTATAGAAATAGACCAAATTAAAATAGGCGGATCTACCAAACCATTTGGTGGGTATATTTACGATATGTCTTATGACATAGGTTTTAATGGAACACCATCGTCTCTTTCTATTACATTGGTGAATGAAAGTGGATCTTATGATTTTACAAAAGCTAATTTGTCTGTAAAAAATACAACCACTATAGTATTTGGAAAAAAAGAGCTTCAAATGTATCCGGTTTCTTTTGATAATAAAAATTCTTCTAGCGGCAAATTTATAAGAATAAAATACTTGGATGGATCAGTGATTTTAGATCAATATGCTGTTACACAAAAATATAAACATCCAAATGGGGGTTCTTGTTTTAATCTGGGGAGTGCCTATAAATCTATAAGTGGCCCAAGTTATAAAGAAATCACAAAGAAATATACTCTAAAAACAAATGTAAAAAAACTTGATAAATTTGACCCAGACGCAAAAATCCTTTACACCCCAAAGGAATTCTTGGATATTCTAAAAACTAAGGTAAATATAAAAAATTCTGGGGTATTAAATATTACTAATTATTATGTAGATTATATCGGGACTTTTAATGATGTTTTGCGCCAATTATCTGAGGATTTATCTTTTTCTTATTATTGGTCAGAAGATAATAAATTGGTTTTTGTAGACGCTAGATCTCCGATTTCAATAAACAAATCCAAAATAAACAGTATAACAAAAAAACAAGAGATCACAAGCTCTTTTTCTATTGAAGATACATATGTTAATGCTGTTAATGGGTATTATCAATTTGGTAGAAATGTTATAACCGCTTCGGCGGGAAATAATGGTGGTTCAAGTTATCAAAGTTTAGATACTGAAAACCTGACATTAGAGAGAGCTTTTTCTGGAGATTTAAAAAAAATAGCTGAAATCGCAAGAAATCAATATCAAATTCCAGAATCTTTGATAGGTAGTGCGGAGGAAGGAGAATTATTTAGTTTTTTAAAAGCTTCTTTGGCTGGCGGAATACAAATGGCCATGGCTTATGTGTGGTTTAAATTATTCCAAAGCAAAGGAGAGGAAACAGATCTTTTTAAAGCTATATATGGTGCATCTGATAATGATCAAATTATTTTTAAAGGAGAAGGCTCTGAAAAAATAAAAGAAATTGGAAATTATCTTAGAACAAATAATATAATACCAGAAACACATAGGGTTGCAGCGGTTTCAAATGTCGTAATAAATGATTTAAAAGTTTTTTCTAGTGATTTTAACGATTTCTTAGATTTTTTAAGTGTTGCTGGTAGATATTACGTTCGGACTGTTAATTCTCAATATTTGAATGCTTATAATTGGGATCAACCATTTAAAACAATTCCAGTAAATGAACCAACAAAAAATACAGAATTAAAAAGATTAGGGCAACAAAACGAGACAATAGAACAAACGATTGCCCGAGCTGGAATTCAGAGATTAAGAAGAACTGGGAGTGATGGGGAATTTCAAGTAGAACCATTATCTTGTATTTTATTAGACTCTGTAAATCATTGGGTCGCATCTTCAGATGAAAATCAAGAGGATATAAATAAAGTTAAAAAGTTTTATAATAGCTTGCAATCTAGAAATTGGGATATCGCAAATCTAAATTTAAATTTTTCTATCCCAGTTACAGTATTCTCTTTTGAATTGCCAAATGATTTGAATTTTAGTTCTTTTTCTGGAGTTGAATCGAAAAGTTTTATTGAAATGAATGGTTCTAGATTTGTGACTAATAATTATTCTGATAACGAAGAGCAAATTTGGGGTAGAATCGGCGAAACTAATGATGCTAGAGCTAAAAACGCAAGAAAAATAAAATTAAACTTCAAAGAATTAACCGCTGAACAAGTGGAAATTAATGGTGGTTCTTTAGAAGAACTTTACGAAAATCTTATAAAAAGACAAGCCATAGAAAACAAAAATCCAGACGAGAAAATAAACTTTTCTTTGTCAGAAATTCCCGCGAATGATTTGTTGATTTCAGACGGTTTGGAAAGCATGTCTGTTTCTGTTTCCAGTAGTGGTATGGATATAAATTATAGCTTTGGAACTTCATTGCAAAAATTGCCTTCTGATTCATACATACAGCAAACTTACTTTAATATTCACCCAACACAAAGTTGGCAAGATATTAAATTTAGAAGGGGTTCAAGTAATAACATAAAAATTAGAGTATAATGTTTAGAAGAATTGCAGAACAAACAGGCGATTTTATTTATTCTATAAATGTTACGCCAACGAATAATACTAATAGTTTTGATTTTGGCTTTAGTGGCTCTGGGGGATTAAATTTTTCTTACAATTTTAATAATGGAAAGATTACTGATTCTGATGGAAATTTCTTGAGTCATTATCAAGAAGATACAACAGTAAGAATTTCTGGTAACGCTTTCACTGGTTATTCAAATTCTTTTATAAATGGAAATTTAAAAACAAACTCTTTAACAAGACAAAACATTTCCTTGGATAAATTTTTCTTTGATAATTCTAATGCTGATTACGAATTATTCTTTTATGGAGATGAAAATGATTTTACTTTATCAGGAACAGATTTTGTTGATAATAATGAAACTGGATCTTTAACAATAAGTAATAGTTCTGATAGATATTTCACCGTATTTAGCGGCAATATTATATTCAGTGGGGAAGACAAAAATTTAGAAGAACCTTTAATAATTTCTTCTTATCAAACAATTACTGGAAATTCTAGCAAAGAATTTCAATTTTTGTTCCCGATAGACTTGAATACTGGAGAATATTCTACTTCGGCAGAAATATATACTGATTACGGAATTATAAATAAACCACTTACTTTTGATTCTTTATTAACACTAACATTAGACGTTAATTTATCATATGATAATTTTTTTGACAATACTGGGCAAAATTTATTTTCTTTTGATTATGTTCATAGAAGGGGTTTGACTGCTACAAATGATGTTTCTAATTTATATATTTCCCTAGAAAAAACGGGCGGACCTAGCAATTTAAAAGAATTGGAAATAGCTGGTTTATCAATAGACACTGGATTTCAATTGGTAAATTTTTCTGGTTATTTAAATGGATCTGGCAATATTACTGGAAATATCGATACAAACCTATCTGGATATAATAGCTATTTGCTTGGTGTTGATTCTGGCTCAACAATATTAAAATATATAACTGGAACAGAATTTTTAACTGGTAATTACGCAGTTTCTTATGATCTTTTATCAACAGGGATAGGAAGTGGTGATGTAAATATAGCTTTTTCAAGAACTGGACATTTCACTGGCGGAACTTTTTCTGGAACTGGGTATATTACTGGTTCTGGCCAATTATCTAGATATGAAAACTTTGAAACAAGTGGTTATTGGGGGACATATAGAAATTTATATACTGGAATAGAAAGTCATGAAGTATTTTCTGATTTTATATTTGCTGATAATCAAATAAATTATTATTATACTGGAAATGCAACTGGTTATTATACTGGAAGCAATTCATTAAACGAATTTACATTATATTCTACTTATTATAATGATCAGGGGGGGGTTTTAACAGGAAGAAATGATTCCTATACTGGTCTAGAATGTGTTTCTAATGTAGATGGATTTACAGACTTTAGGAAATTAGTTTCTCATACAAGCGGATTTTATGGTTTTGCAGAAAATGCCGAAGGAGATACTACTGGTATAAATAATTTAGTTGGTGGTTTTCATGATAGTGGGTTTTTATATTTTTCTGGTTACACTCAATCAGATCATAAATTTTGGCTTTTCGGAGAAATTTCGGGAGAAGAATATTTTGGTTATTCCATAACTGGTTATCCATTGATTTCAAAAAACAAATCAAATCATACAATCGATTATAGAGAAGTCTCGGAAATGATTCCAAATTCGGCTAGATTGGTTAATAATACTGATATAACAATATATTCTGCAATAGGGCAAGATCAAAAAACTACAGGAATAGATTTTATTCATTCTGGTATATTGGGTGGTTTGAGCGGTTTTATGCCGATTTCTAATATTGGTAGAAAAAATTTATATTATTATAAAGAATTATTCAGTGGTTCAAATAATAGCTTAATAGATGAGCCAAATAATGTCTGCTGGTTAAAATATTCTAGCTTTTTCGATGATACAATATATTTAAAATGTTTTGACAGGATGTATTATGATAAAAAAACTAATAGTTTAACATCTTCGGCTGATGGTGATTTTAATATATATGCAAGTTATTACTTATTAAGTGGCAGCGGAAATGACCAAATAATTTCCGGTTTACTTGATTCAAATAGGTTGGATAGCGATTCCGATACACTTTCAATGAGTATTTCTATGGGGCAAAATTATGCGATTTCTTTATCAACTAATAGTACAAATGATACTGGATTTTTTAATATACAATATAAAAAATTTGCTACACAAGCTAGATTAGATAAATCTTTTGAAATTTTATATAATACAATTTCCCCAACTTTTAAATTTACTGGAATTTCCACGGAGTTAATAGATGATCAAAATATTTCTGGAAATAATTTATCAAATAAAATTTCTGAATATATTTATTATAATCTTTTTACTGAAAAACAAAATTCTAACAAAACAACTGGAACAAATTTTACTGGATTTGAACAAGCAAACCCAATAAGTGGATACAATAATTTCACTGGGATAGTTACTGGATCACAATATGGCATAGAAAAAGATATTTTGATAGATCCAATTATTTATTCGGGTTATAAAAGTGGGAAAATAAGTTTTTCAAACATATTTAATGCAAGCGATTCAAAAATGCGAGTATTAATTGAATCAATAAGCGGCAATTATATAGTAATAGATCGAAATATAAATTATAGGGTTCCCGGTATAGATTTCCCAAATTTTGATTCTGGAGCGTATATAGAAAATTTTAATGATGTATATACTGGATATGGATTTACTGGATTTGAAGATAATGGAGATTTTGTTATAAAATACAATAATTATTTAAATGGTGGCATCAGATACAACTATAATTCTTCAAGTACTTTTTTTTTATCAGATAATTATTTAGAATCTGGAATTGGTTCTACAGTTAATTCTAACAAAGTAACAGGAAAATTTTTAAAATTGAATGAAAACGTCGCTTCTACAGGTTATTATGATAGCGGCGTAAATTTCTCAACTAGCCAATACACAAAAACATCTTCTATATATGTTAATGGATTATTTCAAGCAACTGGACAAATAACGGGGTTAAAGAATATAACAATAAACGATAACAGTGGTTATTTTGATTTTAATTATATAACAGGTGAACCAGAGAATATTTTTAGAATTGATGGGAATACTGGAATGATGAATGAATCTGCATATTCCGAATTTACTGGGTATTATGGAAATTATATTCCAACTGGGTTAAAAGAAAAACAATACAACATAAACCTTGAGAATTTAACTGGAATATTTTCTGGTATTTCTTATATAAAAACTTTTACTGGCGAATACAATATATTCGTGTCTTATGAAAATAATTTTACTGGTAATGGTAAAAACTTTTATGATTTAGGATATACTGGTGTTTATAATACTACTGGAATAAAATATTTGTCAACAGAACCAATTACTGGAAATGACAATTTATTTATATTTTTAGATAAAATTAGGGGTTTTCAATCTGACAATTTATTTTTAGAAATATCTGGCGCAAACTTTTATACTGGAATTAGTGTAAACACATAGTATGGCAACAATAAAAACATTAATTTCTAATATACCGTTTATAACCTTTAGAAAAAAAACAGCCGCGCAAAATTCTGATGAAAACGCTACTGCCACAAACGATATAAACATTGGTTCTGTAAAAGCAAGACAAAATGACAATTACACAAATAGATTAACAGAAAAAGACAAAACATTTCTTACCATCGATGAAAATTTAGAAGACGAAACATCAACAAATTTTGAAACATTAGAGTCAGTAAATAACATAAATTTATTTGCTGAAATAGATGAAGATATAAATCTTATGGCTTATTGCCCAGATATAAAAGCTATAAAGGATAAATTAGTTGAGGAAGAAAATAGCAATTACGAAATAAAAAATAGCAGCGAAGAAGAGGGAGATATTGACGGGGTTTTGCAATTAAGGTGGAGAAAAGTAGCGGGTTGCAGCAATGGGGAATTTGCTTATTTTATAATATTGTCTAGCAACCCTATTCAAGAAAAACAGGATTAATAAAAATGGCCAGAGAAGAAGACGGGAAAATATACGCCGATAAATTTAACACTAATAAATTAATACTCCCAGTTTTGAAACAGGCGGAATATAAAGATAATTTATTAAAACTTAGAACCCAAATTGTCGAAAATTTTGACGATGAAAATTCTTCTAGTTCAAATTATTCTTTATCAAAAGATCTTTCTTACAAAGAGGTCGTAGATTTTTCTTGGAATATAAAGGGTGTAATTTTTTCAATAAATTATGAGATACAACATTCCATTCAATTTGACGAAGGAGAAGATGATATAATATCTTATAATGGATCTTATGAAACTTTAATATCTAATTCAAAAGAAATTTTTGATTTAAGATATACAAATAATAGAAATAATTATATTCTCGTTGGTTTTTT
>Ga0222662_1000397_pt1 | contig 36666 bp, 28 predicted proteins | sample AntAcemetagen600_FD_179821 | JGI IMG/M metagenome (GOLD analysis project Ga0222662, IMG submission 179821) | Saline water microbial communities from Ace Lake, Antarctica - #600 | ecosystem: Environmental > Aquatic > Non-marine Saline and Alkaline > Saline | place: Antarctica: Ace Lake... | reverse complement strand
GCCGAACTCCACCCGCAGCTCCGCTGGCCAGCCCGGCAAGTGCTCCGCCGCCTCGTCCAGCGCGTACACCCGGGAGTCCATGGCGCCGATGACCACGTCGAGATCGCCGTCGCCGTCGATGTCGCCCAGGGCCGGGCTGCCAAAGAACCCGTAGTCCCACACGTTCTCCGGGTCGGTCAGCCCCTCCACCAGGCTGAGGTCGAGCATGAACGGCCAGCCGGCGACCGTGGTGCCGTCGTGGTGCCAGGCGTAGAGGTCCCCGTTGATGGAGCCCACCACGATCTCGTTGTCGCCGTCGCCGTCGATGTCGCCCACCGCCGGGCTGCCGATGACCGCGTGCCGGCCCTCGCCGATTCCCGCGCCGGGCGCGCCGAGGTGGTTGTCCGGGTGCAGCGGGTCGTACTCGTCGAGCAGGCGCAGGAGCTGCGGCCAGCCCGGCTTGTCCACGAGCTCGTGGTCGGTGACGTGCACCTCGCCATCGCTGTTGATGAAGAGCAGGTCGTCCCGGCCGTCCTGGTCGATGTCCACCAGCTTCGGGCTCGACTCCACCGCCGTGCCCACGCGCCGCGGGTAGCCGGGCAGCAGGTCTGGGTCGCGCTGCAGATAGATGAGCTTGCGCATGACCGCCTCGCGCCCCTCGGCGTCGGTGACCACGAGGCGCAGCGTCGCGGCGTGCACGTGGACCTTGTCCCCCTTGCTGACGTTGGTGTCGTCGGCCACGAACGGCTCTTGGGTGGCGTCGGGATCCACACCCGGGAAGTCGGCGGCAGACAGCGTGGCGAGCACCCCGTCCGTAGGCTCGGTGCCGCTCCCACTCGCCACGGCGGCGAACGCGGCGTCCTCGGGGTCCCACCCCGCCGCGGTCTGCAGCTCCCACGTGTAGCTGGCGGAGCGAGGCGCGGCCGCGCTCCCCACGACGTCGAACGTCGGCGTGTCGTCCACGTTGATGAGGCGGAACCAGTGGGGCTCGAGCAGATCGGCGTGGGGCGGCACGTCGCCGTTCATCACCGCATCCACCGCGCCGAACGCCGAGACGCGCCCGAAGCCGAAGAAGCGGTCCCAGCCGGTGCGCGAGGGGTAGCGATACGGCTGGTCGTCGTCGGGGTTCAAGGCGATGTCCACCGCGGTGCGGGTCATCAGTTGGTACAGCTCGGACGCGGACAGCGGAGCGTCGAGGATCCCGTCGTCCACTGCGTTGCGGGCCGCGGACACCACGAGCCCGGCCACTCCCGAGGTCACCCCGACGGCGCCGGACGAGCACGACGTGGACGGCGCGGACAGATCGAGCCGCGGCCCGTAGTTGGTGCAGTTGGAGTAGGCCATCCAGGTGGTGGCGTCCTCGCGCTCATCCGAGTCGTAGCGCACCGCGTGGGTGTACAGCGTGTGGTGGTTGGAGCCCGGGTAGTTCTGGTGGTAGGCGGTCTCGTCGGCGGCGCTGGCGCAGACCAGGACGTCGTTCTCCCAGGCGTAGTCGATGGCCTGCACCGTCAGGGTGCTGTTGTTCAGGGTGCCGAGCGCCTCCTGGATGACCGCGAAGTCGTTGTCCACGGCGTAGATGACCGCGTTGGCGAAGTTGTTCACGTCGGCGACGAAGCTGTCGCCCACCCGCAGGTTGACCACCATGCAGTTGGGGCAGGTGCCAATCGCGCCGCCGTTGCCGTTGGCCGCGGCCGAGTCCCGGGACTCGCCGGTGCCGTGGCCGTACCGCGTGTCGTCGTACGGGTTGTTGTCGTTCCAGAAGAAGTCCCACCCCGAGATGTCGTCGATGTAGCCGTTGCCGTCGTCGTCTACGCCGTCGCTGAAGAACGCGATGAGGTCACTGGGGTCCTTCACCCCATCGGGGTGGGTGGTGGCGTTGACCCCGAGGTCGGGCGTGATGCGCGGGTCCTCAGCCCAGTCGGCCATGTTGAAGACGCCGTTGCCATCGAAGTCGTACGTGTCGCGGTGCGCGCCGCTCTCGTCCTGGGGGTAGCCCGCGGGCGGGGGCAGCTCGCCGATGTGCAGGTAGTGCTTGTTGAGCAGGTCCCCGTTCTCCCAGTGGATGCCGGAGTCGAGCACCGCGATGATCACGTCGCTGCGCCCCATCGTGTGACCCCACGCCCGGTCCGCCCAGAGCCCCGAGCCGAGGCCTTGCTCGGCGGCGAGCAGGTTGCTGGGGTCTGACTCCGGCGGGTAGCCGCTGGACAGGTTCCAGTCGCCGGACAGGTCGAAGTCCGAGGGACACGCGCCGCCCGTGCCGCAGCCGGGATAAGGCGGCTCGGTCTGGGCGTGGGCGGGGGACGAGGAGAGCGCGCTGGCGAGCACGCAGAGGGCGAAGACGGTGCGAAGAGACATCGGCGGCAGCGTTGGGGAGGCCGCCGGGCGGGTCAAGCGGGATCGTGCCAGGGGACATCGCGCAGGGCATCGCGGGGGACCCCACCCCGAACCAGCACGTTGGCGAGCAGCAGCCCCGTCACCAGCGAAGTCGCGACCAGCATCGCGCTGAAGCCGGTCTCCACCGCGCGCATCGGATCCCCACCCAGCAGCGCCGCGACGCCCCGAAAGCCGATGGCGCCGGGGACGAGGACGAGGAGCCCAGGCGCCAAGGGCAGGGCCGCGGGGCGGTCTGCCATCTTCTCCCACAGCAAGGCATAGAGACCGAGCGCGAGGGCGCCCAGGAAGGGCCCGAGATCAGGGCCCAACAGATAGCTGCCCCCCATCGACCCGAACCACGCGATCGACACCGCGCCAGCGATCCACAGCGACGAGCCCTGAGGCGCGCGGAACAGCACGCGCAGCGCCGGGGTCATCACCAGCAGCGCCACGACCCGCTGCCAGACCGGGATCCCCATCGGCTCCACGAACGACGGCGCCCCCACCAGCGCGCCGGCCGCCCGGCCGCCCAGCGCCACGCCGAACCCCATCAACAACAGCACCGTGCCGGCGTGGGCCATCCGGCTGCTGCCTGAGAGCAGGTGGCCAGTGCTCAAGTCGGTGAGCGCCCGGTGGATGGTGAAGCCCGGCACCAGCACGATCAGCGCCGCGAGGACCGCGATCTCCGCAGAGTGGGGCAGGGCGACGGCCAGGGTCGCAGCCACGAACGCAGCCACCGACGCCGAGCCCGCCTCCAGGAGACCCGAGAGCCCCCGGGAGCTCGCCCCCACCTGCATCGCGCCGATGAGCGCGCCGGCGAACCCCGCCACCGCGGCCTCCATCGGCCCGCCGCCAAAGATGAGGGCCGCCAGCGCCGACACCCAGCCGAAGCTCAGTACGGTCACCACCCGACCAAACTCGGGCGGCGCCGACATGATCTGCGCGATCCGGCTGCGCGCCTGGACGGGCGAGAGAGTCCCGGCGACCACGTCCCGCCCCACGCGCCGCAGCCCCTCCAGCGCCACGAGATCGGTCTCGCCCGACGGCGCCGGCACCAGCCGCGTCTGCTCCCGGCCTCCTTCGTAGAGCGAGGCGAGCACCGCGGAGGGCAACGCGAAGAAGCGGCCACGGATGCCGAGGGAGTGGCTCACGTCCTCCAGGGTGTGCTCGACACGGCCCGGCGGGGTCCCGACACGCTGCAGCCCCGCGGCCAACTCCAGGAGCAGCGCGGTGCGGGGGGCCTCGACGACCGAATCTTCCTGTGGTGGATGAAGCATGCACCAATCTTAAATTCCGCCACAGAACACATCCATCGAATAGACTTCGCTTTATGACCACTGAACGGGTGCTAGACCGAATCGACATCGGAATCCTCGCCGCTTTGCAGAACGATGGACGGCTGTCCAACAAGGAGCTCGCAGCGAGCGTGGGCCTGGCGCCATCGAGCTGCCTCGAGCGCGTGCGCAAGCTGCGGGAGCGCGGCGCGCTGCGCGGCGTGCACGCGGACGTGGAGCCCACCGCGATGGGGGTCGGCATGCAGGCGATGATCTCGGTGGTGATGCGCGACCAGAGCCAGGCCATCCAGGAGCGCTTCGTGTCCGGCATGACCGACACTCCCGAGGTGACAGCGCTGTTCAACCTCGCCGGCGCGACGGACTACCTGCTGCACGTCATGGTCCGCGACACCGGCCACCTGCGCTCCTTTGTCCTGGAGCACCTCGCATCGAGGCAGGAGATCCGCGGCTACACCACCAACCTCATCTTCGTGCACGCCCGCAGCTGGGAGCTGCCTTGCTACCTCGACGGCGAGTAGCGCGCTTCGCCGCAGCGGCGCCCTACGGCAAGGCCTCGTGGTACGTCACCCGGCGGTTGGGCTTGCCAGCGTGCCGGGCGTACCGCAGCGCGGCGAGCAGCGGCACCCCGCTCCAGCGGGCCTCCACCGAGGCGTCGTAGAGCGCCAGGGGCGCGAGCCAGCGGGAGTCGGGGATCGCGTGGGCCAACGCGGCGATGAACGCAGGGGGCACTTTGGTCCTCGTGGCCAGACGGAACGTGCGCTGCAGCACCTCGAACGGGGTCGGGTCGCCCTCGGCGCACCACGCCTTCCACTCCTCCCGGGTGTGCGCGTCGGGCGCGATGGCCGGGATCCCCCGCTCCTCCATCAGCCGCTCCAGGTAGGAGTCCGGCGCGGGATAGGCGAGGTTGACTCGCGGGAAGTCGGTGCCGAGGCGCTGGTTCAGCGTCAGGGTGGACAGCGCGTCATCAAAGCTCTCCCCCGGGTTGGCGATCATGTTGAACGTCAGCAACCGCACGCCGTGGCGCTTGAGCCGCTCGGCGGCACGCACGATCGCCGCATCCTTCGTCGGCCGGCCCAGCAGCTCCACCCGATTGGCCTCGCTGCCGGTCTCCAGGCCGATGCCCACCACGTGGGCGCCAGCACGGGCGAGCAGCTCGGCGTTGACCTCGGTCACCGTCTCCGGCGATGTGTTGCAAGAGAACGGCAGGCCCACCTCTCGGGGAAAGCGCTCGGCGAGGTCCTCCAGCCACGCCCGGGATGGCGCGAACAGGTCATCGGCGAAGTGGATGCGCAGCAGGGGCCATCGGGCTCTCACCGCCAGCACCTCGCTGATCACCCGGTCTACAGACTTGCGCCGCACCGTGGCTCGCTGTCCGCCGTAGCCATCACGCAGCGCGGGCAGGTAGCAGAACCCACAGCTGTGCACGCAGCCACGCCCAGTCGTGAAGCGCTTCCACGGGAAGCGGCCCAGGAACGGATAGCGCTCGAAATACAGCGCGCGGTCGGGCATGGGCTGCGCGTCGAGATCGGGCGCCTCCCCCCAGGGGTTGGAGCGCAGAGCACCGTCGGCATCGCGCCAGCGCAGGGCCGGCACGTCGGCCAGCGGGGCGCCGCTGGACAGGGCGTCAGCGAAGGCGGGAGCGCAGTCATCGAGCTCCCCCATGAGCGCGCCCCAGGCGGGGATGCGCTGCAGCAGATCACCGTCAAACGTCGCCGCGGTGCCCACGAGCACGCAGCGCAGATCGGGGAACCGAGCGACGGCGCTGCGGGTCCACGCCTCGCCCATGTACGCCGCCTGGACCAGCGCGAAGTCCGGCGCGAAGGCAGTCACCGCCTGGGTGAAGTTCGACTCCTGGTCCTCCAAGAACAGACGGGTCTGGTGGCCACGCGCGCGCAAGGCCCCGGACACCTCGCAGAGCGCGACGGACTCGTCGATGGCCGCAGCCTGGAGAATGGCGATGCGCACGGGGGGACGATAGCCGGACGGCCCCGGCACAGCTTGGTGTGGGATAGAGCACATCGCCCTGTCGGTTTGTGCCAAAAGACACGGCCTTGGGGCGACCTGTCTGTGCCTTTTCACGCTCTCAGTAGACAGGGACGTCGCTTGAGTGATGTGGCCCGCTTCTTGCCATACCGACTCCCGTCAAGCTGCAAGGGGACCACCGACGCAGCGGCCGCCCCCGACACTTCGTCGGCTGGGCGCACACCCAGAAGACCCGGAGCATCGATGGACAACGACACCACCCAGCCCCCCCCTGACGCGCAGGCAGCGAGCGCGCAGTCGGCTGACCCGCTGACCGCCCCTTCCAACACCCGGCGACGCTTCCTGCTCGGCGCCGGAGCGCTCGTCGGCACGTCCGCCGTCGGCATCGGCCTCCCCGGCTGCACCTCGGCGGCGCCCAGCGCAGGCGTGTCAAATGCCACACACGCTGCGCCCAAGGGTCAGAGCGCGCACGTCGCCCCCGGACAGCTCGATGACTACTACGGTTTCTGGTCGGGTGGTCAGTCCGGCGAGGTCCGCGTCTACGGCGTGCCTTCGATGCGCGAGCTCAAGCGCATCCCCGTCTTCAATCGCGAGAGCGCGACCGGCTGGGGCGCCACCGACTTCAGCAAGAAGCTGCTGAACGGAACGATGGCCGGTGACACGCACCACGTGCACCTGTCCTACACCGACGGCACCTACGACGGCCGGTACGGCTACGTGAACGACAAGATGTCGGCGCGCCTCGCCCGCATCCGCCTCGCGACCATGGAGTGCGACAAGATCGTCGACATCCCGAACGCCCAGGGCACCCACGGCATCTTCCCGCAGCGGAACAAGACCGGTCTCGTGGTCTGCAACTCCGAGTTCCGCACGCCGTACCCGAACGACGGCCGGGACATGGACGACCCGAGCAAGTACGTCGGCACGCACACCGCGATCGACGGGGAGACCATGGAGGTCCGCTGGCAGGTGATGGTGGAGGGCAACCTCGACCTCGCGGCCACCGACTACCAGGGCAAGTACTCGTTCGCCACTTGTTACAACTCCGAGGGCGGCGTCACGCTCGAAGAGATGATGGCGTCCGACCTCGACCACCTGTGGGTCTTCAACATCGAGGCGATCAACGCAGCCGTGGCGGCTGGCAAGGCCAAGATGATGAACGGCGTGCCGGTCATCGACGCCCGAGGCGAAAACGGCGAGTTCGTGATGCGCGTCCCGGTCCCGAAGAGCCCGCACGGTGTCAACGTGTCGCCCGACGGCAAGTACGCCATCTGCGCTGGCAAGCTCAGCCCGACCTGCTCGGTCGTGGACATCAGCAAGCTGGCCGACGCCTTCGCCGGCAAGATCAAGCCGCGCGACTGTGTCGTGGCCGAGCCCGAGGTGGGCCTCGGTCCGCTGCACACCGCGTTCGACGGCAAGGGCTTCGCCTACACCTCGATCTTCATCGACTCGGTGATGACGAAGTGGAACATCGCCGACGCCATCCGCCAGTACGCCGGTGAAGACGTGAACCCGATCGTCGCCAAGGTGGACGTGCACTACCAGGTCGGCCACACCAACGCGTCGATGTCCGAGACGAAGGACGCCGACGGCAAGTGGCTCATCGCGCTGTGCAAGTTCAGCAAGGACCGCTTCCTGCCGGTCGGCCCGCTCCGGCCCGAGAATGACCAGCTGATCGACATGACCACCGACGATCTGGCTGTGGTGCACGACGGGGCGACGTTCTCCGAGCCCCACGACTGCGTGATCGTGAACAAGGACCTCATCAAGACGCTCAAGGTGCAGGACCGCACCGACGAGCGCTTCTCGATGTACGCCGACTGGGCCAAGGAGGACGGCGTGGACCTCATGACGACCAACAAGGTCGTCCGCAAGGGCGGCAACAAGGTCCGGGTCTACATGACGAGCCAGGCGCCGAAGTTCGGCACGACCGAGTTCAGGGTGAAGGCGGGCGACGCGGTGCAGGTCATCGTGACCAACATCGACAACGTGGAGGACCTGAGCCACGGCTTCGCGATGTGCCAGCACGACGTCAACATGCTGGTGAACGCCCAGGACACCCAGTCGATCACGTTCACGGCGTCCAAGACGCCCGGCGTCTACTGGTACTACTGCTCCTGGTTCTGCCACGCGCTCCACCTGGAGATGCGCGGTCGGATGCTCGTTGACGCGTAGTCGCCCCAACACCCGACTCAGCCCCCGCAGTCGCCTGGCGCTCCTCCTCCTGGGGGGCGCCATGGCGGCCGCGCCGGGGCTCAGCTCGGCCCAGGTCCACTTCGACAAGTTCGATCGGACCCTGGACTGCGCGCAGGATCCCTGTGCCCAGGTCCTCCCCGGCGCGGCCACGTTCTCGCCGGTGGAGGGGCGACCCTGGGCTCAAGGCCTGAACGCCGCGGGCGAGCCCGTGGGCTGGGTAGCCCTCTCGACCGAGATCGTCGACATCGACGGCTACTCGAGCAAGCCGCTGGTGACCCTGGTCGGCCTCGACGGCGACGGCCTCATCGCCGGCGCCCGGGTCGTGCATCACTCCGAGCCCATCCTCCTCGTCGGCATCCCCGAGGAGAAGCTGCACACATTCGTGAACGCGCACGTCGGTCTGCGCGCTGACCAGCCCGTCGTGGTGGGGGGCGAGGCCGAGGGCGAAGCGTTCGCGGTGGACGTCATCTCCGGCGCGACCGTCACCGTCCTCGCCGAGAGCCGGACGGTGATGGAGACCGCCCGCCGCCTGGGCGAAGAGGTCGGCGTCATCGAGCGCGCTCCGCGCGTCGCAGGACACTTCGTCAATGAGGGACCGACACCGAGCTGGGCCCAGCTCGTTGACGACGGCGTCCTGGGCCACCTCGTGGTCTCCCAGGAGCAGATGGGCGCGCGCCCCAGCGACTCTCCGTTCATCGACATCTGGTTTGGCATCGCGGACAGCGCGCCGGTCGGTCGAGCCATGCTCGGAGATCATGTGTGGGAGCGCACCATGGGCGAGCTCGCCCCCGGCGAACACCTCGTGGTGATGTTCGGCACGGGCACCAGCTCGTTCAAGGGCTCCGGCTTTGTGCGCGGCGGCATCTTCGACCGGGTTCGGCTCGAGCAGGGTGTGCGACAGGTCGTGTTCCGCGACCTGGACTACTCCAACATCGGGCAGCCAGCCGCGCCGGACGCGCCCCGATTCAAGGAGGGCGCGCTCTTCATCGCACGGGAAGACCGGCTCGACCCCGGAATGAAGTTCGATCTCGTGTTCCTCGCCAGCGCGTTCACGCTGCAGGGCGGCATCGAGCGCACCTTTCACAGCTACCGCTCCACTCACCGCCTGCCGAAGTCGGTGTATGTGCTCGACGGCCCGGATCCCGAGAGCCTGGTCTGGCGCCGAGCCTGGAACATGCGCAAGGGCACCATCGCGCTGGTCATCGGCTACTTCCTCGCCGTCATGGGCGTCTTTGCGGGGCGTCGATGGACCTCCGCCTCGGTGCAGCGCATCAAGCGCATCCACACCGGCTTCATGCTCGTCAGCTTCGTGGGCCTGGGGCTCGCGCTCTCGCTGCAGCCGTCGATCACCCAACTGCTGACGCTGGCGGACAGCGCGCGGGGCGGCTGGCGGTGGGGCTTGTTCCTCTCCGACCCGTTGCTGTTCGTGACCTGGATCTTCATCGCGGTCAGCACAGCCCTGTGGGGTCGCGGCGTGTTCTGCGGATGGGTCTGCCCCTACGGATCCCTCAGCGAGCTGCTCTTCAAGGTCGGACGCATCCTCAAGCTGCCCGAGTACGAGGCACCCGACTCGGTGCACAACAAGGCGCGCATGATTCGGTACGTGGTGTTCGGCGTGCTGCTGACCGTGTTCCTGCTCTGGCCCGAGACCGGGGAGCGCATGGCGGAGGTGGAGCCGTTCAAGTCCACCTTCTTCGTGCCGCCGTGGACGCGCCACGCGGCGCTGTTCGCGTACTGGAGCCTGCTGCTGCTGTCCTCCTTCATCGTCTTCCGCCCCTTCTGCCGGTATCTGTGCCCGCTGGGGGCGGCGCTGGCCCTCCCGAGCAGCTTCCGGCTCAGCTCGCCGTACCGCCGCGAGTTCTGCGCCAAGGGCTGCCAGACCTGTCCCCGAAACTGCGAGCCCCGCGCGTTCCGCAAGGACGGCACCATCGACCCTCGCGAGTGTCTGAACTGCTGGGAGTGCGAGGCGACCTACCACGACGACCAGAAGTGCCCGCCGCTGGTGCAGATCCGGCGCAAGGCCGACAAGGCCGAGCAGGCTGCGGACCACGCGGGTGCGGCGCGGCTGCGGGCCGAGCTCGAGGCCATCCGATGATGCGTGCCGCCGCCTGCGTCCTGGGGCTGCTGGCCCTCGGGGCTCTCGACGCGCAGACCCTCGTGGTCGGCGAGGACGGCGCCACGGTGCAAGACGCCGTGGACCGAGCCCGCCCCGGCGACACCGTGCTGGTGCCCAGTGGCGTCTGGCCCGGTCCGGTGGTGCTCAACAAGGCGATCACCCTGCGCGGCGACGGCGGCATCATCGACGGGGGCGGGACCGGCACCGTCGTGCGTCTGGAGGCCCCCGGGGCTCGGCTCGCAGACCTCTCGGTGCGGTCCAGCGGCGACGACCGAGGCGGCCCGGATTCGTGCGTCTACGTGGCGACCGAAGCCATCGGCGCGTCGATCAGGAACTGCGAGCTGACCGCCTGCACCTTTGGCATCTGGGTGCACCAGGGGCGCGAGGTCCAGATCGAGGGCAACCACGTCGTGGGGCGCGCAGATCTGGGGCACCGCTCGAACCGAGGCAACGGCATCCACCTCTTTGACGGCACCGGGCTGCGGGTCGTGGGGAACGAGATCGAAGGCGCCCGAGACGGCGTCTACGTCAGCGCCACCGAGGACTCCCTCATCGCCGACAACGTCGCGCGCGACCTGCGCTACGGCATCCACTACATGTACTCGTGGCGCAACACGATCCGGGGCAACCACCTCAGCGGGAACACGGCGGGGATCGCACTCATGTCGAGCCACCACATCGAGGTGCTGGACAACGTCTCGACCGGCAACGCATCGCACGGGATCCTGTTCCGCGATGTGCAGTACGCCCGCATCGAGGGCAACACCGTGCAGGACAACGGCGAGGGCCTGTTCTTCTTCTCCTCGCTCGACAACGACATCCTGGGCAACCGGGTCGCGCACAACGTCATCGGGGCGCGGGTGTGGGCGGGGTCCGAGCGCAACGTCATCCGGGGCAACGACTTTGTGGGCAACCAGCAGCAGGTGTTCTACGTCGCCGCCACCGACCAGGAGTGGGGCGACGCCGAGGGCGGCAACTACTGGAGCGACTATCTGGGCTGGGACCAGGACGGGGACGGGCGCGGAGACCGGCCGTATCGCGTGGACTCCACCACCGCCGGCCTCGTACACCGATTCCCCGCTGCGGCGCTGCTGCTGTCGAGCCCCGCGTTGGAGCTCCTGCTCTGGGTACAAGGCCGGGTGCCTGGCCTCGCCACGCCGACCGTGACCGAGCGCGCGCCGCGCACCGCCCCGATGACCGCCCCGGAGGCCCGATGAACATCTCGGTCGAGCAGCTCCGCGTGGGCTTTGGAACCGTGCAGGCCCTGGACGGCGTCTCGCTCCCCTTTGCGCCGGGCGAGGTCGCGGTCCTGGCCGGACCCAACGGCGCTGGGAAGTCCACGCTGTTCTCGGTATTGCTCGGGCTCGTGCGCCCGGACAGCGGGGCCGTGCGCGTCGATGGGCGCGATGTGCTGATGGGCTCGCGCAAGGACCGCGTCGCGTTCCGCGCCCGCCTGGGCTACCTGCCCGAAGCCGTCGCGTTCTCGGAGAACCTGACCGGGCGCCAGGTGATGAAGTTCTTCGCTCGGGCCCGCGGAATCGCCGCTGACCGTCGGGAGGAGGTGCTGAGCCTCGTGGGTCTGGCGGGTCCAGCGGGGCGGGCGGTGCGCGGCTACAGCCGGGGCATGCGGCAGCGCCTGGGCCTCGGCATCGCCATCTTGAGCGAGCCCGAGCTGCTCGTGCTCGATGAGCCCACCGGCGGCCTCGATCAGGAGGGCCTGACGGTGCTCTGGGACGTGCTCGCGCAGTGGAAGCAGGCGGGGCGCACGGTGCTGGTCAGCACCCACGATCTGGCCCTGGTCGAGCGCCGCGCCGACGCAGTGCATGTGATGTCGCGAGGGAAGCTGGTGGCTAGTGGGTCGCCTGACGAGCTGCGAAGGCGCACCCAGCTGCCGGTCGTGGTGAAGGTGGAGGTGGGCGACCCGGTGCGCGCCGAAGAGCTCGCAGGGGGGCTGTCTGCTCGGCTGGGAGTGCCCGTGGATCTGGGCGTCGGCTCCCTGAGCCTGCAGGTCGCTCCGGCGGAGCTGCTCGGCGTGATGCGGGCGATCGAGCAGTCATCCGAGGGCATCGGTGGCCTGCGGGTCGAAGAGCCCGGCCTCGATGAGGTCTACCAACGTCTGCTGGAGGTCTAGCCCATGTTCGCCGTCGGACGCGCCCTGGTCGTACACGAGCTCGCGGAGCGCCTGCGGGACCGCTGGGTGCTCGTCATCACCATGCTGTTTGCGCTGCTCGCCTCGGGCGTGGCGCTCTACGGCCGCACCGCGGAGGAGTCTGCGGCGTCGGTGACGGCGCCGAGCATCGTGACGCTGGCCACGCTGCTGGTGCCGCTGGTCGCGCTGGTGCTGGGCCACGACGCGATCGTGGGGGAGCGGGAGCGTCACACGCTCGGCTTGCTGCTGTCGCTGCCAGGCGGGCGCACCGAGGTGCTGGTCGGAAAATACGTGGGACGGGCCCTCGCGTTGGGCCTGTCGATCGGCCTCGGGCTCGGCGCCGCGATGCTCTTGCTCGGACCTGGCCAACGCATCGTCGTCGCTTCCTTGCTGCCTCACACCCTGCTGCTCGGCGCGGCCTTCCTGTCCGTGGGGATGCTGGTGTCCACAGTGACGCGGCGGCACGCGACGGCGGCCAGCCTCGCGGTGGTGCTCTGGTTCTTGCTCGTCTTCTTCTACGACCTCGGCATCCTCGCGGTGCTCGTGGCCACCGACGGCGCGTTCGAAGGAGCGCGGGTCGGCGCGCTGATCGCCGCCAACCCGGCGGGGCTGTACCGCTCGGCGATGCTGACCCAGCTCGGCTTGGGCGGCGGACTCGATGGGATCCAGGTCAGCGCCATGCTGCCGGGCGCGATGGCGCAGGCCGCGCTCTGGGGAGGCTGGATCGTCGGGCCGCTGGTGCTCGGGGCCGTGCGCATGAACCGCAGCAAGGTGGCCCAGGTATGAGGAAGCACACACAGGGTGGGTCGAGCCGCGCCGGTGGCGCTGCCCTCACATGGGTTCTCGCGGCTCTGCTCCTGGGGATCTCTCCGGGATGCGGCACAGCGGAGCCGTCGGCACCCATCGTGGTCGCGCCGGTGGATCCGGGCCCCGTCGAGTGCGCGGTGTGCGGGATGACCGTGCGCGATCAGCCGTCGCCGCGAGGGCAGGTGCTGCACCGCAACGGCGAGCACAAACACTTCTGCGCCCTGGGCGATCTGCGCGCATACCTGCAGACCCCCACGCCGCTCGGCACCCCCACCGCCGTGTGGGTCGAGGACCTCGGGCCCGACTTTGAGCTGCTGGCCTTCGACGTCGCCCCTCGGCCATACATCGCCGCAGACGACGCGACCTACGTGGTCGGCTCGGCGCGTCCACGCATCATGGGCCTTCCCATCCTCAGTTTTTCCGATCCGGACGTGGCCAACCGCCACGCATCCGGCGCCGCGAAGACCGCCATCTGGGCGGACCTCGTCACGACCCCGTTCAACCAGATCCCCAAGGACACGCCATGACTCTCCGTACTCTCGCCCTCTGCTCCGCTCTGCTCCTCACCGCCTGCGGCTCGTCCGAGCCCGAGGCGCCCCCTGCGGCCCCCCCGCCGGCGGCGACCCCGGCCCCCACGCCTGCGGTGGCGGTCAACGGCGGCCCCGTGGTCGGTGACGTCGCAGCCGGCGCAGAGGTGTACGCCGCCAACTGCATCGCCTGCCACCAAAAGGACGGCACCGGCATGGGCGGCGCGCTGGGAGCGGACTTCGTCAAGGACGCCACCCGCAAGGCCAAGACGAACGAGCAGCTGCTCACCTCCATCAACAAGGGCGTCCCGGGCACGACCATGGTCGGCTGGGAGGCCATCCTCGATGAGAAGCAGCGCACCGACGTGCTCGGCTACATCCGCGCGACGTTCATGAAGTAGGGCGCGCCCTCGGACTCCGCCTGCACGTCGCGCTCGGCCTGCACGTCGAGCAGGGCCTGGTCGATCCGCGGCACCACGTGCTCGTAGGTGTACCGGATCAGGTGCTCGCCGATCATCCCGCGCACCACCGCCCAGGAGAACGCCTCCGGTCGGTGGCGCACCGCGTGGAAGAGCAGGCGCCAGAAGCGGCGCCGCCGCGGCGAGACCACCCCGATCATCCACACCGCACGGACGAAGTGCAGCAGATCCCGCGGATCGGGGGCGCGCAGGCCCGGAGACGGGGGCGCGAGGTCGAGCACCGCCTCGCAGCGGTCGTAGTAGGCGTCCGCTGAGTAGAGGCCCGCCACCAGATCCCGATACCCCGCCAGCAGCACCGCCTCATCCATCGCCGGCTCGAAGTTGGGTCTGCCGAACTGGTCGCCCTCGTCGCCACTGCCCGACGTCCTCATGCGGCCCTCCTCCTCGAGGCGAGTCCACAGGTCGGTGCCCGGCAGCGCCATGAGCGGGCCGATCATCGCCATCGGGATGGGGCTGCCGCTGATGAACGCGCGCTGGGCCTCAAACACATCGGGCCCGTCGCTGTCAAAGCCCACGATGAAGCCCCCCATCACCTCGAGTCCGGCCGCCGTGATGCGCCGCACCGACTCGTCCAACGGGGTGCGCAGGTTCTGGGTCTTGCCCGCGCCCTTCAGGGCCTCCAGCGACGGCGTCTCCAACCCCAGGAACACCGAGGTGAACCCCGCCTGCACCATTCCATCGAGGAGGACCGAGTCCTCGGCCAGGTTCACGCTGGCCTCGGTCATCAGGTCAAAGGGGTAGCGCCGGTCCTTCTGCCACTGCACGAGCAGCGGAAGCATCCGCCGCACCGCCCTGCGGTTCCCGATGAAGTTGTCGTCCACCACGAACACCGTGCCGCGGTATCCGGTGGCCTCGATCGCCGCGAGCTCGCCGAGGAGCTGGGCTCCGCTCTTGACCCGAGGCTTGCGCCCGAAGAGCTGCACGATGTCGCAGAACTCGCAGTTGAAGGGGCAGCCCCGGGAGTACTGCACCGACATGGCGCCGTACGCGCCGACGTCCAGCAGGTCGTAGCGCGGCGCGCCGAACGTGCTCGGGTGGGGAAAGCGCCTCGTCTGCGCCACGACCACGCCCGAGTCGGGGCCGTCCATGGCCTCGATGAGGTCGCGGATGCGGCCCTCCGCTTCGCCCAGGAACAGCACGTCGGCGGTCAGGAACAGCGCAGGATCCGACGTCGGCGCTGGGCCTCCGACTACGGTGCGGCAACCCTTGGCACTCGCCCGAGCCAGCACCTCGTTCATGGACGGCGCCTGCACACGCATCCCGCCCACGAGCACCGCATCGGCCCACTCCAGATCGGCGTCCCGGAGCGGCTCGATGTTCATGTCCACCAGCCGCAGCTCCCAGGTGTCCGGCAGCAGCGCGGCGAGGGTGACGAGGCCCAGCGGCGGTAGGTTGGCCTTTCGCCCCGACATGGGAAGCGCGTACTGAAAGCCCCAGTAGGTCACCGGGAACTCGGGATGAACGAGCAGCACGCGGCGCCGGTCGGCGTCGAGCCCGTAGGTGGCGAGGTCGTAGCGGTGGGCGCCCGGAGCATCGGTGCGGGGGCGGGCGAGCATGGCGCTGGCCTCCCTTGTCCCCTGCTCGGTCACCGCAAGGTCGAAGTGCGCGCGGATCCGGTGCAGGGTGCCCAGAGGGTCCGCGGTGAGCTCATCGAACTGCACATCGAAGAAGCGCGCCGGGTCCGAGCGCTCACGCACCTCGGTCGCGCGGTCCATCCCTTGCGCAAACCGGTGCCGCACGTGCGCGCCCAGGGCGATGGGGTCCACCGGCCCCAGATCCGCCCGGCGGGACAGCGAGACCATCGACGCGTACGACGCTGCGCTCTCCTCCAGGTCGCGGTGCGCCCACACGATGCAGGCATCCGGAAAGACCGCGAGCAGTGCGTCGAGGAACCACAGGTGCTCGGGGCACTTGAGCACGAGGGTGTCCGCCGGCTTCCGGCGCAGGGCGATCTGCAGCATCCGCCGGTACTCCCGGTACGCCCAGGTCAGGTCGGTGGTGAGGAGCCAGTCGCCAAAGGCGTGCGCGCCATGGGCGAGGTCGTAGTTGAGCACCGAGAAGGTGTTGGCCAGGAGGGCCCAGCACTCCTCGGGACCGTCCGGGGTCAGCGCGTGCAGTTGCTGCATCTCCGGCGCGGCGCGCGTGGCGAGGCGGATGTCGTTGACGGCGTTGCGGTGCCTGCGCGCCAGATCCTCGGCCGGGTCGGGGTGCACGGGCACCGGGTTGGTCAGCTCCCAGAATGGCAGGGCCCGAGCGTCGGGCTCGGCGGCGAGCAGGTTCTGGAGCAGCGTGGTCCCAGACCGGGGAAACCCAACGACGAAGATGGGCCGCTTGACGGGGATGTTCAGGGTCTCGGGGTGGGCGGCGAGGTCTCGCTCGATCGCGACCCGGTTGGTCACCGCCCGCAGCGCGACGCTTCGAGCGTAGAGGCGCGTGAACGGGCGGAAGGGGGCGCGGGAGACCTCCTCGAGCACCCGGGTCATGGGCTCGATGAAGCGCTCGTCACCCCAGTCGCGCGTGCCTTGCCGCTTCGCGACGGCGTCCAGGATGGACTGGGGGCGGGTGTCGACCAGCGGGAGATTGCCGGCGACGGCGAGGCCGGCGAAGCGGTCGACGGCCCGCACCGCGAACGGCGCGCGGGCGGAGGTGACGGTGGGCGGAGCTGATTTCATGGTCGGGACCGTGGCACGGCCCTGACCGTCCCGGCCCTAACAAGGTGCGGTGTCGGTGGTGGAGGTGACCCGGGTAAACCCGGTGCGCGTGAGTGCGCGCAGCGCAGGCACATCCCGGATCACGAACCCCTCGCGCAAGGTGTCCACCAGCGATGCTCGCTCCCACGCCTTCATGCGGCGCACCACCGTCTCCTCCCGGCAGCCCGCGAGATGCGCGAGGTCGATGCGGGGCAAGGGCAGCGGTACGAGCGTGCCCCGCGCGTCGCGCAGCCCGATCCTGTCCGCGAGGCCGATCAGAAGGGCGGCGACGCGCTGCTCCACGGTGCCTGCGGACGCCGCGTGGAGGCGCTCGGCGAGCACGGCGGAGCGGCGCGCGCTGACGCAGAGCACGGTGTTCCAGCCCCCTTTGTCAGCCAGGCGGCGCAGGAGGGAGGCGCGGTTGAGGCGTCGCCCCTTCCCGGCGACGAGTCCGACGCAGGCCGAGGGGCGGGTGGAGTTGCTCGCAGCCTCCTCCCCAGCGAGATCGCCCCGGACGGCGATGTCCACGAGCCTCCCAGGGAGTCCCTGGCCACCGTGCCGAAAGCCGACGGCGCCCGTGCACACCGCGAGGACCCAATCCCCCGGGGTGTCGGCGGCCCACAGGACATCCCCTCGGGCCCACGCGATCGACTCGGACTCCACCATCAGCGGTGCGTTCTCGGGCGCCCGGTCACACGGCCATGCACAGGGACAGCCGAGCCCACTCATCAGGCGGTCCTTGTCGGCGGCACCGTGTCCGCGAGGTTCGTCGTGCGGGCCCACTCCGCGAAGCTCCGTTGGAGACCGCTCCAGCCGTCGTGCAGCTCGCACGGTCTGGTCGGATCGCAGAGGCCCACCCCAAAGGCGCACTCACAAGACTCGAGGTCAAACTCGATGGCCGTGAGGACCTCGAGCAGCGAGATCAGGGTGGGGTCCCGGGTGAGGAGGAATCCGCCGTGGTGCCCTCGCGACGAGTCCACGAGGCCCGCCACCACGAGCTTGCGCATGATCTTGCTCGTGTACGCCGCGGGCACACTCGCCGCCTGCGCGAGATTCTTGGCGGTGACCCGCTCCTCGGGCCAGAGCCCAGCCAGGGCGGCCATGCAGCGCAGCGCGTATTCGGCAGTCTGAGTGAGGATCATCCAGCAGGATTGGAGCATCAACAGATGCTCATGTCTACTGAATCGGTCGAACGCTCTGCCGCGCTGCGCCTGAGTACGCCGCGCACAGTTACGATGCCGCCGGATGTCCTCCCCTCGCTCCTCCCGCGCCATCCCTGCGGCGTGCATCGCCGCGGTGCTGCTGGTCACCGGACCCCTGCTCTGGGGCGGCGGCGTGGACCTCCCCGACGACGCGCTCTACTACGGAGTCGCATCGTGGGAGTGGCTCGCCCAGGCGGCGCACACCGGCACCCCACCCTGGTGGGTCAGCGGCAAGCTCGGTGGGGTCTCGCTGTTCTCGGACGTGGTGCCGCAGGGACCCTTCTATCCATTCGCTTGGCTGGGGCTCGCGCTGCCCGTGCTCCCAGCGATGGGTCTCGCCGCCGTGCTGCACGCCCTGGGCACGCTGTTCGCGGTGCGCTGGCTGGCGCGACTGCACGGGGTGCGGCGCGAGCTCGCCTGGCTGGCCGGCGCGGGCGTCGCGGCGGGTCCGCTGGCGGTGTGGGCGGCGGTGGACTTCCAGGTGGATGCCTGGCCGACGTTCCTGTGGTTCCCGGTGGTGCTGGGCTGCTTGCGCTGCAGCGCCGAGGCGGTGGCGGTGCGCGATGTCCGGGCGTGGCGCACCTGGGTGGCCCTGGGCGGAGCCGCGACGGCGTGGATGCTGCTGGGCTCGCACCTGCGGGTGGGTATAGCGGCAGGCGCTGCATTGGCGCTGTGGGCGCTGGTGCGCGGGCGGGACCTGCGTGGAGCGGTGGCCACCGGAGCGCTGGGGCTGCTCGGCGGCGCCCCGGCGTATGCACCGATGCTGCTCGAAGCGCGCAGCCAGAGCGTGGGCGGCATGCCCGGGCTCGCCAGCTCGCCGGATCTGGCCCTGGGGCTGTGGAACGCGGCGGGCTGGCTGGCACCCAAGGCGATGCTGTACGACCGGGATCTGGGAGTGGGGGCGGTGCTGGGGGCCGGCGCGCTGCTGGCGCTGCTGGCAAGGGAGTCGTCGTGGCGGCGGCTCGCGCTGTTCGCCGGGCTGCTCGTGCTCGCTGGGACGCGCATCCCTCTTGCGAGGCAGGTGATGGCGCCGCTGACCCTGCTCACCCACCCCGTCAACCTGGTGTACCCCGCCCTGGCGATGATCCCGCTGGCCGTGCTGGGTGCCCGGGGGCTCGAGCTGCTGGACGGCCGACTGCGTGACCGACAGCGTCGCTGGCTGGGGGGCGCAGTCGCGGCGCTGCTGGGGCTCGCGGGGCTGCGGTTGGCGCTCGGCGCGTGGACCTTCCCATCGAGCTACGGGCAGGCGCTCTATGGACTCGCGGTGTTCCAGGCGCTGCTGGTGCTCGGGCTGGGGTGGCGCCTTGTGCGCCGCGGAGGCTCCACCCAGGCGCTCGTCTTGCTGGCCGTCGCCGATCTCGCGCTCTTCGGGGTGCGGGCCCACCTCGCGGTGCCATCCCAACCGCTGCGCGCCACAAGCGACCTGCGCGGCGACCGGCAGCGGCTCAGCCAAGGCTTCCTGGACGTCGAGGACCTGGCCCGAGGCTTCGAAGCGCCCGTGGACCCAGGCGATGGAGGCGAGTCCGGGGACGAGCCCCGCGCGGTGCGACGGGCCGAGCGCGAGCAAGCCCACGAGGAGGAGGTGGTCGCCTACGAGGTCGAGGCGCCGCGGGTCCAAGCGCGTCTGCTCGATCGGCAGGTCCCGGTGCACGGGGCGATGGCGCTGCAGGTCCCGGGCCTGGCAGGGCGCAGCAAGGTGATGCCTCGGCGCGCGGCCGCGCTGCTCGGCGCGGTGGCCGGGGATCTCGCGGATGTGCAGGGGGTCTCGGGACCGGACGCCGACGTTCTGCGCCACCTGTTCAGCGAAGGGGGCCGCGGCTGGCGGCTGCTCGAGGTGTTCGGCGTGCAGTCCGCGATCTGGAACGAGACCACGCTCGCCCTGCGCCGCCAGAGCGACGGCCCCTGCCGCCTGCTGACCCGCACCGTGGTCGAGCCCGATGAGGACCGTCGCGTGGCGGCGCTGCTCGATCGCGCTGGCGCTCAGGCCCCCGCGCTGCTCGAAGCGCCGCTCCCTCACGAGCCGAGCACCAGCCCCGTGCAGATGCTCTGCGACTCCGACGGCGCGTCCATCGTGCAGTCCGTCCAGGTCCCGCCGGGCAAGCGCGCGCTGGTGGCGGTGCGCCGACCGCTGCACCCCGGGTGGGTCGTGCGGGACGGGGAGCGTGTGCTGAGCCCCGTCGCTGTGGACCAGGTGCACCAGGCGGTCCTGCTGGACGCCGGCCCCCATCGGCTGGTCTGGACGTTCGAGCCCCCGGGCCTCAGGGCTTCACTGGCGAGCAGCGCTGCGGGGTGGCTGCTCATCCTGCTGCTCGGGATCGCAGGGCGTCGGCGGGCCCCGAGCCTCACTGGCGCGCCGGCGCGCGCTCTTCTTGCGCTCGCTCTGCTGAGCATCGCCGCCCCGTCCCCGGCCCTCGCCGCGTCCGGCGAGCTGCTCGGCGCCGAAGCCGGGGTCACCTATGAGGTCCTCCTCACCTCATCCCTGGACCTCACCCGCGCCGACGCCATCGCTGGCCGCGCCGCTCTCACCGTCGAGCAGCCTCGCTTTCAGATGGCCGACTTGCCCGGCGACAGCTGGGCGTTCTTGCGCCAGTCCATCCCCCGCGAGGACGGGCCCCCGCTCGTCTTCTACCGCCCCGCGGACCTGCTTCCCCTGCAGCCTGGCGAGTCGGTCCTGCTGCGAGCCGTGCCTCGAGACCTCGCGCTTCAGCGCGCATCGGGCGAGCCTGCGTCAGGCTGGTGGGGGCCGCCCACGATCCTGACGCTGCTGGTGTTCATCGGCCTGCCTCTGCTGCGCCGCCGTCTCCTGAAGGGTGTCCCTGGCGCCTCGGTGCGCTCCGAGCAGGCCTCGCCGCTGCCGGCCAGCCCGTCGCCCCCTGCCGCCCCGTCAGAGCGGTGGGGACTGGCAGCGGTCCTGCTCGCGGCGGTCGCGCTGCGCCTGCCTGGCATGGGCGCGTCCTTGGATCTTCTGGAGTGGAGCTACGGACCGGGGACCACGCGGGTGGTGCCCGCGGGCGAGGAGCCCTCCGCGCTGGCCGCGCTGTGGGAGGGACTCGTCCACCCGGCCTGTCTGGAGCTGGTGCATCCGCCGCTGTGGCATTGGCTCCAGCAGGGCCTTTGGGCGCTTGGACAGGCGGAGTGGCTGATGCGCCTGCCGTCCCTGCTGCTGTCGGTCGCCACCTGCGTGCTGTTGTGGCGCTTGCTGCGGGGGTTCGGCCCCCGGGTGGCCCTCGGCGCGGCGGCCGCCTACGCCATCGCCCCGCCAGCGGTGCACTTCGGACGGGACGCCACGCCGTACGCCCTGCTCGGCTTCGCGTGTGTGGGCTCGCTGATCCTGCTCCTTCGCGCCCTGCGCCGGGGAACGCTCGGCGCCTGGGCGGCGTGGCTGGGGCTGCTGGTGCTCAGCTTTCTGAGCCACTACGGCGCGGTGTTCTTCGCTGGCGCCCAGGTGGCCGCGCTGCTCTGGCTGGCCGCGACCACCAGCCCGCGCCGTCCCTGGGCCCTCGCCGCCGCCCAGGCGTGCGGGGCCGCGCCCCTGGTCCTGCTCCCCGCCCTCGCCTGGAGCGCTCTGCACTTCGCACACTTCGCAGCGACCGCCCTCGACACCCGCCTCTACGCGGACACCTATCCGCTCGATCCTGGGCCGGTCCGGTTCTTCGGCGAGTTCGGCAGCGTGGCCTTGGGGATCCCGCCGACCCTCGGCTGGGCGGCGCTGCCCGCGCTGGTCCTCGTGGCCCTGGGACTGCGCCGACTCTTGGCTGAGCAGCGCGCGCTGGGCGTGCTCGCGAGCGCCACTGCCATCGGCTTTGTCGTCGGCTGCGGGTTCTTCTACGCCAACCTCGTCGGCGAGCTTGGTGGGCACGTGTTTTGGGGCTTCCGCTGGGTCTCCTGGTTCGTCCCTGTGGGCCTGGGAGTCGCCGCGGTCGGGGTGCAGCGCCCTCTGCACCTCGTGCTGGCCGCCGTGTGGATGGCCGGGGTTCTGCTCGCGCCCTGGCGACCTGCCGCCCAGTCCACCCGTCCGGACTATCGCGCCGCCGCAGCCCACATCGCCGAGTCGTTCGAGGACCGCGACGGCCTCGCCGCGCTCCCGCTCTGGGGTCAGCGAGGCCCGGCGCGCACCTACATCACCCAGACACTGACTGGCTCCTTTGGGACCGTGCACGACACCGCGGCGTGGAGCTTTGACGGCCGTGCCGGATACCTGGAGATGATCGACGAGCGCTTCCCGTTCGAGACGTCGGCCCGCAACGGCCACGTGGACCGTCTGTGGTTGCTGGTCCCCGACGAGCGCATGTTCGGCCGGGAGAAGTTCCGAGCAGCCATCGCCCAGCGCGCTCTGCGTTGGGCCCACCAGGAGATGGACCACCTCGAGACGCAGTCTTTTTCGCACCTGACGGTCTCGCTCTTCGCCCGACGCCCTTTGGTCCGCCCCGAGCGCCTCGATCCGCGGGAGCTCGCGACGCTCCCGTTCCTGGAGCCCAACGCGCCGCCGTGCGAAGACGACGACATCTGGCTGCTCCTCCTCCGAGGGGGCCCGCCCGGAGCCGCTGTCCCGGTGGACGGGGTCCTCCGCCCAATGATCGAGGGCACAGAGCACGGCGTGTTTGCGGCGCGATTGGAGGGAGGATCGTGCGACGAGGCTCCACCGACGTTGCGATTCGGGCGTTGATCAGCCTTCCGCTCTCGCCGCAGAATCCTTGACAGTCGCCCCTGGAAACGGCTACCTAAGTGGTGTCCGACTGTCATCTCTTCGGAGATTCCCCGCACCCCCCTGGAGGCAACGATGAACTGGCGACCCGCTCCCGTTCCGAAGCCGACCCCGAAGCCCGTCCCGCCGCAGGACTAGTCGCCAGGCAGCGGCTCATGTCGTTGCTTGTCGGAGAGTCCGGGTGCCTCGGTCTCGGCCGTGGGTGACTTCGTACGGTCGATACTGTTTTTCGAGCAGGTGCCGCTTCCCTTCGGGGTTGCGGCACGTCTGCTTGGGGGCGCCCGAGCGTTGAACCGGGCACCTTCCTCTCCATCGCCCATTGGAACGAGCACATGATTGAGTCCTACGCCTCCTTCTCCCCCGTCATCGACCCGGCCGCGTGGGTGCACACCTCGGCCGTGGTGAGCGGGGATGTCGCGCTCGCCAGCGGCGTCTCCATCTGGCCGACGGCGGTCCTGCGCGGGGATCAGGGGCCCATCCGCATCGGGGAGCGCAGCAACATCCAGGACGGCAGCGTCGTGCACAACACCGGCGATCTCTCGACGACGCGCGTAGGCGCCCGGGTCACCGTGGGGCACCGCGTCATCCTGCACGGGTGCATCATCGAAGACGACGTGCTGGTCGGCATGGGCGCCATCGTGATGGACAACGCGGTCGTGGGGACCGGCTCGATCATCGGTGCCGGCGCGCTGGTCACAGCTAACACCGTCATCCCACCGGGCTCGCTGGTGCTCGGTTCTCCGGCCCGAGTGGCCCGGGCGGTGAACGCAAAGCAGCGCGACTGGATCGAACACAGCTGGCAGGTGTACTTCGGGCGGTGCCAAGAGGAGCTGTCCGCGCGGTAGACTCCGCGCATGGCCATTCTCCTCCATGCGGTCCGTGGGACTCGCGTCCCACTCGCTGCTCGCACCCTCGTGGGCCGCTCGTCTTCGGTGAACCTTCGCCTGGAGACTCACGGCGTCTCGGGGGAGCACGCGGTACTGCGGTGGACGCACAAGGGTTGGAAAGTGCGTGATCTCGGCAGCCTGAACGGCACGTGGGTGGGCGCAGCGCGAATCGAGCCCGGCAAACGCCTCACGGTGAAGCGCGGGACCCGCCTGGTCTTCGGAACGCCTGACGAGACGTGGGTCTTGGAGGATGATGGGCCGCCCGACGCGATGGCCGCGCGCGGTGAGCACTACGTGCACTCCGACGACGGGCTGCTGGCGCTGCCCTCGCTGGAGCAGCCCCTGGTCCTCATCGAGAAGATCGACGGAGAGTGGATGCGCGTGCACGAAGACGGCGCCGCCCCCATCGCCCATGAGTCGATCGTCAACGTGGACGGCGAGGAATGGACGATCCTTCTTCCCGGCAGGATGCGGAACACACCGCTGGCATCGACGGCTCGCATCGACCCGGTGCTCGAGCGCAGGGTGGACCGGGCGTCGTTGAGCCTCGCGGTCAGCGGGGACCGAGAGTACATCGAACCGACAGTGACGATCGAGGGGGAGTCCTTCCCCATCGACCCGAAGGCCCATCACGAGCTTCTGCTCGTTCTGGCCGAGAGCCGGATGGGTGACGAGGAGTCTGCGAACGGATCCGACGGCGAGCACGGCTGGGTCTACACGAGCGAGCTACGCAAGATGCTCGGCGTATCCTCGAACCAGTTCTACGTCATGTGCCATCGATGCCGGCGCGAGTTCAAGGAGCTCGGTTTCCTCGACGCCGCAGACATCGTGGAGCGGCGAAGTACCTCGCGGCAGGTCCGCATCGGGACCCGACACCTGTCGGTCCGCGACCTGTAGCTCGGAGAGTCCATGTCTCGCTCCCTCGCGCTGCTCCTCGCCCTCTTCATGCTGCCAGGCTGCCTGGTCGGCCCCCCATCCGACGACGACGACGACGATGACGACGACGCGACCGGCGACACGGAGGGGCCCACCGTCCTGAGCTCGGTGCCCAGCGTGGGTCAGAGCGGCGTGTCACCAGCCGTACGGATTGAAGTGCAGATGAGCGAGGACGTGGCGGACAGCTCGTCGACTGCCATCACTCTGGAAGGCGTCAACGGGGACGTCCCCGCAAACACCTGGGTCAACGGAGCTCTCCTCCTGCTGGAGCCGGCGTCGCCCCTCGCTCCGGGCGCGCAGTACACAGTCTTCGTGGACGCACCGCGGGTCGAGGATCTCACGGGCAACCTCATGGAGGAGAGCTACGGCTTCCAGTTCACCGTCGAGGCCGGGGACGCCCCAACCCTGCTCAGCTCCGACCCATACGACGGCGAGGTCGCGGTGGGGATCAATCGGGGGATCACCCTGACGTTCTCCGCGCCTATCTCCCCTGGCTCGGTGACCAACAACTCCTTTCGGGTCCTGCCCGACCGCAGGGTGGATGGCCAGGACATGGGCACCACGGGCATGCCGGGGGCGCTCTTGGTGTCGGGCAACGAAGTGAGCTTCACCCCGGATCGCGGGCGGCTTCAGGAGTTCGACACGGGGTACACCGTGGACGTCGCAGGGATCACCGACCTGGGCGGCAACGCCGTCTGGACGTCGATCAGCTTCCGCACCCGGCTCGTCGAGCAGGCGTACCTGTACCGGATCAGGAACGGGGGCTACGGCACTATGCTGGACACCTATGACGGCTCCTACTCCACCCTGCTGCAGAGCGAGGACACGGCGGGAACCTACTGGTGGTTTACCCCGGCATTCGGCGCGCTGCAGATGCGGAATACGCACGGGGGTGACTCGCTGTTCCTCGAGGGTGGGACGGTCGGAACCAGCTCCCTACTCAATGCTGGGGGGCAGTTCACGGGCCAGCACTGGACCCTGCGAGAGCGGCTGTGGGAAGGAGGAGTCGGGATGAACGAGAGTCCCGTCAACTACAACCTCACCAATGGAGCGGCGGGACCGGAGACTGGGCTCGCGGTCATCGTCGAGAGCACCTCGGGAAACCACGACATCGGCCTCGAGACCCTGGTGTCGGGCACCATCGACCAGGAGTGGTACCTCGTGCACCACGGGCCGAGATAGCCGCGCTTCGGTGCTTTAGCAGGCTCCTAGGAGCCTGGAGCGCATAGGCGAGTGCTGAGGGTCGACCCGGAAGCAGATCCGTGATCTGCATGGGGAATGGGACGAAAGCGTTACCGTTCGTGGACTCCTGGTTCAGGAGCGGAGTCGTCCTGGCAACGGCCTGAACACCGGGCGCCTACCCGACGACCACTTCGCGCAGCGTGGCCGAGACGCCCGATCTCTTCGTCGCTTCCTCGTCGCGCATCCCGATGCGCTTCCTCATCACTCCTCGACCTCGAACGCCTCGCCCCCACCGCGCTCGCTCGCCTACGCGCTCCAGGCTCCTAGCCGGGCTCGGGGAACCGGAACTGGGCTGCGCTTCGGGCGGCGTCCACCGCCGGCCCGTACGTAGGGTCCTGCTCGAGGGCGCCTGCGGCCTTGAGCGGCGCCACAATGGGCCCCGGGCGCCAGTGCACCACCTCCCCATCCCCATCGACGACCCGCCCCTTGTCCATGTCCAGCGAGGCCTGGGCGAGCGAGATCCCGGAGTCCCTCCACGCGGCGCGAAGGGCGAGGAACCGCCCCTCCTCCGCGGGGTCCACGAAGCGATAGTGGATGCGATACATCACTGCGTTGTGGAACCAAGCGGGGCTCGCCACGACCCCGATACAGCCCAGCCGCCAGCCGCTGATCAGCATCAACTCCATCACTTCGCGGCCCACGCCGAGACCCGGATACTTCTGGCCGGGGAGCCGAGGCCGCTCGGGCGGGAACGACCGGTGGGGGTCCTGCAGGAGCAGCCACTCCATGGACAGCCACGGCTGGTCCCGGGGCCCCGGGAGATCGTGGGCGACGGAGTCGTCACCATCCGGGCCGTACCGAAGGCCGGCCTTCACCTCGACCAGGCAGGGCCCACCCTGCCCGTCGGTGATCGTGAACCGCTGCGTGGACTGCCCCACCTGGTCGATGGTCAGCACTGGCTTGTCCCTGGCCACCTCGGCGACCCGGCTCCACAGCCCATACTCCTTGAGCGCGTACACGAGGCCCGGCTCGGAGTACGCGCCGAGGAACAGGCGCCCCACGCGGTCCTCCGGGGCGCCGACCAGTGAGCTCGGATCCAAGGGGATGTCGTCGTGCGAGCGGTGCAGCTCGACGGTGCTCAGCTTCTCCGCCACCCGCCACATGCGCGACCGCTCCGGAATGTGGGCAAGCTCGTCCACGCGCCCGCGGCGGAGCTGGTCAAAGGCCGCGCGCCAGGCAGAGAACGGCGTCATGGGGTTGGGGTCCGCAGCACACCGCCACCCTATCCCCGGCGCTGAAACAGGTCACCCCGCAGCGGCGAGGCATTTGGCACAACGTCGGGGTCGTGAGCCTGTGGGGGATGCCACGCTCGGGCCGGCGCGCTCAGCCACCCAGGCCCGTCAGCCCTCGGTCATGCGCTCTGGCACGTGACTTGCGATACTCCGTGGTGGGCGGTCCTGCCCCGGAGGTCTCAATGAACCGAACCAAGCTTCTTCTCCTCGCCCTGGCGCTTCTCCTACCCCTATCCCTAGCTGCCGACTGCGGCGAGGAGCTCAAGGACGAAGACGAGGTTGGCGTCGAGCACGATCAGCAGCCCCAGCCCGAAACCCCGGACAAGGGGCCCAACGAGACGCCCTGAGCGACACGAGGACGATGCGCCCAAGCGCAGCGGGCGGACACCACTGGTGCCCGCCCGCTGCGGTTCTTGGTGCGCGGCTGCGCGCGAGACTCAGTGACCGGCGGCCTTGCCGTGGTCAGCCTTCTTGCCGCCCTTGCCAGTGCCGTCACCGCCGCCCGTGCCCTTGCCCATCTTCGCGCCCTCGCCATGGCCACCGGGCAACGGATCACCCTGGGTCCCCAGCTCGCCGTGCGCCGGCGGGTGCTCTGGGGCGTGGTGCGGGTCCGCAGCATCGGGGTTGGTCTCGACCCAGCCCTTGGGTAGCTCGGGGCGGCACTCGTCGTAGGACTTCGTCTTCATGCACGTGTCCCAGCGCGCGTGCTGCTCGTGAAGCTTGACTGTGTTCCCGGTCTCGGGGATCAGCAGGTCGCGACTCAGCAGGTCGGTCATGGTCAGGGCGAAGAAGAAGCCCACGAAGATCACCGTGCCGAAGATCACGACGCTGTTGAGGCGGTCGTCCCAGAGCAGGTGCATGAAGAAGGTGACGACGAGCGTCGCCTTACAAGTGGCCACGATCATCGCGAGGATGAGCGAGTAGGGCTGGGGAATGCCGAGCTCGGAGACGCCGACCGTGATGACGGTCAGCACAGCCAGGGCCGCGAACACGCCGATGTACATCGACAAGGGCGCGATGTGCTCGTGGTGCTCGTCTGCGGCATGGGAGCCGCCAGCGGAGTGGTGTACGTGCTTGTTCATGACAACTCCCTCACTTCACCAGGTAGAGAAGTGGGAACAGGAAGATCCAGACCAGGTCGACGAGGTGCCAGTACAGACCGACGTTCTCGACGTAGGCGTAGTTGCCATCCATGTAGCGGCCCTTCTGGGCTGCGAACAGGAGCCAGCTAAGGAACCCAATCCCGATCACGACGTGGATGCCATGCAGCCCGGTCAGGCAGTAGTAGATGGCGAAGAAGATGGGCATCAGCCCGGTGCTGCCTTCGTACGCGTAGTGCTGCGCCGGGAAGATCCCGAGGTGCATCTTGTGGGAGTACTCGAAGTACTTCACCACCATGAACATGCAGGCGAACAAGATCGTCAGCAGCAGGTTCACCTTGAGCGCGACCGGGCTCTTGGTCTGCGCCCCCCGCACCGCCAGCGCCATCGTGAACGACGACGCGATCAGCACCAGGGTGTTCAGCCCGCCCATCCACTTGTTCAGCTGGTCGGCGCCCGAGAGCCAGGTCTCGGGGTAGAGCCATCGAAACGCGATGTATGCGCAGAAGAGGCCGGAGAAAAAGAGCACTTCCTGGGCGAGGAAGAGCCACATCCCAAACTTCGCGGCAGAGAGCTGCTGCTCCTTGCTGTGAAAATAGTGCTTCACCCATGCGGGGCGATTGGGGTCGTGAGCGTGTTCCATGAGGTGTCCTCGCTCGATCAGTGCTTGCCGTCGGACAGCGACTCGTCGATTTCAGGGAAATCGTACGGGCCACGGACGCAGACGGGGGTGTGGTGGAAGTTGTGCTCGATCGGCGGGGTCGCCGTCTCCCACTCAAGGGTGACCGCTCCCCACGGGTTGTCCGTGGCCTTGGGGCCCTTGAACAGCGCGTAGAGCAAGTAGCAGAGGACCCAGACGAGCCCCGCAGCGAGAATGAACGAGCCGTAGGACGACATCGCCTGGAGGCCTTCGAACTCCTTGACGTACTCGTGGTAGCGGCGAGGCATGCCGCGGCTGCCCGCCACGAACTGCGGGAAGAAGGTCAGGTTGAAGCCGAGGAAGATGATGACCGCGCCGACCCTGCCAGCCGTCTCGTTGTACATCGTGCCGAACATCTTCGGCCACCAGTGGTGCAGGCCGCCGAGGAAGCTGATCACCGCGCCGGACGCCATCACGTAGTGAAAGTGCGAGACCACGAAGTAGGTGTCGTGCAGGTGCACGTCCGTGCTCATCGTGGCCAGGAACAGCCCGGTCAGGCCGCCAATCAGGAACAGGAACAGGAAGCTCAGCGTGTAGAGCATCGGCGTGTTGAAGCGGATGGAACCGCCCCACATCGTGCCGACCCAGCTGAAGATCTTGATGGCCGTGGGGATCGCGACGAAGAACGTCAGGAAGCTGAAGACCACGCCGCTCAGCTCAGACTGACCCGAGACGAACATGTGGTGGCCCCAGACCAAGAATCCGACGAGCGCGATGGACACCGAGGACAGGGCAATGGCGCCGTACCCGAAGATGCGCTTGCGGCTGTGCACCGAGACCAGCTCGGAGATGATGCCGAACGCCGGCAGAATCATGATGTACACGGCCGGGTGGCTGTAGAACCAGAAGAAGTGCTGCATCAGCACCGGGTCGCCGCCCAGGTCGGGATTGAAGATCCCGATGCCCATGATGCGCTCCATCGCCACCAGCAGAAGCGTGATGGCCAGCACCGGCGTTGCCAGCAGCTGCGTCAGCGCGGTCGCATACAGCGCCCACAGCATCAGCGGCATGCGGAAGAAGCCCATGCCCGGCGCGCGCATCTTGTGGATGGTCACGATGAAGTTCAGGCCCGTGAAGATCGAGCTGAACCCCAGGGTGAACGCACCCAGCAGTGCCCAGGTGATGGGTCCCTGCGCGGTGGTCGAGTACGGCGTGTAGAACGTCCAACCCGTGTCGAAGCCGCCGCCGAGCACCGCGTAGACGAGCAGGGCAGCGCCCAGCCAGTACACGTAGAGGCTCGCGAGGTTGAGCTTGGGGAAGGCGACGTCTTTGGCGCCCAGCATCAGCGGCAGCAGGAAGTTGCCCAGCGCCGCGGGCGTCAGCGGGATGATCACCAAGAACACCATGATGCCGCCGTGCAGGGTGAACGCCTTGTTGTAGGTGTCCGCGGACATGAAGTCCGGCGCGGCGGTCAGCAGCTCAATGCGGAAGGCGATGGCAGTGAAGCCGGCGACCGCAAAGAAGAAGAGGACCGAGATCAAGTACATGATCCCGATGCGCTTGTGGTCCACGGTGATCAGCCACGACTTGATGAAGGACAGCAGCCCCTTCTCCATGCCGTAGGTCAGGTAGCTCGGCTCGTCGCCGTGCCCGTGATCGTCGTGGGAGTGGTCGGCCGTCGGCGTAGTGCCGGTCTCGGCCGCCGTGTCCACCGAGTCGTCGGAGGTCTCAGGCATTTCTGGGTTCTCGGGAGTTTCGACAGTCATCGTCCCAACTCCTTACTTCTGCTCTTTGATGTAGGTAACGAGAGCGTCGAGCTCCTCGTCGCTGAACGTGCCCGCGAACGGGGGCATCACCGGCGCATAGCCAGCAACCACCTTCGCCGTCGGGTTCACGATCGACTCACGAATGTAGTTCTCGTCGACCTTGATGATGGTGCCGTCTGCCATCGCCTCTTCACGCCCAAAGACGCCGTTGAGTGCGGGGCCCACGCCCTTCTCGCCCGCCAGCGAGTGACACGCCGCGCAGCCGCCCTTGGCGAACAGCTTGCTGCCGTCCGCCGGGCCCGAGCTGCGCTTGAGCTCCTCGGCGATCCATGCGTCGTAGTCCGCTTGCTCCTTCACGATGACCTTGCTGATCATCCGGGAGTGGTCTTTGCCGCAGTACTCGGTGCAGAAGAAGTCGAAGGTGCCCACCTGGGTCGCCTCGAACCAGACGACCGTGTACCGGTTGGGCATCACGTCCTTCTTGACTCGGAAGGCAGGGATGAACATCGAGTGCAACACGTCGCGGGAGCTGCCGAGCAGCTTCACGGGCTTGCCCAGCGGGACGACCAGCGCAGTCTCGATGCCGTCGGCGGCGCGAGTCTCCGTCTCTGACGTGCTGAACCTCGCACCATTGGGGTACTCGAACGTCCAGAACCACTTCTGACCCGTGACGCGAATCTCCATCGCGTCGCTCGGCGGAATGGCCATGTTCATGTACCCGCGGAAGCCGAACCAGAAGATGGTGGCCATCAGCAGCGTCGGCAAGATCGCGAGGATCGCTTCGAGCCGGTGGCTGCCCGCCGACGGGTGCGTGCGGTCCGCATCGCTCCGCTTGCGGTACTTCACCGCGAAGTAGGCACCGGCGCCCACGATGGCCACGAAGAAGAACGTGGTCAGGGCGAGGATGTAGTAGAAGACAGGATCGACGTACTGCACGGTGGTGGAAGCGTCAGGCGGAAACCAGAAGCTCCCTTCTCTCACCGAGTCGAGCACGGTTCCGGACGGCAAACCGCTCATCTAGATGACCTCCGAGGCTCGGCGCCTCATCTCAACGCGCCACATGACGCTCAGGAACGCTGACAAAGCCAGCAGCACCGCCACGCCGCCGAGCCGCATGACGCGCCAGGCAAGCGCGACGTACGAGCCCAACGCGGCGTCGTAGTAGAAACAGGACTGAAGAAAATGGTCGACCGGCGTGCTGAGCGCGCCGTTCGCGGCATCCAGCAACGCAAAGCGCACGTCGCGCGCCAGGTACTGAAGGCCAAACAGGTAGCGGGTGATGACACCCTTGGGCGAGATGAAGTAGGCGGCGGCGCCGTGAGCGAACTGGTCGGTCTGCTCGTCGTAGTTGAACTGGAACCCCACCGAGTCAGCCAGCAGCCTGATCTGGTCCTCGGTGCCGGTCAGGAACGCCCAGTCCACGTCCTTGCCCATACCGAGCGCCTTGAGGTACTGCTCGCGCTTGCTCGCTGCCAGCTCTGAGCCCTCGCGGGCGTCGAACGAGACCGTGACGATGCGGTAGTCCTCGGCGGGGTCGAGGCCATTCCCCTTGAGCCCGGGGAGCAGCCCGTTGAGCTGCATGCTGCACAGCATCCGACACTGGTAGTAGTTCATCGTCAGCAGGACAGGCTTTCCGTCTCCGTAGTAGTCGGAGATGGAGACGCTCTTGCCTTCGTGGTCTACGAACTTCGCATCCGCGACCTGCTTCCCGATGAGCTGCTTGATCGTCAGGTCCCGCAGCGCAGGGGGCACGTAGTCCACCGCCGCCGCCGGGCGCACGCACGCCATCAGCACCGCGAGTGCGGCGAAGACGACCATGCTGAGCGAGAGGCGGTTCACGGGATCAGGGCCTTTTGATCAAAGGGTCTTGAGGTAGGCGACGAGGGCCGCCAGCTCAGAGTCGGTGAAGGTCTGGGGAGTCATGGCCGGCGGGTAGGTCGCGACGACCTTCGCGTTCGGCTCCTTGAGGGACTCGATGAGGTATGCGTCGTCCACCACGATCGTGGTGCCGTCCGCCATCTCCTCAGAGCGGCCGAAGATGCCCTTGAGGCCGGGGCCCACGAGACGATCGGTGCTGTCCGCCTTGTGGCAGGCAGAGCAGAGCTTGGTGCCGGAGAACAGCTCGGCGCCCTTGGCCGCCAGCTCCTCATCGCTCATCGCCACGGCGTCGCCCGCGTCCTCGACGGGCGCAGGCGCGGGACCGGCTCCCGCCGATGCGAGCAGACCAGGGTTGGCGAGCAGCGCCGCCTTCGCCGAGGCGACCGGGATGCGGAACAGCCCGTTCTCAAGCTTCTTGGCCGTGCTCAGCGCCTCGGCCTCGAATGCGGACAGCTCCTGCAGCTGCGGGTACTCGCGCTCTGCCACCGACGCGTTCTGCATCATCGTGCCGACCTTGAGTACGAGCGGGACGCCGGCGGCGATCGAGAACGCCATCAGGCCCAGGGCCGCCAGCAGCACCACCACTACGGTGCCACCGCGCGCGCCATCGGGCATGGCGCCCATCGCCTCGAGCTCGGGACTGTGCGGGTCAGCCTGCGGGCTGGTGTTGTGAGAATCAGTCATGGAGGACTCCTGCTTCCTAGATGTTCACGAAGGACACCGACTCCTGGAGTCGGGGGTCCTTCATGGGCACCAGGGCGGCGCGACCGGAGTTGAAGATGAACGCACCAATGAAGACGCCGAACAGCCCGAACCAGGTCAGGAAGTCGGTGGCGCCGAGGTGCACGCCGTGGTGCGCGTGCACCGGCATGATCATGTACTGCAGGTCTACGTAGTGCATGACCAGCATCCAGGTGCAGCCCAGCGCCAGCGTCCAGCGGATGCGCTTGATGGTGCGGGGCATCAGGAAGAAGAACGGCACCACGAAGTGGCCGACCATCAGGGCGATGCCGACGTTCTCCCAGCTGTTGCCCATGCGGTGCGCGTACCAGGAGGTCTCCTCCGGGATGTTCGCGTACCAGATGAGGAAGTACTGGCTGAAGGCGATGTAGGCCCAGAACACGGTGAAGGCGAACGTCAGCTTGCCCAGGTCGTGGTAGTGCTCATCGTTGATGATCCGCGGCACGAGACCCGACTTCTGCATCAATATGTGAATGAGCCCCAGGAACGCGAGCGAGGACATGAACGCGCCCGCGAAGATGTAGACGCCCCACATGGTCGAGTACCAGTGCGGGTCCAGGCTCATCACCCAGTCCACACCAGCGAACGTCAGGGTGAGGGCGAAGAAGACGGCGCCCACCGCGGCGCGGCGCTCGCTTCCGCGGCTCCACTCCTCGATCGCTGCCGGGTCCACCATCGAGTCCTGCTTCACCGAACGCGCACGGAAGTAGAAGCCCATGAACGACCAGACGCCGAGATAGAAGACCGCCCGCCCTGTCCAGAATCCTTCGTTGAGGAAGGCAGCCTTGCCCTTGAGGATGGCGTCCTCGGCGACGATCGTGGCGTCCATCCAGTGGTGGTACAGCTCGTGGCGGCCGAGGAAGATCGGGATGAAGAACACCGCCAGGAGAGGCAGCGTCGCCATCATGTTCTCGGCGGTGCGCCGGACCACGACGGACCAGCCGGCCCGTCCCGCGTGCTGGATCAGCACGAAGAACGTGGCGCCCAGGCCGAGGGTGACCGCAAACATCCAGGCTACGAGGTAGCTGAAGTAGAAGTCACCGTGGTGCTCGCTGCCGTCCATGGCGAAAGCAGCGCCGATGAGGACGACGCCGATCACCAGAGCGGCGGGACCGATCTTGCGCCAGCTGTGGTCCGCAGGGAATGCGGCCTCGGCGGCGGTGGGGAGTGCTACGCGCGCAGACATGGGACTACCACCCGTTCTTCGTTTTGACGTCAGCCGGCACCTGCGAGAGGCTCGCGCCCTGACTGATCTGGAGTGCCCGGACGTACGCGGCGATGGCCCACCGGTCCGCGGCGGGGATCTGGGCGGCGTAGGACGGCATCGTGCGGATACCCACGGCCTGAGCGTTCACGATCTGACCGACCGGGAACTGCCGGACCCGGGGGTCCTGAAAGCTCGGTGGGGGGATGAAGCCGCGCTGACGCACGATTCCGTTGCCGCTGCCGCTCTTGTCGTGGCAGGGGGCGCAGTAGATGTTGTACCGACCCTCTCCGCGGTCGAGCACCTCGGCCGTCAGGGTCATGCCCGCGGGCATCGTCGAGACGAAGGCGCCCGTCGCGTCGACGCCGGCGTGCAGCGCGGTGTCCTCGCGGAGCTCGCCGATGGCGATGGTGCCCTCGACGTTCCCACGGGAGCTACGCCCGTCCTCCCAGAAGTCCGAGGGCTCCTGGGCGTCGAAGCGCGTGACGTTGTCCATGTTCGGGTTGAAGTGGATCGGCGCCTTGTCAGAGACCTGCCCACGGCAGCCTCCGAGCAACGCGGCGAGCGACACCAGAACCAGCATTTTGTTGGGTGCAAGCACGTTCATGCCTTAGTCCTGAACCAGCTCGACGTGACCCGAGCCGATGCCACGGAGGAACTCCGCGGTCCCCTCCGCGTCGAACTTCGGGTCTCGCGACTCAATGGAGATGAAGAACTTGTCGTCCGTGACACGCTCGAAGCGCTCGCTGCGGAACAGCGAGTGATACAGCTGCGGGAGTCGGTTGATCATCAGCATCCCGACCAGGGCGCCGATGGCTCCCATGAGCACCGACACCTCGAAGGTCACCGGGATGAACGCCTGCCAAGAGAGCATCGGCTTGCCCGAGATCACCTGACGAGACGCCTCGACCGCGACCCACGACTGCAGCGCGAACGCCGGAATCGTGCCGCCGAACAGCGCCAGGACCAGGGAGATCCACGGAACCTTGCTCCGCGGCGCGCCCATCGCGTCCTCGAGCCCGTGCACGGGGAACGGCGTGTGCGCATCCCAGTGCTGGAAGCCCTCGTCCCGCACCTTTTCACAGGCGTGGTACAGCTCCGCGGGGTTGTTGAACTCGGCGAGAACGCCGTAGGACTTGCCGGTCGTCACCGTGGCAGCGGAGCTCATGCCGCCTCCTCGTCGTGGGTGTCGTCGTCACCACCGTCGTGACCGTGGTCGTCGTGGTGGTAGCCATCCCAGTGGGGGTCTGCCTGGGGCATGACCGCCTTCACCTCAGCGATGGCGACCATGGGCAGGAACTTGAGGAACAGCAGGAACAGCGTGAAGAACAAGCCGAACGAGCCGACGAGGCAGCCCACGTCCCAAATGGTCGGGCTGTAGTAGCCCCAGGACGACGGCAGGTAGTCGGACGCCAGAGTGATGGTGATCACGAAGCGCTCGAACCACATGCCGATGTTCACGAAGATGCTCAGTACGAACACGATGATCGGCGTCGTGCGGAACTTCTTCACCCAGAAGAGCTGGGGCGTGATCACGTTGCAGGAGATCATGATCCAGTAGGCCCAGGCGTACGGGCCGAACATGCGGTTCACGAATGCGAACTGCTCGTACGGGTTGCCCGAGTACCAGGCGATGAAGAACTCCATCGCGTAGGCGTATCCGACGAGCGAGCCCGTCAGCAGGATGATCTTCGCCATGTTCTCGATGTGACGCACCGTGATCAGCTCGGTCATCTGGAAGATGACGCGGGCCGGAATCAGCAGCGTGAGCACCATCGCGAAGCCCGAGAAGACGGCGCCAGCGACGAAGTACGGCGGGAAGATGGTGGTGTGCCAACCCGGGATCTGGGAGACCGCGAAGTCGAACGACACGATGGTGTGCACCGAGAGCACCAACGGAGTGCTCAGGCCGGCGAGGATGCCGTAGGCCGACTCGTAGTTGATCCAGTGGCGATGCGAGCCGCGCCATCCCAGGGCGAAGAAGCCGTAGGCGAAGCGCGCGATCTTGCCCTTGGCCCGGTCACGCATGGTGGCCAGGTCAGGGATGAGACCCGTGTACCAGAAGAGGAGCGAGACGGAGCCGTAGATGGACACCGCGAACACGTCCCAGAGCAGCGGCGAACGGAAGTTCGGCCACGCCCACATCTGGTTCGGGATGGGCGCCACGTAGTAGAGGAGCCAGATCCTGCCGACGTGAATCGTCGGGAACGACAGCGCGCAGGCCACTGCGAAGAGGGTCATGGCCTCAGCCGCGCGGTTGATGCCGGTGCGCCACTTCTGGCGGAACAGGAAGAGGATCGCCGAGATCAGCGTTCCGGCGTGGCCGATGCCAACCCAGAACACGAAGTTGACGATGGCCCAGCCCCAGTCGACGGGGTTGTTCAGACCCCAGACGCCGGTGCCTTCCCAGACGAGCCAGGCGACGCTGATGCCGTAGACGCCGAGCAGCGTCAGGGCACCGAGCAGCGCCAGCACCCACAGGGGCTGAATCTTGTCTTCGACGGGCCGGGCCACCATCTCGGTGACGTCGTGAAAGTCG
>Ga0222662_1000394_pt1 | contig 36832 bp, 30 predicted proteins | sample AntAcemetagen600_FD_179821 | JGI IMG/M metagenome (GOLD analysis project Ga0222662, IMG submission 179821) | Saline water microbial communities from Ace Lake, Antarctica - #600 | ecosystem: Environmental > Aquatic > Non-marine Saline and Alkaline > Saline | place: Antarctica: Ace Lake... | reverse complement strand
TGCCCAGCGCATGCTGGACCTGAAGATCGGCTCGCTGCTGGTCACCGAGGGAGACACGCTGGTCGGCATCCTCACCGAGACCGACTTCGTCCGCTACGTCTGCGTCAACTCGTAGAGACCGCGCCGCCCGCTGCTCAGGCCAGCTCCAGCACGACGGGTGCGTGGTCGCTGCCGTACTCATGGGCCAGGATGTCTGCCCGCACGATCCGTGAGGTCAGCTCGCGATCGGCGAAGAAGTAGTCGATCCGCCAACCCCGGTTTCGTTCCCGGGCCCGAGTCCGCAGATCCCACCAGGAGTACCGCTCGGCCTCGTCTGGATGCAACAGCCGAAAGGTGTCCACGAGACCGGCATCCACGTAGCGCTGCAGCGCGTCGCGTTCCTCGGGCAAGAACCCCGTGGTCTTTCGGCTCTCCCGGGGTCGGGCGAGGTCGATGGGGTGCAATGCCGTGTTGAAGTCACCGCAGACGACCACGTGCCGCCCCGCGGCGCGCAGCGCTTCGATCCGGGCGAGCATGGCGTTGTAGAAGCCCAGCTTGTAGGCCACCCGCTCGGGCCCTCGCCCCCCGTTGGGGAAGTAGTTGCCGAACACCACGAGATCGCCGTAGCGCACCCCGATCACCCGGCCCTCGACGTCGTATGTCGGCTCGCCGAGGCCCTCGATGATCTCGTCGGGCTCCACCCGCCAGAACACGGCGACGCCGGAGTAGCCCTTCTTGCTGGTGGCGCTGTGCCACGCCGCCCCCCACCCGTCGATCTCCAACAGCTCAGGGCCGAGCTGCTCTACCCGGGCCTTCGTCTCCTGCACGAACACAAGGTCGTAGTCAGAGTTGGTGAGCCAGTCGAGGAATCCGTTGCGCACTGCGGCGCGGATCCCGTTCACATTCCAGGAAGCCATCAACATAGGGCGCTGCGTACCAGAACGACCGCCTGCGGGGCTACCCAGCTGGGCAGGTGTCCCTTGACCCTGGCGGTTCAGTGCGCAGGGTTGACCTCATGAATGCGATCAAGACCTTCCTGCTCCTCGGTGCCATGTCTGGCCTGCTCGTGCTGCTCGGCGGCGCGATGGGCGGACGCAGCGGCATGATCATCGCTTTCGGCATCTCCATCGTGATGAACGCCGGTAGCTACTGGTTCTCCGACAAGATCGTGCTGCGTGCCTACAAGGCGCGCATCGTCACCGAAGCGGACCACCCTCAGCTCGTGGGCACGGTCCGCAAGCTCGCCGACCGCGCCGGTCTGCCGATGCCCCGGGTGGCGATCGTGCCCGGGATGGCGCCCAACGCCTTCGCCACCGGCCGCGGACCGAAGAACGCCGTCGTGGCCGCCACCGAAGGCCTCCTGCGCATGATGACCCAGGACGAGATCGAGGGCGTGCTGGCCCACGAGCTCGGCCACGTCAAGAACCGGGACATCCTCATCTCGACCATCGCCGCCGCCATGGTGGGTGCGATCACGATGATCGCCCGCTGGGGCATGTTCTTTGGCGGCGGGGGACGCGACCGCGGCGGCGGGAACATCGTCGCGATGCTGGCCATGATGATCGCCGCGCCGTTCGCCGGAATGCTCATTCAGATGGCGGTGTCGCGCTCCCGGGAGTTCGGCGCGGACCAGGCCGGCGGTGAGATCAGCGGCAAGCCGCTCGCTCTGGCTTCGGCCCTGCGCAAGCTGGAGATGGGCGCTCAGAACAGCCCGACCGACGTGAATCCCGCGACATCCCACATGTTCATCGTCAACCCCCTCGGCGGCGCCGGCGGAATGAGCAAGCTCTTCCGCACCCACCCGCTCACGACCGACCGCATCGCGCGGCTCGAGGCCCAGGCCGGACGCTGAGCCGCCTCGGGGAATGACCATCAGCGCTTGATCGCGACCGCCGCCCCCACGAGCGCGATGCCCATCCACTCCGCCAGGCTCAACTGCTGACGGAGCACGACGAGGCCCAGGAGCGCCGCGCAGGCGGGCAGCAAGCCCAGCAGGATGGCGAAGCGGTCTCGGGTGACCCGAGCGAACACCCACTGCTCCAGGGTGTACGGGATCGCGCTGGCCAGCAGACCGACCACCGCGCAGGCCGCCAGCAGCAGCGGCGTGTCCACCACTGGACGGGTCAGCGGAACACACAGCGGGCTGGTGACGAGCACCCCGAACAGCATCGCCGGTCCGATGAGCTGCCGGCTGCTGCCCTCCTGCGCGAGCCGATGCCCCAGCGTGATGTACGCGGCCCAGCACGCCGCGGCGACCACCGCCCAGCCCACCCCATCGAGCTGACTCGCGGGGCGGGCCCCGGCCAGCAGGAACACGCCGGTGCCCACCACCACGACCGCCGCTGTGTTCTTCACGGTTCGCTGGGCGACGAGCGCGACGATGATCGGCCCGAGGAACTCGATCGCCACCGCCGAGCCCACCGGGATGATGGAGATCGCCATGTAAAAGCTGAGGTTCATCAGGGTGAGCGCCACCCCGAACGCAGCGACGAGCCCGAGGCGCTCCCGGGGAATCCGGGAGAATGGCGTGAGCAGGAGACCGGCGAACAGGACGCGGAGCCAACCGACGGCGACCGGCGCGAGGTCCGCGAACAGGGTCACCGCCAGGGCTGCGCCTAGGTACATCGACGTCGCGGAGACGACGAAGACGGCCTCGGGCTGGAGTCGCTCACTCACGGCGGCGATAGTGGGCCTCGATGTCGACACCGGTCAAGGAGATGCCGCCCACGCTCGAGCCCCAGGAGGTTGCGCAGGGGTCCCGAAGAGCCCTGCTCCTGAGCTTGCTGTGGCCTGCCGCTCTGCTCCTGCTCGCCGGGATCCTCTCGCAGATCGAGCTCCCCGAAGAGGTCCGGGGCGCCCTCGCAGGCAACATCCGGCCGGGCTACCTGGTGGCGGCCGTGCTCGCCTCCACGCTCAGCTTGCCGGCGCTGGGGATGCGGTGGCGCGCGCTCCTGCCCGACACCGTCGAGCGGGGCCTCACGCCATCGGTGATGACCGCGATGGTCGCGGTGGCGCAGCTCCTCGGATCCACGGTGCCGGGGCCGGTTGGAGAGCTCGCCGCCGCTGGACTACTCAAGCGCCGGTCGGGGCTATCGCTCCAAGAGATCCTTGCGGCCACCGTGCACGCGCGGGCCCTGGGATTGCTCGTCAGCGCGCTTCTCGCTCTGTCGATCCAGCTGCTCGCTCCACCCGACGTGCCGCCTGCGTGGAGGGTGCCCTTGAGCGTGGGGGTGGCCATCGCGACCCTGGGGTCCGGCGCGCTGTTCGGACTCGTGCTCGCCTCGGATTGGCTGCAAGCTCGTCCGGAGCCCGCCTTCGTGGCCTCGTTGGCTGCGCGTCCCGGCCGGATCGGTCCCCTGCTTGCACGGGGGATTCGGCTCGGGCGCTCCTTCGTGCAGGCCTGCGCGGGGATCGGTCGGGGCGGCGCAGCGGCGCACCTGCAAGCAGCACTGTGGGCCGCCTGGGCTGTCGGACTCGCCGCCGCAGCGACCATGGGCATCCTCAGCGGACTCCGCGTGCCGTACTCGATGGCCGGAGTCTTCTTCGCGCAAGGGGCCATCACGGTGGTCGCGCTCGCCTTCATCCTGCTCCCCGGACTCGCCGCGGGCTGGGACGCCGCCTATGTCGCGCTGCTCGTCGCGGCCGGCGGCGTTCCACTTGTGCCCGCCATCGCGGCCACCGGGCTATTGCGGGTGTACCAGACTGGGCTCATGGCGCTCGGCGCACCCGCGTTGGCCTGGCTGCTCAACGGAGCCGACGATCAGGCGTAGCTGTTGTTGATCAGCTCGCCCACACCGCCGAGGCCGGGGACGATGTACTGGACCTCGTTGCAGCCCGTCTCATCACTGCTCGCCCCGGGCACCTTGCTCAGCACGTCCGCGCTGCTCGTGCCGCGGTCGAGCCGCAGCGCGAAGATGTGCGCGTAGGGATGCTGCGAGGTCACCCGCCGGATGAACTCCGGCGTGATGATGAGGTGCAGCCCGATGATGGAGCGGGGAGTGCCAGGCAGCGCCTTCACCAGGTCGATCGCGTCGGACAGCGAGCTGCCGGTGGCGCCCATGGGGTCGGGCAGGATCACGATCGCGCCGTCCACACCGCCGCCGAACTTGCTGCCCCCGATGTCCACGCCAATGACCCGCCCGGCCTCGTCGGTGCGGCGCTGCATGGACACATGGTCCACCCGCAGACCGGAGGGCGCGCACAAGTCATGCAACAGCTCAAAGCCCTGATAGGCCGGCAGCGTCCCCGCGCGGGCGAGCCCAACGAGGACGACCCGAGTCTTTGGATCGACGATGGGCCCCCGGTACGCGGCGCCGGGCAGGGCATCCTGCATCCGAGTGGGGACCTCAGCCTGAACATGAGGAAACACGGTGTTCACCGCGGCGAGAAACAGCCGCTCGTAGCAACGACCGAGCATGCGATTCACGGCAGGCTGCACGGAGTCGGGGTGGCCGATCCGCGAGACCATGGTCAACGCCGCGACGTCGTTGAGGATGTGCACCCGTTCGCCGTAGCGGTGATCGATCTCCCCCACGCCGCGGGGAATCTGGTCGTAGGCCGAGTCGCGCATCGGGTCTCTCCGGTTCAGTCGAAGGAGAAGCGGGCCCCGAGGTAGAGCTGGGCTCCGCCCGCAAAACCGTTCTCGTAGCGCAGCACTCCAGTGAGTTCAGCGAACAGGCCGAAGACCTCGGTCACGTTCACCCGCACGCCCGGGCCGACATCGACCCAGAAGTAGTTGCGCAGGTGCAACACGAGGGGCGCGATGCCGATGTCCGCGGCGACGTAGAGGCCGAACTTCTTCTCCACATCCGGCAGCAGCTCGACCTTCGCGCCCAGAGACAGCGCGGCAGAGTGGCCAACTCGGTTCTTCGCGGCCGCGCCCTCGGCGAGGGGGGTGACGTCGATGACCGCGTTGTAGCCAAAGCGAAGGCGACCGTGCAGACGCGAGCTGCGCTTGCCCAGGAAGAGCTCGAAGCCCCCTCCCTCGTTGATCCAAGTGCCCGTCCCGCCGGCTTCGGAGAGCGCAGGACCCGCGTGAAAGCCCGTGCCGTTGAAGACACCGATGCCACCGGCGAGCGCCGAAGCGGGGACCATCAGGGCCAGGAGCAAAGTGCAGAGCGTGAGCGTGCGCGAGAACATGGCCGGCACTCTACACCGTCCATTCGGTCCCGTCGCAAGGGCTTCAGCGGAGCGGAAACCGGTGCAGGATCCCCTCGCGGCTGGGCGGCTCGGGCGGCACCCAGGGCTCCCCCATCCACAAGAACTGGTCGGTGACCGGATCGACCGGCATCCCGCTCTCCACCGGAAAGTACTTGCAGAAGTCCTCGACCTCACGAGCCAGAGCGTCGATCCCGCAGTGGTCGAGCTGCCGCAGCCAAGCCCGATTGAACTCCTCGCGCGCGTGCTCCTCGGGATCCAGCTTCCGGGAGAAGAGTCGCTTGAGGTGGTCGCGCTTGCCGAGGCGGTCGCTTCCCGAGGCGTCCAGCAGGTTCTGGCGCACCTCGCGGCCTTCTTCGTCGATGCGCCCCTCGCGCGCGGCGGTCCACAGCTCTTCGTACTTGTGCTCCAGCGCACCCCAGAACGAGTCCGTGTCTCGCTGCAGCTTGGCTCGCCGGATACTGAACGCAGGCGCGCCGCCATACTGAGCCGCGATCCGCGCGCCGAGATCGACCTTGAAGTTGAACTGGTAGTCGGTGAACGACATCGCCCGCGGCGCATCGGTGCCTCGGGCCTCGCTCCTGCGCTCGCGGTTGCGCTCTTCGTCGTGCTCGCTCATTGGCGCCACAATGCTGCCCCCGCCCGCCGTCGTCCAGCCCCGCGCATCCAGAACGACGAAGGCCGCACCCCCGAGGGGACGCGGCCTTCATGCAGCGACTCTAGTGACTAGAGGTTGCTGTCGACGTTGTCGATCTCGCCATCGGCGGTCTCGAACAGGCCCTTGATCTTGCCACCGAAGGACACCGCAATGGCGATGCAGACGACGGCGATGGCGACGAGGATGATGACGTACTCCGTCATGCCCTGGCCGGTCTCGTCGTTGTGCAGACGAGCGAAGGCGGACTTGGCGGAATCGGTGACGATGGCGAGGTTGCGAGCGATCATGGCGTTCTCCAGTTGGGTGAATCGTGGGTTCGGGAGCTGTCGGGACGCCGGGGCAAGTGGATGTTCGGCGCCGTCAAGTCGTTGATTCTCTGTGCACCGTCAGATTGGGATCTGGTTGTTGCAAGGATGTTGAGGCAGCGAGGTCTTTCCGTTGTGAGATCGTGTGCCCCTCGCCCCTTCGTCCACAACTTCTGCAACATCCCGCCACGCTCTCCGCTGATTGGGCGCTGGTAAGCTGGCGACGTGGCTTACAACATCCTGATTGTCGAAGACGACCAGCGCATCGCGTCCGTCGTCCGCTTCCACCTCGAGCGTGAATCGTACACGTGTCACCACGCCGCAGATGGTGACACCGGACTCGCCATGGCGCTCGATCTCAAGCCCGATCTCGTGGTGCTCGACGTGATGTTGCCGGGCAAGTCTGGCTTCGACGTCTGCCAAGGGATCCGCAAGTCGGACGGACCCCAGCCCGCAATCCTCATGCTCACCGCCCGGGTCGAGGAGGTGGACGCGGTCATGGGCCTGACGTTTGGCGCCGACGACTACGTCCGCAAGCCGTTCGGCGTGAAGGAGTTGGTCGCTCGCGTGCGCTCACTCCTCCAGCGCCGGGACGTGCGTGGGGCCGCCCCCGCGGGCACCAACCCCGCGGCCAGCCCGGTGGCAACCGAGCCTGCCGGAGACGAAGGGATCGTCACCCCTGAGCCGATCGTGCGGCCGCCGCTGCGGATCGACCCGGGCCGCCGCGAGGTGACGGTGCACAACGACGTCATCGAGCTGACGCCCACTGAGTTCGACCTCCTCTACTTCATGGCACGACGCCCCGGCCGGGTGTTCACCCGCGAGGAGCTCCTCGACCACGTCTGGGGCTACGACCACGCTGGGTACGCGCGTACCATCGACTCGCACATCGCGCGGGTGCGCCGCAAGGTCGCCGAGGCCGATGGCCCGAAGGACGTCATCCAGACGGTGTTCCGCGTCGGATACCGATACCGCGACGACCCGGGCGAGTAGCCAGGGTGAGCGACCAAGACCGGCGACTGCCGGAAGAACCCACCGAGATCACCCGGCCATCGGGGGCGTCCCGGCCTTCGCGGTCTCGGGCCTCTCGACCGAGCCTCGATGCCGTCCCCGAGCGCTCGCGGGCGCGCCGCGGCCCTCCCATGGGCCCCGAAGGCCGTCGCCGAGGCGTGGACATCCCGCTCGAGGAGGCGGCGCCTCGCTCGCTGTTCCGGCGCCTGCTCGTCACCATGCTCGCAGTGCTCGCCATCTACGGCGGACTCACGCTGCTGCTCGCCTGGCAGCTCGGGGCCACCGTGCTGCAGGAAGTCTTCGTCACCGAGATCGCCCCAGCGCAGCTGCTCCCGCTGGAAGACGCGGTGGGCGGCCTCATGGCGCGGGACCCCACCCCCGTCGAGGTGCAGGAGTTCCTCGAGCGCCGGTACGCGCGGCTGCGGCGAAACACCGTCGCCGTCTACGACATCGAGGGGCAACTCATCGGTCAGAGGGTCGGCACCCCTGGGCGGGCACCGGACGCGCTCGAGGCCGAGGCTCGCGAGGCGCTGGTCGGTAGGCCCATGTGGCGGGACAGCTCCGGCTTCGGCTTCGTGGCGGTGGGAACGGTGCGGGGCGGCAGCCCGCTGGCCACCTCGCCGGGCCCCATCATCGGCTACGTCCGCCTCGCCGCGAAGCCCGCAGTGGGGCGAGCCCGCGATCTCATCGTCGGGGTCTCGTGGCGGTGGTCGTTCCCGGTGTTCCTGCTCTCGGCTCTCGCAGCGTTCCTGGGCACGCGCTCCATCACCCAGCGCCTGCGCGAAGCCGAAGGCGCGGTGCGGCGCCTCGCTGAGGGGGAGACCGGGGTGCGCATCGATGTGGACCGGAGCCAGGGCCTCGACGAGATCGGCCGGGTCGCGGTGGCGTTCAACCACACGGTGGATCAGCTGGAAGACACGGTGCAGGAGCTCGAGCGCACCGACGAGAATCGGCGGCGGCTCGTGGCGGACTTCGCCCACGAGCTCAACACGCCGCTGACCAACGTGATCGCCTACCTAGAGACCCTGATGATGGCGGAGAACGAGGGCGGCATGAGCGCCGCGGACCGCAAGGGGTTCTTGTCTGTCGCCCACGACGAGGCCCGGCGACTCACCCACCTCGCTCGGGATCTCGAGACCGTGACGAAGCTCCATGCGGGGATGCTGCGCATGGATCGCCAGGTGGTGGATCTGTCCCGACTCGCGGTGGGTCTCGCGCAGCGCATCGAGCCCCGCGCCGGACAGAAGGGCCTCGAAGTGCGCACCGACATCGAGGCGGGCGGCGAGATCGTGGGAGACCCGATGCGGCTGGAGCAGGTGGGCATGAACCTGCTCGAGAACGCCATGCGCTACACCGAGGCGGGCTGGATCCAGATCGAGGTCCGCCTGCTCAACGGAGGGGTCGAGATGGTGGTCGCGGACTCGGGAATGGGGATCCCCGAAGGCGACATCGGGCGTGTGATGGAGCGCTTCTACCGCGTGGATCCGTCGCGCAATCGGGCAACCGGCGGCAGCGGATTGGGGCTCTCGATCGTCGGTCGCATCGTCGATCGGCACGGCGGAGAGGTCCGCATCGAGTCGGAGCTCGGCGTCGGCTCGCGATTCATCGTGTTCTTCCCCCACGAGGGCTCCACCCTCGAAGAGCAAAGCCTCGGCGCAGCCGACCCGTAGGCGCCTCGTGCGTCTCGCTCCTCGCCCCAAGAAGTCGGGGCCGACCCCCGTGAAGGAGCCGGCCCCGAAAGCGCTGGAGATGGGAGGTCAATAAGCCGAGTTCTGTCCCGGGCGGTGTTACCACCATCCCCTGGGCGATCATTCCTCTAGGCCCGCCGTTACCGACGGACTCATGCAGCCTACCCGGACGTCTCGGACGGAGCCGCCCTCAAACACGCCCCTATCTGGCCTTGCTCCCGACGGGGTTTACCTAGCCACCCCGGTTACCCGGGGTGCTGGTGCGCTCTTACCGCACCCTTTCACCCTTACCGAGGCCGGAGCCTCGGCGGTCTACTCTCTGTTGCACTTGCCTTCGAGTTCCCTCGACCGGGAGTTACCCGGCGCCGTGCCCTACGGAGCTCGGACTTTCCTCCCGCTGCGAACAAGTCGCAGCCGGCGATCGCCTCGGCCTCCTTTCCAGCGCCGGCAGGGTGCCACAGCGGATGCGGACCGCAAGCAGACACAGGGCGTTCGGACGCACGGCAGACACCCGCGAAGCCCTGATAGAGTCCCCCTCGCTCACCGTCCGGAGGACTTGATGGCCGCACGACTGCTCTCCTTCCCGCTCCTGCTTCTCTTCCTGGCCGGCCTGACTGCGTGTCCGGTCAGCAGCGGCAACCGTGGCTCCGACGACGACGATCTCGTCAGCGCGAACGACGATGACTCCGGCTCCGACGACGACGACGATGGGGATGACGACGACGCCACCACGCCCCCCCCGCCGGAGAGCGAGTGCCAGGACGGCCTGGACAACGACAGCGACGGCCTCACCGACTGCGAGGACCCCGACTGCGCCGCGGTGGTGGAGTGCACCTGGCCGACCGCGCTTCAGCACTCGGGAAGCTTCGACTACGAGGCCAGCTTGCTCGCCGAGCTTGGCGGCTACGACGACTGCGTGACCCAGTTCACCGCGCCGCTGGTGCAGGAGCTGGTGGAAGCGATGGAGTGCCCCACCTGCGACCGCACGTTCACCGGGCCCATGAGCTACCCGTCCGACAACTGCCCCGCGGGTGATGAGCCCCGACCTACCTCGGTGTCGTACGGGCTCGTGTTCTTCAACGCGCTGCAGTGGGAGGTCTTTGTCCAAGATGCCCAGCAGGTCTGGTCGAGCGTGGGCTTCGCCGGGCAGGCTGGCGAGGACTACACCCTCACCCGCACCGACGAGGTGGACGTGGACGGCACCGACGCCGGCGACCTGACCACGACCCTGACGTTCTCTCCCTCCGGGGACTAGCGAGTCCCCGGACTCACAAGGCATGGCTGACTGCAAGGCGCTGCGCGTCGCTCTGCGCAAGGCAACCCCCTCTGCCGCGTGGCGGGTGGGCGAGCGCACGTTTGAGGCCGGGCGGGTCGCGCTGCGCAGTCGTGAGGACGACGGCAGCGAATACGTGTTCGCCGTGCAGATCGGCCGCACTCCCTCCGAGGTGACTCTGTGGCCCGACGAGCCCGACTGGGAGGTCGATCCCGAGGTGCCCAGCCGGGGGAGCGCCCACGCGGTCGCCGCCATGCTGGCCCTAGAACAAGGCGTGGAGAGCCTCGCCGAGGCAGAGACCCCCGATGAGGTCCTCCTCGCGCTCACGACCCGGGGCGATCGGCTCTGTGTTCAGGCCTTCGTAGTCAACGGCGAGACCCGCACGCCGGCGCCCGTCCCCCTGCCCGGCTCGCTGCGCGCCGACCCGCAGCTCGATCATCTGCTCCGCATGGCCAAGACCTGGACCGGCGGGCAAGTCCCGCCTCGGGCGTACAAGCCGCTGCTCAACGCGCTGCTCGAAGCCGACCGCGTCGAGCTGGACGGCCACGCGGTGGAGGCCACTCGCCGGGGCCTGGACATGATCGCGGTGGTCGATCGCTTCGGCCCCGGCTTTCGCCTCCGGCTCGAGGACTCGCCTGACGCGGAGGCGGTCTTTCCAGGCGAGCCGACCCTGCTGCTTGGCGGCGGGCGGATCCAGCCCCGCGGATACGGTCGCCTCACAGAGCTGGAGCGACACCGGTTGAGCACGCCGGTGATCTACGACCCGCACGAGCTCGCGCTCCTGACGGCGAAGCGCTTACCGCAGCTGGAGTCGATGATCCAGGTGGAGCGCCGAGACGACGTGCCCGAGACCACCAACGCCGGGCTGGTTCTGCGCCTCGACCTGCACCCGCGGCCCGGCGGGATCGAGCTCCACCCCCGGGTGGTGTACGGCGAGCCGCCCATCGCCGAGCTCCTGGCGAGCGGCCTCGTGCCGTTGGGGGGCCTGGCCCAGTTCCCCGCGCGTGACCTGCGCGACGAGAGGCGGCTGACCGAGCAGCTGCGACGAGAGCTGGGCATGCGACCCGGCGAGCGGCGGATCCTGATGGGCGTGGACGCCGCGCGGTTCGTCAGCGGCCGCCTCCCGCAATTCACCGGCGCGCTGCACTCCAACCTGAACCTCGATCGCTTCGCGGTCACGCCGGCGCTCACGCCCGCCGTGGAGATGCGCGGCGAGCGGCTCGACGTGCAGTTCACGGCATCTGGCTCGCTCGTCGGCCTGCGCCGCGTGGTGGACGCCTGGCAGCGCGGCGACGACCTGGTCGCCCTGCCCGACGGCGGCTTCGCGCCGCTCCCCGCAGAGTGGCTCGCGACCCACGGCGCCGAGGCGATGCTGCTTGTCGAAGCGGATGGGGATGGCGCCGCCCTCCCTCGCCACCTCGCCCCCGTCGCAGTGGAGCTGCTGCAGGCCCAAGGCAGCGCCGTGCCGCTCGATCTCGCCGGCCTCGCCGCCGTCCTGCGCGGCGCCGCGGGTGTGCCCGAACTGCCCCCTCCCGCTGATCTGCAGGCGACCCTGCGCCCCTATCAGGCGGTCGGGCAAGCGTGGCTGCGGACGATGGAGCAGCAAGGCCTGCCCTGCGTGCTCGCCGACGACATGGGACTCGGCAAGACGCTACAGACCCTCGCCATGGTCCTCGCCGACCGCGATCGCGGCCCCACCCTGGTGGTCGCGCCGCGATCGGTCCTGCGCAACTGGCAGGACGAAGCTGCGCGGTTTGCGCCTTCGCTGCGCGTCGCCCAGCTCCACGGGCCCAACCGCGCCCCGGTGCTGAGCCAGCTCGCCGCCGGAGAGCTCGATCTCGTCGTCACCACCTATGGAGTCGTTCGCCAAGACGCCGCGGCCATCGCGCGGATCCCGCTGCGCTGCGTGGTGCTGGATGAGGCCCAGGCCATCAAGAACCCGGACAGCCAGACCGCCCGGGCGGCTCGAACCCTCAAGGCGGCCCACCGCCTCGCGCTGACCGGCACCCCCATCGAGAACCACCTGAGCGAGCTGTGGTCGCTGTTCACGTTCCTCAGCCCCGGCTTCTTCGGCTCCCGCAAGCGGTTTGATGAGACCTTCGGCAAGCCCGCGATGGCCGGGGATCGCTACGCCATCGACGCGCTGCGTACGCGCGTGCGCCCGTTCGTGATGCGCAGGCTCAAGGACGACGTCGCCCGGGATCTGCCGCCCCGCACCGACATCGTGCTGCGCGCACCGATGTCCAAGGCCCAGCGCGCCGCCTACGACAAGGCCCTGCGTGGGGGTGTCGCCGCGCTGGGCAGCACCGACAAGCGCCCCCGCCGCATGCGCGTGCTGGAGATCCTGACCCGGCTTCGCCAAGCGTCGTGCCACAGCGGCCTGCTCCCCGGCGGCGATGCAGCCGCGTCGTCCGGCAAGCTCGACCTGCTGCTGGAGCACCTGGTTCCCATCGTGGAAGAGGGCCACGCGGCGCTGGTGTTCTCCCAGTGGACCTCGCTGCTCGATCTCGTCGAGCCCCGCCTCGAATCCGAGGGGATCCGCTACTTGCGCCTGGATGGCTCCACCCGCAATCGCGCCGCGCTGGTCGAGCAGTTCCAGGACGAGTCGGGGCCGCCGGTGTTCCTCATCTCGCTCAAGGCGGGCGGAACCGGCCTGAACCTCACTCGGGCCGATCACGTCGTGCACCTCGATCCCTGGTGGAACCCCGCCGCCGAGCGCCAGGCCACCGACCGGGCGCACCGCATCGGCCAGGAGCGCCCCGTGTTTGCCTACAAGCTCGTCAGCGAGGGCACCGTGGAGGAGAAGATCCTCGCGCTGCAGCAACGCAAGATGGCCCTGGCAGACGCGGTCCTCGAGGGCCAGGGTGTCACAGCGCTCACCGACTACGAGCTCGATGAGCTGCTCGCGCCGCTGGAGGGATGACCGTGCCGCTGTACACCTACAACTGCACCACCTGCGGCGAGAGCCTGGAGATCCTGCACCGCGTGGATGTGCTCAAGACCCGCTGTGGTCTGGACTGCAAGCTCAAGGCCGCCGGCGACTTCGGCAAGGGGCAGGTAGACCGGGCGGTGGACGCGCCGCAGATCCACGTCGCCCGCAAGGCTCCTGTCTCGCGTGAGGTGCGCCGGGCGGAGGCGCGGCGGCAGGCGGCCCTGGCGCGCATGGGCGGAGGCCTGAGCGAAGCGGAGATCAGCAAGCTCAAGAAGGGTGGGATGTCGGTGTACCGCCGCGAGTCGGACGACAGCTGGCAGCGCGATGGCGGCAAAGGCGACGACGGGGCTCCGGCCGCGATCAGCAAAGGCGAGGGAGATCAGTGATGGGTTCAGCGACACGGTGGTTGCTGCTCGCGCTGCTCTGCGCAGGGTGCCCCTCGGGCGGCCTGGGAGACGACAGCTGTGAGGACGGCGACGCGCGCTGCGCGGGCAGCCAGATCCAGTACTGCGACATCGACACCTGGGCGGAGCCCGAGAGCTGCCCCGATCGTCAGATGTCCTCGGGCCTCACCGTCACGCAGATCTGCCACAGCGACTCGAGCGGGTGTGCCCCCTGAGCCCCTTCGCTCGATCGCTGCTCGCGGTCGCGGGCATCCAGCTGCTGCTGTGGTGGGCGTGGGGCAGCCCCACCCCGATCTTCGACGAGGCGGGCTACCTCGCGGCAGGTGAGGCCGTCGCGCGCTGGCTGCACTGCACGCCCGCGGCCGAGCCCTGCGCCTCCGCCCAGTCCCTCGGTCGCCTGCTGTGGCACAACCCTGGATATGCGGCGCTGTTCGTCGCCGCCGAGCTGCTGCCCGGAGCGGCCGCCCAGTGGATCCGTGCGCTCCAGCTCCTCGCGGGCCTGCTCGCTGGCGCCTGCGTGCACCGTCTGCTGCTCGCCCCGGCGGGTCCGCGCTGGGCTCTGGCAGCGGCCTGGGGGGTCTGGCTCCACCCGGTGCAGCTCTTCTTTCGCCTGACGCTGTGGCCCGTGGCGCTCTCCACCGCCGCGATCGCCCTCGTCGCGCTGCTCGCGAGCCGCTTTGCGCGCAGCCCCACACCCGGCCGGCGCCTGGAGCTGAGCCTCGGCCTGCTCGGCCTGACCTTGCTGTATCCCATGGCCCTGGCCTGCCTGCCGCTGCTCGCGCTGTGGGTCCTCGCCGGGGAGCGTGTGTCCCGTTGGGAGACGGCGGGGTGGCTGCTGATGCCCACTGCGCTGTGCTGGATCGGCCTGATGGGCGTGACCTCGTCTGCCCTGTCGGTGCCGAGCCTCGGCCTCCTCGCGGGCCCTGAGAACGCCGCGCTCGGGAACAACCCCTACATCGCCGCAGGGCGCGGCTCCTCTCTGCACGACAAAGACTCCGTCCAGCGGCTCAGAGCCTGGACCGACGCCCAGTGCCCTCGAGGCCCAGGGCTCTCGTCCCTGCGCTGCACGGCCCGAGCGCACCGCCACCTCGCGGCCCAGACCGCCTCCGAGGATCCCGTCGGCGCCGTGGTCCGAGCCGGCCTGAGGGTATTCGAGACCTGGTCGCCGGACCGCTTCGTCGCGCGCCACCTGGCAGAGCCGCGCATCGGGATCGCCGCGGGACCCGCAGTGGGTTGGCTGGTGCGCGTCGTAGAGATCGTCACCCTCGCGCTCCTGTTGGTGATCGCGTTCGGCGCGACGGATCGGCGCGTACTCGGGATCCTCGTCGTGTTGGGCCTGTGCACCCTGCCGGTCGTGCTGGGCGTCGGACTGACCCGGCTCCGTGAGCCGCTGCTCCCGCTGCTGGTCATCGGCGCCGCCCTGTCCCTGTCCCGGTATCATCGACGGCCATGAGTGAGACCGTGAACACCCCCGACGAGGATGCCCCCCCGAACCCCTGGGAGCCGGTGAGCGACCTCGAGGCCGAGGACCTCGAGCCGACAGAGATCGTGACCGAGGAGTCCGAGCCCGATCCCTTCGACCCGCTGCCCGACGACGGAGACGCCGAGGTGCCCATCCCCGACGTGCCGAGCGAAGAGTCCGAGGACCCCTGGTCCGACGCCGCGATGACCGAGCCCGAGGGTCTGCTCCCCACCCCGCCCATGCCCCAGTGGCCCGACCCTCCAGCGGTGGTGGGGATCCTCGATGAGTCCCGCAGAGGCCCCGTGGTGGCTCTGCCGTGGCGCACGTCCGCCGAGATGCGCGCGCCCACGGCGGCGCGGCTGTTGTGCGAGGCCGATGCCCGGACCATGGGGTCCCTGCTGCGGGTCGCGACGTGGACGTGGGTCGATGGCAGCGACGATCACGTCAGTTTTCGCCTCGCCGACGACGGCGAAGACATCGCCGTGCGCGTCCTCGTACCGGGCGTGCCGGTGTTTGAGGCGGAGCTCCGAGTCGCCGGCCGGGAGCTCGCCGCGCGGCTGGAGCTCGTCGTAGACCGCGACGCCCGCGGACTCGTGCTCGGGCGCGATCTGCTCGTCGGTCGCTTCGTCATCGACCCCGCCCAGCAGGACTGGGAGCTCTAGCCCAGACCGCTTCGGAGGTTCACAGCGCCAGGACCGCGGTGGGGCTCCCGGTGGTGCTGAGGCGCCACAAGGTGCTGCCGTCGCTCAGGTTGAGTGCCTCCAGCTCGTCACCGTGGCCGTAGAACACCGTCACGCCGTTCGCGTCCAGGCCGCCCACCGGCCCCGAGAGGCTCTCAGACCAAATGAGGCTGCCGTCGCCCTCGTCCCAGGCGAGCAGATCTCCGTCCGCTCGTGCGGCCACCACCAGGTTCTGGGCGATGAGCAGCCCATCGAACACGCCGGTCTCGGAGCCGCTGTCGAAGACCGGGTTCCCCCCGATCGCGAGCAGCCCGACCTCTCCGCCGCGCACCGCGTACGCGATGGACGAGGCCGTCGCATGCACTTCATCCACCTCCGCGCTCGTCGGATGCTCCCACTGCTGCACCAGATCGGCAGCAGCCGCCGCCACCACCCCCGTCGCCGTCGCGATGTAGGCGACGCCTCCCGACACGGCGACCGCCGAGACATCGGTGCTCCCCGTGGTGAGCGTATGGGTCACGGCACCCGTCGCGGGGTTCAGGCGCCGCACCGGATTCCCGCCGAGGATGAGCGCTCCGCCGCCAAAGGCGATCGCGTCGTCGGCCACCCCCGTCAGATCGAGCAGCAGATCCACACTCCAGATCTCGCCGCCGTCGGTGCCGAGCGCGTGCAGGGTCGAGGTCGTCATCACATACAGACGCCCATCGCCAGGACCCGCGAGGGCCACGACATCATCGGGGGCAGACCAGGTCCACGTCTCCGCCTGCTCCCCGAGCCCAGTCAGCGCCACGGCCCTCACCTGGCTCGCCGCGCCGACGTAGACAGACTCGGCGTCCGCGACGACCGAGACGCGGTTGCTGTTCGCGATCTCCCCCGTCCAGGTCGTGCTGGCTTCGGTGCTCGTGCCCGCCAGCCGTCCGAGGTAGCCGGAGTCCGTCGCCAACACCACAGACTCGGAGTCGTCGTCATCGAGGAGCACCCCCAGACAGTCGGCGCCGAGCAGCGACGAGGAGGACACGAGCAGGGCGAGAATCAGCAGACGACGAGCGGGTTGCATCAAGGAGTCCCCATGAGGAAGTAGACAGCGCCGCCACCCGGCGCGCCGACGTCACTCCAGGGCGCGCCGACCAGCACATCCTGGGCGCCGTCACCGTTGAAGTCCGGCAAGACGGCCGTCGAGGTGCCGATCGCGTCGCCGCCGGCAGCGCCGTAGATGATGGCCGGGGCGTCTCCCGGATCCACGATCTCGGGGTACTGGGTGTCTGGTGAGGTGAGGATGGAGACGCGGCCCTGATCTCCACCCAGCGGCCCGTCAAAGCCGAGGGTCGGCGCCACGATCTCGGAGAGACCGTCGCCGTCGAGGTCCGCGAACACGCCGGACGTTCCCGCTTTCTCGGTCGCCACCGTGCCGAACACGATGAGGTCCCACCGGCTCGCGATCGTCCCCGACGCCCAGGGTGAAGACCCACCGATCAGCTTCGCCAGGAAGCCGCGCCCGCCGTTGCTGTTCGGCGCGCCGATGAGCACGTCCTGGTAGGTGTCGCCGTCTTGACCTCCCCCGGCGAGGTAGGCCCCGACAGCCTGGCCGTTGACTCCCGCCCAGCATCGGTCCGCGGCGCTCAGAGACGCCGAGGCGGCAAACGCAGCGGCGCGCCCGAGGATCATGCACGCCCGGCCGTCGCCCGATGCGTAGGTCGGCGAGCCGATCATGAAGTCGGCGTAGCCGTTCCCGTCGTGGTCACCCGCGGCTCCGAGCGCCTGGCCCACCCCGGTCTCCTGGGACGTGCCGACCCACTGCGCGTCGCCCTGATCCACGGTGCTGACCGACGCCCACTGCGAGCGTGTGCGGCCGAAGAGCAGCACCGCCCGCCCCCGCAGGCCGCTCGCCGGCGGGCCGGGATCGAACCAGGGACAGCCGACCACGAGGTCGTCCCGACCATCGCCGTTCACGTCGCCAGCATCGATGACCGCAGTCCCGCACTGTTCGGTGGGGAAGCTGCCCGAGATGGTGACCCCCGCCGATGCCACGGGCCAAGTCCCACCGCTGAAGACGGGCGAGCCCCAGAAGATGTAGACCTTGCCCTGCGGAGGGCTGGCGGAGCTGGCCTGCGGCGAGCCGACGACCACGTCGTCGTATCCGTCGCCGTCGAAGTCGCCGATGGCCGTGCTCGCGCCAAGCTCGGCCCCGGCCGCGCCCGAGATGGCCGAAAACGCAGAGAGACTCGCCGGTGGGTTCGTGACGTTAAACCCGGTGCCCAGGTAGACCCAGGCCTTGCCCGAGCCGCTGGCGTAGTTGGGGTTCGAGGTCACGAAGTCGGACAGCCCATCGCCGTTGATGTCGCCGGCATCCGACAGGCGCGCCCCACGAGCCTCGAGCGTGGCCCCGCCGTACGCCACTGGGGCCAACGCCGAGGCGTCTCCGAGCCCGGACCAGCCGTCGTCCACGACCCCGTTGCAGTCACCGTCCTGCCCGTTGGGGAACTCGAGCCCGTCGGGGCTGACGTTCGGGTCGTTGTCGTTGCAGTCCCCGCCGCACGCGCTCCAGCCGTCGCCGTCAGAGTCCTGCGAGGTGTCCTCATCCACCTCGCCGTCGCAGTCGTTGTCCTGGCTGTCGCACAGCTCCGGCGCGCCGGGGTAGGAGGTGGGGTTGGCGTCGTCGCAGTCCACCGGATCGGAGCAAGTGGAGACGCCGTCACCGTCACCGTCGAAGTCCTCGTCGATGCGGCCGTCGCAGTTGTCGTCGTCGCCGTCGCACACCTCGGGGGCGCCGGGGTAGACGGCGGGATCGGTGTCGTCGCAGTCGTCTCCGGGGCAGCCCGAGGCGCCGTCGCCGTCGCCATCCATCTCGAGGTCCGCGAGGACTCCGTCGCAGTTGGTGTCGATGCCGTCGCAGAGCTCCGGGGCGTCCGGGTAGACGGTGGGGTTGGTGTCGTCGCAGTCCCCGTCGCAGGCACTGACGCCATCGCCGTCGGCGTCCACGCCTCCCCCGGCGGCCCCGTTGTCCGCGAGCCCGTCGCAGTCATCGTCGAGCCCGTTGCAGCGCTCGGGCGCGCCGGGGTAGATCAGCGGGTCACCGTCCTCGCAGTCCGGTAGGTCGCCGCAGGTCAGGAAGCCGTCGCCGTCCTCGTCGAAGCCCTCGTCGATGGCGCCGTCGCAGTCGTTGTCCTTGCCGTCGCAGCGCTCTCCGGTGCCGGGATTGACCGCGGCGTCGGAGTCGTCGCAGTCCTCGTCCGGAATCCAGCCATCCGCATCGAGATCGACCTGTTGCGGATTGATGAGATCGCAGCCTGGCAGAACCACAAGGGCGAGGAGGGCAGCAAGCAGGGTCCGGCGCATGGGCGAATCATAGCCGAAGTGGGCCCCCGCTCTCGGGGCGCGATCTGCCCGCTAGCTCTCGATCTCTGCGGGCCGCACGATATGCCCCGCGATGGCCGATGCCGCGACGACGAGCGGGCTCGCGAGGTAGACGTCGCCGGGACCGGAGCGGCCTGGGAAGTTGCGGTTGATCGCCGACACGCTGACCTTGCTCGAGTTGTCTGACACACCGGGCCCAGCGTTGATGCAGGCGCCGCAGGATGGGTCGATCAACTGCACACCGGCCTTCTCGAAGAGATCGATGTAGCCCTTGTTCCGGGCGTACTCCTTGATCTTCTGGCTCCCGAACTGGATGTACGCCTCCACCCCCGGCGCGACGCGCTTGCCTGCGGCCACCGCCTTGCTGAGCACCTGCGCGTACAGGTCCATGTCGGTCTTTTTGCCGCCGGTGCAGGAGCCTCCGTACGCGATGTCGATGGACACGCGACTGTCGAGATCGGTGATCTGCACGCCGTTGCGGGGATCGCCGGGGGTGGCGACCATCGGGGCGATGTCCGCCAGATCGATGGTGAAGCTCGCCGCGTAGGTCGCGCCCTCGTCCGAACGCAGGAACCCCGCCTCGATCTCCTCGACCGTCAGGTGCGCGCGGTTTGCGAGCAGGTACTCGGTCACGGTGCCATCAGGCTCGACAATCCCGGTGAATGCGCCGGCCTCGACCGCCATGTTCGTCAGGGTCGCGCGCTCGTCGAAGTTGAGGTGCGCCATGCCGGGGCCGCCGAACTCGAGCACCTGGCCGATGGCCTTGCTCTCGCGGATGTACGGCGTGGCGAGGATGTAGAGCATCACGTCCTTGGCGGTGATGTCTCCCGATGGCTCGCCGACCAGCTCGAAGCGCACCGACTCGGGCACGCGCACGCGCACGTCTTTGGTGTACCAGGAGTTCGCCATGTCGGTGCTGCCCACGCCGAACGCGAAGCAGCCCAAGGCGCCCGCCGTGCAGGTATGAGAGTCCGTGCCGACGACCACCTGGCCGGGCAGCGCGAGATCCTCGAGCACCGCGTTGTGGCAGATCGCCTCGCTCCCCTTGGTGCCGTCTGGGTTCTGGACCTCGTCGTACAGACGCACGCCCTGCTTCAGCGCGAACGCCTTCTGCACGGTGGCGAGGTTGTCGGCCTTGTCGAGCAGGCCGAGCTTCTTGCGCGACTCCGGCATCACGTCGCCGAGGAACGTCAGGTGGTCGCGGAAGGCGAACACGCTCTCGGGGTCGGTCACCCGCGCATCGGGTCCCAATGCCTGCACCAGCAGCGCCTCGGACATGGCGGTCGTGTAGTCGTGGGAGAAGCGGATGTCGGTGCGCACAAACAGTGCGTCGCCCGGCTTCACCCCATCGATGCCGAGGCGCCCGGTGGCTGCGTCGGCGACGGCGCGACCGGCGAGGATCTTCTCGGTGATGGTCATGGGCCGGGCAGGCGTCGCGATGACGGGCGGGGTCACGCTGCCCCCCAGGCGAGCCTTGTTGTAGTTGAACAGGCCCCCGAACTGGACGATCTCGGTGGCGATGGGGTCAAACCCCCGGGTGAACTCGCTCAGCTGGATGGACTCGCCGGCACGGATCCTGTCGATCAGGCCGAAGTCGGTCGAGGTCAGGAGGCCGATGTTCTGGCTGTTCTGGCCGTAGATCTTCTCAATGGAGCGGGCGATGACGAGCTTCACGCCGGCCCACAGCTCCGAGTAGGGCGCGGTCTCGCGGGAGCTGCCGCAGCCCTTGCTCAGCCCCGAGACGATGACGTCGAACCCTCCATTGCGTAGGTCGCCGGGCTTGATGGTGTCGCCGCGCAATCCGACCAGGGAGTAGTGGCCTAGCGTCTCGTCGTAGTAGAAACACACCCAACCAGGGGTGATCTCGTCGGTGGAGATGTTGTCCACCAGATCCGCCAGGGCCGGCGTCTCAGACAGGTCTTCCCCGTCGAGCTGGCGGCGGATCAAGTCCGCGTCGTCCGTGAGGAAGAGGATCCGGCCGGAGAAGGTGATCTGTGAGGGCCGGCGCGAGACCGTCTGGGGCTGATTCATGGAACTCCCGAGTACACAAAGGCCCTCGGCAAACCCCGGGCCCGTCGCGTGCGGGACTATAGTCGCGAGCATCGCCGCTCGCACGGCGAGTTGAACAGCATGAGCAGACGCCCCTCCAAGACCACCGGAGCCGATCTCGTCGAGCGCGCCCACCAGGCCGTCGACATGGGAGACCTGCGCCGCGCTCGCCGCATCCTGGGAAAGCTCAGCGCGGGACCGACCCCGGACGTGGCGTTTCTCCGCTGGCGAGTGGCGTTCGCGGCTCAAGACCCCTCTCCCGCCTTGCCCATCGCCGAGGAGAACGCGCGCAGCTTCCCCGAGTCGCCCGACCTGCAGCACGCGCTGGGCCGCACCCTGATGGAGCTGGACCGGCCGGACGACGCGCTCCCCTGGCTGGAGGAGGCTTGCTACCTGGACCAGGACTTTGGCGACGCCTGGTACGACCTCGCCCTGGTGCGCGAGGTGCTCGGAGACCGCGCCGGGATGCGCGCGGCGTTCAGCGAGGTCTTCGAGATCGACACCGCCGAGCCGGTCCCTCCGCTGCTCTTCACCCCGGACCGGGTGCAGGCCTGGGCCCAGCGCGCGTTCGACATGCTCCCCACGGAGATCAAGAACCGCGTCGCGGATGTGCCGGTGTTCATCGCCGAGTACCCCGAACCGTGGATCCTCGAGGACGCACCCTGGGACCCGCGCCTGCTGGGACTGTTCGATGGCCCCACCTGGGCCGAACTCAAGGCCGGCCTGATCTCAGGCCACTCCCCGCACGTCTATCTGTTCCAGCGAAACCTCGAGCGCGTCGCGCAAGACCCGCGCGAGATGGCACGACAAGTGCGAGTGACCGTGCACCATGAACTGGGCCACTTCCTGGGACTCGACGAACACGACCTCGACGAGCGCGGTCTTGCCTGATCGATCGGGCAGAGTTCTCGTCACGGGCGCCAGCGGCTTTGTCGGCCGCGAGCTCGTCCCCTTCCTCGCTGAGCGTGGACACACCGTGCGCGCGATGGTGCGGCAGCGGAGCCGCGCTGGAGGCCTCGCGGACTGCGCCGACATCGTCACTGGGGATCTGCTCGATCCTGAGTCCCTGCGCGCGGCCTGCGAGGGAGTGCAGATCGTCATCCACCTCGCCGCCGTCGCCGACAGCTCCGACGCGGACCTGAATCAGGCCGTGAACGTGGGCGGGACTCGCAACCTCGCCGAAGCAGCTCGGGCCGCAGGGGTGGATCGGGTGGTGAACTTCTCGAGCACCTGCGCCGGACGCACGCTCCGCGACGCCTACGGCGACAGCAAGCGCCTGGCCGAACACGAGCTGGTGGGTCTGCGAGTCACTCACCTGCGCCCCGCGATGATCTACGGGACGGGGAGCAAGGAGTGGGACCTCTTCGTCGCCGTGGTCCGCCGCCTGCCAGCGGTCCCGATCCCCGGCACGGGTCGCTCGGTGCTGCGTCCCGTGTTTGTCTCGGACCTGCTCGACCTGGTCGGCGCGGTGCTCGATCGGGACGTATCGGTCGGGCGGACCTACGATGTGGCGGGCCCAGCGCCAATCACCACGGGGGAGCTCGTGGAGATGGTGGGCCAGGCTCAAGGCCGACGTCGCCGGATCATCCCGCTCCCCGCGGGGCCGATCGTCCTGGCGGCGCGGGTCTTGGGAAGACTGACGGAGCGCCCCTTCGTGAATGTGGACCAGGTGATGGCCTTTCTTCAAGACACGGTTGTCGACATCGAGCCCGCCCGCCGGGACCTCGGGTTCGATCCGAGGCCGCTGGTCGAAGGTCTGGATGAGTTGTTTGGGGGTCGATCGTGACGCGTCTTTGCTTGCTGCTCCTCGCCCTGTCGTTCCCGGCGGGCTCGTTCGCCCAGGACTCACAGACTGAGCCGGCTCCGACGCAAGCTCCGGCGGATCTCGATGAGATCGCGGACCCCGAGAGCGACGTCGAGGAGCTGGAAGACCCCCTCGACGCGAAACTGGGCAGCCTTGTTCGCAGCTACTACGAGCAGATCGGCAGCGTCGCGTCCGCCGACGACCTGCTGCAGGGGGTTCGGGCCGCGAAGTTGATGCTGGTGGACGGCGTGAGCCTCGCCCGCATCGAGGCCGCGGTCGCCGACGCGGTGCGGCTCAACACGCCGGGGCGCCGCATCCCCTTCCAGGTGGCCGTGCCGCTGCGGGTCCGCCCCGCCAACTCGGAGACCGTGGCAACTCCGCCTCCGCGCCCTGAGCCGGTCAGGCCGCCGGTGCAGGAGCGTGAGCCCCGGGTCTCCCGGGACGATGAGGCGGCCGAGCAGGCCGGCACCGTCATCGAGGAGCGCTGGGTGAAGCGACAGGAGGAGCTGCGCGCCCGGCGCAACCGCCTTCGCCTGTACCTGCAGTGGCGAGACCGCACCCGGGAGAAGCGCATCCTCATGTCGGTCGGCATTCCCATGTTCGCGGCCGGCTGGGCGGGGACCTGGGCGCTCGCCGGCGGCACTCTGAGCAACGGGAGCGAGCTGCCGTCCGTGGGCTGGACTGGCGCGATTCCGGTCGCGGGACCCTTCATCTTCGGGATCGCGACCGAGGGCCGGTATCCGCCCGTGTTCGTCTTCGCGGGATTTCAAGGGATCGGGCTGGCCCTGACGATCGTGGGACTCGCCCAGAAGCACGACCTGCCATACGACCGCGACCCCACGGCGCTGCGCATCGGCCGGGACCCAAAGACCGGCCGCGCCTTGGTCACGCTGGCGCCGCGCCCCACCGGGCTGGGAGCTGGGCTGCTCGGGCGCTTCTGAGCGCCGGGCCGACTTCCCGGTTTCCTTCGTCGAGAGCGCTCGCTAGAGTCCCGCCGCTTCGTGGCCCCCCGGTTGCGATGCGGAGATGAGCACATGGCCGGCAAGTTCAGCGAACTCGATCTGTACGACCTGAACGGACTCCTCACCGACGAGGAGCGCATGGTTCGTGACTCGGTGCGGGACTTCGTGGACCGCGAGGTCCTGCCCGACATCGAGGCGCACCACACCGCCGGAACCTTCCCCATCGAGAAGCTGCGCACCCTGGGTCAGCTGGGGCTCTATGGCCCCTCGCTCAAGGGCTACGGCTGCCCCGGCCTGAGCAACATCAGCTACGGCGTGGCGATGATGGAGCTCGAGCGCGGCGACTCGGGATGGCGCTCGGCCGCCAGCGTCCAGGGCTCGCTCGTCATGTACCCCATCTGGCAGTACGGCAGCGAGGCCCAGAAGAACAAGTACCTCCCCAAGCTCGCGGCGGGTGAGCTCATCGGCTGCTTCGGTCTCACCGAGCCCGACCACGGCAGCGATCCCGGCGGCATGTTGACCCGTGCGAAGCGCACTGCGGACGGCTGGGTGCTCAACGGCGCGAAGATGTGGATCACCAACAGCCCCATCGCCGATCTGGCGATCGTCTGGGCGAAGGTGGCCGAAGACGGCGGCGAGACCATCCGCGGCTTCATCGTCGAGGCGTCCACCCCCGGGTACTCCGCACCGGAGATCAAGGGCAAGTGGTCCCTGCGCGCCTCGCTCACCGGCGAGCTGGTGTTCGAGGACTGCCACCTCCCCGCCGACGCGATCCTCGCGAACAGCCCCGCGAACCTGAAGGGGCCGCTGAGCTGCCTGACCCAGGCCCGCTACGGCATCGCGTGGGGAGCCATCGGCGCCGCCCAGGCGTGTTTCGACTCGGCCCTGCAGTACAGCCTCGAGCGCGAGCAGTTCGGCCGGCCCATCGGCGGCTTTCAGCTCACGCAGAAGAAGCTCGCGGAGATGGCCGTCGAGATCACCAAGGCCCAGATGCTGGCGTGGCGGTTGGGCAAGCTCAAGGACGCCGGCACGATGACGCCGACTCAGGTGTCGGTGGCGAAGCTCAACAACGTGGGCATCGCCTGCGAGGCCGCCCGGGTGAGCCGCGAGATCCATGGCGCCATGGGCATCACCGATGAGTACCCCATCATGCGGCACATCATGAACCTCGAGTCGGTCAAGACCTACGAAGGCACCAACGACATCCACACGCTCGCCATCGGCCGCGAGCTGACGGGCCTCTCCGCGTTCTCTTAGGGCTCGAGCTGCCTGCCCGACTCCCTTGAGGGGTCAGCGCTTGAGGATGTACTTGCGCACCATGCGGTTGTGCTCCGCCAGCGAGTTGCTGAAGTGGTGCGCGCCCCCACCCTTGGCGACGAAGTAGAGCGCCTTGGTCTCGGTGGGGTCCAGCACCCCGTCGATGGCCTCGATCCCAGAGCCAGCGATGGGGGTGGGCGGCAGCGCGGGGATGACATACGTGTTCCAGCGGTGGGGATATCGAATGTCCTTGCGGCGGATGTCGCCGTTGTAGTCCGGCAGGCCGTAGATGATGGTGGGGTCGGTCTGGAGCTGCATTCCGATGCGCAGCCGATTGAGGAAGACACCGGCGATGAGCGGGCGCTCGGCCGCCACGGCTGTCTCCTTCTCGACGAGGCTCGCCATGATCATCACCTCGTAGGGGGTGAGTCCGATGGCCTTTGCCTTGTCGAAGCGCTCAGGCGTCCAGATCTCCTTGAGCCGGCTGAGCTGCGCCCCCATCACCGCACGGGTGTCTGCGTCGGACCCGAGGTTGTAGGTCTCGGGGACCAGCAGGCCCTCCAGGTTCTCGGGAGCCTTGTCGAAGGGCAGGTTCTGCTCGGCGATGAACGCGGCGTCGCGGGCGAGTCGCGTGTACTCCTCCGCCGTGCCCATCCCTGCCTTCTCCACCAGCGCGCCCATCTCCTCGATGCGCAGGCCCGGAGGCAGCGTCACCGGGTAGTTCACCTCGGTGGCGTGCAGCAGCAGGTCGAGGACCTCGTCGGGCCGCTGGTCGGTGTAGAAGCGAAACTCGCCGGCCCGCAGCTTGCCGCCCGCCTTGCGCAGCCGCAGGAACAGCGCGAACTTGTCGGCGTCGGTGACGACTCCGTTGTCCGCCAAGAGGCGAGACACCGCCTGGGGCCCCGAGCCTCGGGCGATGGTCAGCACCTTGTCAGCGCGCACCGACGATGGAGCCGTCGTCAGGAACTCCTGAGCCTGCGTGTACGCCCACAGCGCCACCCCGCCAGCGGCGAGCGCTCCGACGAGAAGGAACACACCCAACACCTTGACGACCTTCACCGGCTCTCCTTGGGCTGCACGGTCTCCCCGCCGAACGGGCGGTCGAGCCACTGCTGAAGAATGAGCACCGCCGCCACCTGGTCGATGACCTGCTTGCGCTTCTTGCGGCGCATGTTCCCGGCGATGAGCACCCGCTCGGCCTGAGCCGTGGTGAAGCGCTCATCGATGAGAACGACATGCACGCCGTCGAGAACACCGGCCACCGCCTGCGCCATCCGCCGCGCTTCGACCGCAGACGACATCTCGACGCCGTCGGTGCCCATCGGGAGCCCGACCACGACCGTGCCGGGGCTGTACTCCGCGCAGATCTCCACGATCCGCGCCACGTCGGCCCGACGCCCCGTGCGTGCGATGGTCTCCACCGGCTGCGCGAACATCGCCAGAGGGTCTGAGACGGCGACGCCGACAGTCTTGGTGCCCACGTCGAGGGCGATCGAACGACTCATGGACCTGGCCAGCTCCCGTAGAGCCCGCCGAACAGCCCCATGTCGTTGCGCGAGCCGTTCACGTCGTTCCAGTCCGCGCCGGGGTGACCGCCATCGATGCACTGCGAGGCGGCCTGCAGCGCGTAGTCGTCGTTGGACGTGTCCCCGTCGTTGCTCAGCGCAACGAACAGCGGGTCGGTCGAGATGTTGTTGGAGGGGGTCGACGGCTGGAAGAACGCGTCACTGTCGAACGAGCCTCCAGAGTTGTCCCACAGGTCGTTGTATCGGGTCTGCGGGGGGTAGCTGTCTTCGCTCCAGATGCCCGAGCCCGTGTTCGAGATGACGATGTTGTTGTAGACGACCGCCGGATTGCCCAGCAGGGTGAACTCGAAGTAGATGGTCCCGTCGCCGCTGCTGTTGAATGCCATCACGTTGTTCGCGATGACGGTGCTGCTCTCGGGGTTGTCCACGTGCACCGCCGAGCCCCCCCCGTACGACGGCACCGCGTTCTCCAAGAACAGGTTGTTCCCGACGAACACGTCGCCCCCGACGACGACCATCGCACCGCCGCCATCGAGCTCGCCGAAGCTGCTGGTGCTGTCGTCCGCGCTGTTGTTCTGGAACGTGTTGTAGAGAAAGACGTGGCCGCCGCCATCGGTCTGGGAGTAGACCGCGCCGCCGTCGCCAGCGGTGTTGCCGTAGAAGATCGAGTTGGCGACGAGCGCGTTGCCACCGTCGAGATAGAGCGCCCCGCCGTCGTTGCCACCCCCCGCCCCGCCCAGCCCGCAGCCGTTGTTGGCGAACGAACAGCCGTCGATCGCGACGTCACAGTCAGCGCAGTGCAGCGCGCCACCGGTGCCCTCGCTGTTGCAGAAGTTCGCGGTGAACACCACGTTGTTGAGCGCCAGCGTGGCCTCTTCTGCGTAGAGACCGGCACCCTCGGCTGCCTGACCGCCGGTGATCCCGACGCTGTCCAGGGTGAGCGTTGTGTCGTCGGTGACGGTCACTGCCCGTCCGACTCCCCCTCCGCTCAGGGTGGTGAGGGCGGGGCCGCCGACGCCAAACACGGCCAGATCTTGCCCGATGGCTAGCTGCTCGGTGTAGGTGCCCTCCTTGAGCCAGATCGTGTCGCAGGAGGCCGAGGCTGCGGCCGCGTTGATGGCGGCCTGGGCTGTCGGGTGCGGACACCCGAAACTGCCCACGTTCGTACAGGTTGATCCGGTGAGTGGCTCGGCCCAGATGGGGCAGGAACATCCCTGGTTCACCACCCCGTCACAGTCGTTGTCGATCGCGTCGAAGCAGGCTTCGACGTTGCCCGGGTAGGCGTCCGCGTCCGCGTCGTCGCAGTCTCCGCCGCAGGGCGCCGCGCCGTCGCCGTCGCCGTCTGCTTCGTCGGCCGGCACGGCCCCATCGCAGTCGTTGTCGATGGAATCACACAGCTCGGGGGCCCCGGGGTAGGTGGAGAGCTCGGCGTCGTCGCACTCCTCGCAGGCCAAGAACCCATCGGCGTCCGCGTCGATCTCGCCGGCGGGGAGCAGGCTGTCGCAGTTGTTGTCGAGCCCATCGCACAGCTCCGGGGCGCCCGGACCGACCGCGGGGTCTCCGTCATCGCAGTCCGCGCAGCCCAGCGAGCCGTCTCCATCGCCGTCCAGCTCACTCGGCGGGAGGAGCCCGTCGCAGTCGTTGTCGAGGCCGTCGCACAGCTCGGGAGCCCCCGGCGCCACGGTGGAGTTCGTGTCGTTGCAGTCCACACATGCCCGGGCGCCATCGCTGTCCGCGTCGAGCTCGTCCAGGGGAACGGACCCGTCGCAGTCGTTGTCGAGACCGTCACACAGCTCGACCGCCCCGGGGGTGAGCGCGGGATCGGTGTCGTCGCAGTCTCCATCGCAGAGGCGCGCGCCGTCGCCGTCGTCGTCTACCTCATCGGCCGCGGGGACTCCGTCACAGTCTTGATCGAGCCCATCGCAGAGCTCGGGAGCTGAGGGGTAGGTCGTGGCGACGGCGTCGTCGCAGTCGCCGTCGCAGAGCCGGACGCCGTCGCCGTCGCCGTCGGCTTCGTCTCCGGGGACCTCGGTGTCACAGTCGTTGTCGAGGCCGTCGCACAGCTCCGGCGCGCCTGGGTAGACGGTCGGCTCGTCGTCGTCGCAGTCCCCCACGCAGAGCGTGACTCCGTCACCGTCACCGTCCGGCGCCTCGAGGGCTCCGTCGCAGTCATTGTCGAGCCCATCGCAGAGCTCGAGGGCCTCGGGATAGATGGTTGGCTCGTTGTCGTCGCAGTCGCCCCCGCACGGCATGAACCCGTCCCCGTCAGCATCGGTCTCGTCGGCGGGGATCTGCCCGTCGCAGTCGTTGTCGAGGCCGTCGCACAGCTCGTCCGCTCCGGGATGGATCGAGGCGTCGTAGTCGTCGCAGTCCACTCCTGACGGGCTGCCGTCTCGGTCTCCATCCACCGCGCTCGCCAGCCCGCGCCCGATGACCGGCACCTCGACCCGGCCGGCACCCTGCACGTTGCTCGCCGACAGCACGAGGACGGCGGACTCAGACCGAGCGAGATTTGGAGTGAAGTGCACGGTGACGATGGAGGGCTTTCCTGGCTCGATGACCGCGATCGGAGGGTCCACACGGAAGGCGAGCACCCCGGCTGGCTCCAGCGCGGCGGTGAACTCAGCCCGCGCCCCCTGTTCCAGGGTCACCGTGATCTCGCGGCTGGAGACTGCCCCCAGCTCCGTGTCTGTGAACACGACGGTGCCAGGGTCCGCGCTGAGTTCGAGCGCAGCTGGGCAGGCGGTGCTGAGGGCGGCGAGAACCGCGAGCGCTGGGAGGGCCAATCTCACGCGCCGATGATACCGATCCGCCTCGTTCGCGCCCCAGCTCCGCGCAAGCGAACAGGCGCAACTACTCTGCCGGGATGAAGAACGTCGTCACCGCCTTCGTCGTCAGCCAGGGTGAGGAGCTGCTCACCGGGCTCACCGTGGACACCAACGCCAACTACTTGTGCGACAGGCTGAGCCGCCTCGGCCTCCGGGTCATGGGCGCGAGCACCGCCGGTGATCGGCTCGAGGCGATCGCGCAGGCCCTCGCGCACGCGGCGTCCCACGCCGACGTCGTCATCTGTACCGGGGGACTGGGCCCCACCGAGGACGACCTCACCGCCCAGAGCGTGGTCCGAGCCTTCGGCGGCGAGCTCGTGCTGAACGAGGTGGCCTTGCGGCAGGTGGTCGCCCGATATGCCCGGATCCAGGCCCCGATGAGCCCCACCAATCGCAAGCAAGCGCTGCTGCCCCTGGGCTGCGAGGTCATCGAGAACCCGCTCGGTACGGCCCCGGGCTTCGCGGTCGATGTGGCGGGGACCCGGCTCTTCTTCCTTCCGGGCGTGCCCCGTGAGATGAAGCGGATGGTGGACGAGACCGTGGCCGACGACATCGCTGCGCGGTATGCGCTGCACCCGCCTCTGCGGCATACGTTCCGGGTCATGGGCCGCGGCGAGAGCCAACTCCAAGAGCAGCTCGGCTCGGTGGGCGAGCGGTTCCCCGGGATCACCCTCGGCTTCCGCACGCGGATGCCCGAAAACCACGTGAAGCTCGAGGCAGCACCCGACACAGCATCGTGGGAGCAGGGCAAGGCCTGGGTCCGGGCGCAGCTCGGCGACGACTGCTTCACCGAGGCCCCGGGCGAAGAGTTGGCCGCCGTGCTGGGGCGCATGTTGGTGTCCCGGGGGGAGAAGCTGGCCCTCGCCGAGTCGTGCACGGGCGGCTGGATCGCCCACCTCGTCGTCAGCGAGGCCGGGAGCTCGCGGTGGTTCGAGCGGGGCTGGGTGACCTATTCGAACGAAGCGAAGGCCCAGGAAGTGCAGGTGCCAACTGCTCTATTGGACGAGCATGGCGCGGTGTCGGAGGAGGTAGCGCGCGCCATGGCGCAGGGATGCGCACGCGAGGCCGGAGTGGCCTGGGGAGTGGGCGTGACCGGCATCGCGGGTCCCGGCGGCGGCTCGCCGGAGAAGCCCGTAGGCACCGTATGGATCGCGGTGCGCGGGCCGTCAGGCACCCACGCGAGGCGGCTGGGTCTGGGCCGAGACCGCACGTCCAATCGGCGATTCTCCGCGTGGATCGCGCTCGAGATGCTGCGACGGCAGGTGCTTCGCGCGGGTGGATTCGGGGAGGCGGACCAGGAGATCCCTTGAGCCCCGCCAACCCGGGACAGTTTCTGTCCCGCAGGGGTGTCATTGTCCTCGTGAAGGGGCGGAACGAATCCGCTTCTACCCGTCAAAACGCGTGCTATATCCCGACTCTGCAATTTCCTTTCGGGATACAACCAACCCGCTTGCACTGAACAATTGTTCAGGCTAGCTTCCGGGATAGTTGAGCACACCGCACGACGGACTCACTGACCCGGAGGACGAGATGAAGCCCATGAAGAAGAAGAAGTCGAAGACGAGCACGAACGCCCCCGTCGAGAGCATCGTGGACGATGCAGCGCGGCGGCAAGCGTTGGACCTCGCGGTGGAGAGCATCGAGCGCGCCTTCGGCAAGGGCTCCATCATGCGCCTCGGTGAGGACCAGAAGCTCGGTCAGGGCGTGCGCGCCATCTCCACCGGCTCGTTGGGAGTAGACATCGCGCTGGGCATTGGCGGGATTCCTCGGGGTCGCGTGGTCGAGATCTACGGGCCGGAGAGCTCGGGCAAGACCACCCTCACCCTGCAGTGCATCGCCCAAGCACAGAAGACCGGTGGCCTCACCGCCTTCATCGACGCCGAGCACGCGCTCGACGTGCAGTACGCCCGCAAGCTCGGGGTGCGCACGGACGACTTGTTGATCTCTCAGCCCGACACCGGCGAGCAGGCGCTCGAGATCTGCGAGACGCTGGTGCGCTCCGGTGCGCTGGACGTCATCGTCATCGACTCGGTCGCGGCGCTGGTCCCGAAGGCCGAGCTCGAGGGCAACATGGGTGACTCGCTGCCGGGACTCCAGGCGCGACTCATGAGCCAGGCGCTGCGCAAGCTCACCGCCGTGGTCGCCAAGAGCGACTGCACGGTGATCTTCATCAACCAGATCCGTCACAAGATCGGCGTGATGTTCGGCAGCCCCGAGACGACGACCGGCGGCAACGCGCTCAAGTTCTACTGCTCGGTGCGCATCGACATCCGCCGCATCGGCTCGATCAAGCAGGGCGACCAGGTCATCGGCAACCGGACCCGGGTCAAGATCGTGAAGAACAAGGTCGCGCCGCCGTTCCAGCAGTGCGAGTTCGACATCCTCTTCGGTCAGGGCGTCAGCCAGTCCGGGGAGATCCTGGACATGGCCGTGGACGAGGGGCTCATCCGAAAGATGGGTTCGTGGTATTCCTATGGCGATGAGCGTATGGGCCAGGGACGGGAACAGGCGCGTCACTTCCTCCTCGAGAACCCCGAGATCATGGAGACCCTTCGGACGACGATTCTCGCCGAGAAGGGTGTCGGGGTTCCGGCCCTCGCAGCAGCAGCTGCACCGGTCGCAGAGGCGTAAGGACCCGCAGGCTCCCCTCGTAGCAGCTGCAGAGGCGGCCCACCGCAAGCAATCCAGGCGACGTCAGTCGCGCGGGACGGAGCCTCGGTGGAACTGAACGACATTCTTCGGATCGGCACGCAGAACGGCGCGAGTGATATCCACCTTCGGGTGGGTATCCCGCCGATGCTGCGCATCCAGGGATCCTTTGTCCCGGTGCGTGACTGCCCCCGTCTGACGCCCGAGCACACCGCCACCTTCGCCGCGTCGATCATGACGAAGGTGCAGAAGGAGAAGTTCGCCAGGACCATGGAGATGGACATGGCGTACGGCGTGCGAGGGCTGGGCCGGTACCGCGTGAATGTGTTTCGGCAGCGGATGACCCTGGGGCTCGTGTTCCGCACGATCTCGAGCAAGATCCTCAGCTTTGAGGATCTGAACCTGCCGCCGGTCCTCAAGAAGCTCGCCGACGAGCACCGTGGCCTCGTGCTGGTCACGGGGACCACGGGCTCGGGCAAGTCGACCACCCTCGCGGCGATGATCGACTACATCAACAACAGTCGCAGCTCCCACATCCTCACCATCGAGGATCCGATCGAGTTCATGCACCGCGACAAGCGCTCGGTGATTACGCAGCGAGAGGTGGGGGTGGACACCATCACCTACCCCGCAGCGCTGCGGTCGGCGCTCCGGCAGGACCCCGACATCATCCTGGTCGGCGAGATGCGGGACCTCGAGACGGTGGAGATCGCCCTGGAGGCGGCCGAGACCGGGCACCTGGTCATGTCCACGTTGCACACGATGGACGCGACCGAGACGATCACCCGGGTGGTCTCGCTGTTCCCCCCGCACCAGCAGGACGGCGTCCGTCTCCAGCTCGCCGGCATTCTGCGAGGGGTGGTCAGCCAGCGCCTGGTGCCTCGGGCGGACGGCAAGGGCCGGGTCCCGGCGATCGAAGTGATGGTGAACACCGGACAGGTGCGCGAGTACATCGAGAATCCGAAGCGCCTCAAGGAGCTGACCGACGTCATCGCGCGCGGTCGATCGACGTACGGCAGCCAGACCTTCGACCAGAGTCTGTTTAGCCATTACAAGGCGAACCTCATCACATATGAGGACGCGCTGAAGTACAGCTCCAACCCCGACGACTTCGCTCTGCGGGCGTCCGGCGTGGTGTCGTCGAGCGATAGCTACTGATCGCAATGCGCGGTGGGAGCCGCCCACCGCCGCGGGCTTCGCCCGACTCCCCTTTTCTTGACCCAGCGTCATCGTTGGGCCCTGCGGGCCTTTCGCCGCGGGCGGGGAGCACTATCATTCCCCGACTTTCGGGCCGGACTGCGCAACGCAGGGGCCCTCTCGCCGTTGCGAGGATGGGATCTGTGATGAAGGCCGCCGACATTCGCCAGAGCTTCTTGGGATTCTTCGAGGACAAGCAGCACTCCGTGCAGCCGAGCTCCTCGGTGGTGCCCGCGAACGACCCCAGCCTGTTCTTCACGAACGCGGGCATGGTCCAGTTCAAGGATGTCTTTACCGGCCAGGACCCGCGGGACTACACCCGTGCCACCACGGTGCAGAAGTGCATGAGGGTGTCGGGCAAGCACAACGATCTCGAGAACGTGGGCTTCACGGCTCGGCACCACACACTCTTCGAGATGCTGGGCAACTTCTCCTTCGGCGACTACTTCAAGAAGGAGGCCATCGCCTGGGCGTGGGAATTCCTGACCAAGACCATCGGCTTGCCCGAAGAGCGCCTCTACGTCTCGGTCTACGACGAAGACGACGAGTCCTATGACCTGTGGCTTGCCCAGGGCGTCCCGGCGGAGCGACTGGCCCGATGTGGCGCCAAGGACAACTTCTGGTCGATGGGGCCCACGGGACCGTGTGGCCCCTGCACCGAGATCCACTGGGATCTGGGCGAGGAGTTCGTCCCCGACAACGAGCCCGACCCGTGGGGAATGGGCTGGGACGCGGGAAGGATCATGGAGATCTGGAACCTCGTCTTCATGCAGTACGAGCGCTACGAGGAAGACGGCACCATCAAGCAGCGAGACTTGCCGCGCCCTTCGGTGGACACGGGGATGGGCCTCGAGCGACTCGCTGCGATCTCGCAGGGTCACACCTCGAACTGGGAGATCGACGAGCTCCAGGACCTCATCACGGCCGCGGGAGCCATCGCCGGCAAGACCTACCGTGACAACGACGACGATGACGTGGCGATGCGGGTCATCGCCGACCACGCGAGAGCGGCGGCGTTCCTGGTAGCCGATGGGATCATGCCGGCGTCCGAGGACCGCGGGTATGTGCTGCGGCGTGTGATGCGTCGGGCCATTCGCTACGGCGTAAAGCTCGGCATCGAGCGCCCTTTCCTGAGCGAGATCGCGGACCGAGTGGTGGACCTGATGGGCGGCACCTACACCGAGCTCGCGGAGCGTCGTGACTTCATCGGCAAGGTCATCCTCAACGAGGAGACGGCGTTCCGCGCCACCCTCGATCGCGGCCTGGTGCTGATCGAGGGCGAGTTCGAGGCGATGCGTGCACAGGCCAGCACCGTGCTCCCCGGGGCGACGGTCTTTCAGCTCCACGACACCTTCGGCTTTCCCCCGGACCTCACGGAGATCATCGCGGCCGAGCAGGGCTTCACCGTGGACATGCTCGGCTACACCGCCGAGATGGAGCAGCAGCGCGCGCGGGGGCGCGAAGGTTGGACCGGCAGCGGCGAGACCGCTGTCTCGGACGTCTACCGGGCACTCGAGGATGCCGGAGGCACCGAGTTCGTCGGCTACGACCGGGTGCAGAGCACCGGTGAAGTGCTGGCGCTTCTCGTGGACGGCGCCTCAGTCCAGACCGCTGGCGCCGGCGCGCAGGTCGAGATCGTCGTGGACTCCACGCCGTTCTACGCCGAGTCAGGCGGTCAGGTCGGTGACGCCGGCGTGATTGCCTGGGAGGGAGGCGAAGCTGCCGTGCACGACGTGGTCAAGCCAGGTCGTGGCGTGTTCGTCCACCGGGGCTCGGTGACCGCGGGCGACCTGTCGGTCGGCGGAACCGTCGCGCTGTCGGTGAACGTGCAGCGTCGCAGCGACGTCATGCGCAATCACACGGCGACCCACCTCCTTCACGCTGCCCTGCGCGAGCTGCTCGGCACCCACGTGCAACAGAAGGGCTCGCTCGTCGGCCCCGACCGCATGCGCTTCGACTTCAGCCACTTCGAGGCGCTGACGCAGGACCAGCTCGTCGCGCTCGAAGACCGGGTCAACGGCCAGGTCCTCGCCAACACGACCACCCAGATCCAGCAGACATCCATGGACGAGGCGAAGGGCATGGGCGCGATGGCCCTGTTTGGCGAGAAGTACGGCGATGTCGTGCGGGTCGTGCAGGTTCCTGGCTTCTCCACCGAGCTCTGTGGCGGCACCCACTGCGCCTCGACCGGCCAGATCGGAATGGTCAAGATCATCTCCGAAGGCGGAATCGCCGCAGGCGTGCGTCGCATTGAGGCGATCTCGGGCCGCGGCGCTGTGGCGTGGGCTCAACAACTGGAGCAGCGGCAGTCGAGCCTGTCGGAGCGGCTCAAGGCGCCGCCCGAGGAGACCGTGAGCAAGGTCGACAAGCTGCTCGAAGAGCGGCGTGCGATGCAGCGCCAGATCGAGGAGCTCAAGCAGAAGCTGGTCACCGGCGGCGTGGGCGGAGGGCCGGAGGTGCGAGAGATCGCCGGCGTCAAGGTGATCGCGGCGGTGCTGGATGGCGTGACCGGCAAGGAGCTTCGAGGGCACGGAGACGCGCTGCTCGACAAGCTCGGCTCTGGCGTCGTGGTGCTCGGCGCCGCAGATGGCGGCAAAGCAAGCTTGCTCGTGAAGGTCTCCCGGGACCTCGTGGGGAGGGTCCGCGCCGGCGATCTCGTGCGGGTGCTGGCCGGCGAGGTTGGCGGCAAGGGCGGCGGACGGCCGGACATGGCGCAGGCCGGGGGGCGCGAGCCCGAGAACCTGCCCAAGGCTATCGAGTTGGCATGGGGGCTCGTGGAGTCGGCCCTGCGGGCCTAAGGTCCGCCCGCGTCGCCCGAACCACCGGCCGAGGATCGCCTGAATCACCGTGGTAGCCTCCCACCGAGGGTGAGGAGAGCTGCGTGGTGGAGTCGACCGACCAGGTCCCGGAGGCCTTCTGGCCCGTGGTGGCGCGCCTCGCGGAGCGGGGCCCGTGGCCGGTGATGCTGCTCGACCACGAGGGCCGGATCGTGTGGGAGAACCGAGCGGCCCAGGAGATGCTCGGCACCCCCGCCGGTGAGCCGAGCCCCAATCGTGGCCGCCTCATCTTGGAGCTGCCCAACATCCACGAGGCCGGCGCGACGGCGCTGATGAAGAGCCTCCTCGGCGGCCAGGATCTCAGCGACGTGCTGTTCGATCTCGTCTCGGTTTCGGGGCGGCCTGTCAGCATGCTGCTCAGCGGCGGCGCGGTGCGCGGAGCCGACGGGAACCTCCTCGGGGCCTGGCTCTCAGCCCGGGACCTGGGCAGCGAGGCCAATCAGGCGGGGCGGCTGCTGGCGTTGCAGCGCCTCGAGATCCTCGGGCTCTCCGTCACCGGCGTCATCCACGACCTGAACAACACGCTGACCGGACTCGGCGGCGCGCTGGAGTTGATGCGCGGCGGTGAGCAGCCGTCACACCAGCTGCTCGGTGCTCTCGATGGAATGGTGCGCCGATCGCAGGACATCGCATCGCGCTTGCTGGAGGTGTCCCGTCCCGGAGAGCCGGAGCACGAGCCCATGGACCTGCGCACGCCGGTTCGACAAGCGATCGATCTGATGCGTCACGGACTCGGCCCAGGAATCTCGGTGGTGGCAAGCCTGCCGCCCGGGCAAGTGCCCGTGGAGTGCGCGCGAACGAACCTCTTGCAGTGCTTCTT
>Ga0222662_1000393_pt1 | contig 36942 bp, 38 predicted proteins | sample AntAcemetagen600_FD_179821 | JGI IMG/M metagenome (GOLD analysis project Ga0222662, IMG submission 179821) | Saline water microbial communities from Ace Lake, Antarctica - #600 | ecosystem: Environmental > Aquatic > Non-marine Saline and Alkaline > Saline | place: Antarctica: Ace Lake... | reverse complement strand
AGTGTCAGTTCTTTTGTGATATTTCAGTTTTGATTTGATTCATCTTAGAAAACTCTGCGCCTCCGCGCCTCTGCGGGAGACTTCATCGTGGGGTGCTTGTTGGTCTGCGGTTCCGCGCGGGGCAAGCTATTTTCAAGTCTTCCAAAATCACAAAACATGACGCGCGGCAGTATAGCATAGGCATCCTGCCTGTGAGCCTATCGAAAGACACAGGCAGGATGCCTGTGCTACGTGGCAAGATTTACAATCGCGTCCTGCCGCCATCGGGACTTCATTTGCCACAAAAAAATCCCGCTCCTGAAGTAGGAGGCGGGATTTTGGAAAGTTGTGGGCTCGTTCGCTTTAAGCGACGGCTGCTTCGACAGTCTCAATAACGTTGATCTTGCGGTGCAGCTTATCGAAAGCGACGTTGCCGTCTTTCAGAGCGAAGAGCGTGTGGTCACGACCCATACCGACGTTGGCGCCAGGGTGGTAGCGTGTGCCGCGTTGGCGCATGATGATGTTACCTGCAATGACGACTTCGCCACCGAATTTCTTAACGCCGAGGCGCTTAGAATTGCTGTCGCGACCGTTACGTGAAGTTCCTTGTCCTTTTTTATGTGACATTTTTTAGTATCTCCTAGTAGTTAAAGGGGTTGAAAATTATCCGTTGATGGATTCGATTTTGATCACAGAAAGGTGCTGACGGTGACCACGGCGTCTCTTGTAGCCTTGGCGACGCTTCTTTTTGAAGACGACGACCTTCTTGTCTTTCTTGTTTTCGAGGATGGTCACCTTGACAGATGCGCCTTCGACGAGAGGGCTGCCGAAGCGTGCGTCCGAACCTTCACCGATCATGAGGACTTCATTGATGTCGATCGAGTCACCGGCTACCGTTTCGGGGTAGGCGTTTACTTTGAGGACATCGCCTTCAGTTACAGTGAATTGGCGACCTTGTGTTTTAATAGTGGCTTTCATGGGAAAAGGGGGAGAGCAAATCGTGCTCGGTCGCGAAATCAAGACGTTTTTTCAGGTTTTTTCAGGTTTTTAGTCTTATGACTGCTCTTTCTTTACTCACGCTGTTCACATTCTGGCGCGTAACTGCCGTTGTAGCCTGGCTCGTAGAGGCGTAGATTCAGGTGCTGCGCCATCGCTTCGAAGTGTTGGTCGACTGCATACACGCGGCAATCTTGCTTGATGGCAAGTGTGGCGATGAGTGCATCGTTCCACGGCAGGGTGATGCCCTCGCCGCGAAGCGTGGCGTAGTGGGTGGCTGCTTCGCGCCAGAGCTTTTGATCGTTGCTGAGGTAGGGGAGTATCTCAAAGCGGGACTGAATGCGGGGGCGCTCGTGGGGGCGTGCGCCGCCGAGAAACTCCATCTCTACGGGGCCACAAAGTGTGGCTTCCAGTTGTTCGACTAGAGCTTTCATCGCCAGCTTGACCGCTGGGTCGCCGTCTCGTCGGAAAAACTCAATCCACGCACTGGTATCGACAATGACCATTCTTAATTGTTTAGCGGTCGGACTGCTCAATCTCATCGTTGGTCAGCGGATAGTCTTCAAACTCTCCCTCCATTACCATCGTGGCAAATTCCTTAGCCATCTCGCGCCGTAAATATTCGGTTGCTGCCTTGGCGACGGCAGGCCCCTTCTTGGTAATGCCAGTCGCTGTCATTACTTTGCGGAGCGTTGCCTCATCCATTTCTACGCTGAATTTCATATACGTATAGTCTTCCAGAGTCAGACTTTGTCAAATTTATAGTCAGGAATATGTTAACTTTGGGCGCTACCACTTCCCCAGGGATTCATACCCCGCGCATTTAACTTAGACCCGTCGGCTTTGAGTGTAACCGCGATTGCGGGGAGCGACGGGCGAAACGGCTTCGCCGATGGTGTCCTGCCTAACTCGAAGAGCGAGGCAGGGATCCGCTCCCATCGACTTCTTCCAGTGATTTGCTTTTCCTAATCAATCACGACCTTCGAGGGGTCGTAATCGACTTCGGGGTAGCTGAGTTGCATGTCTTCGAGGCAGGCCACTACGATGCGGGCGACGAGTAGGCTGCGTGCCCATTTCTTGTTGGCGGGGATGATGTACCAAGGAGCGTGGGGCGTGCTAGTCTTGGCAAAAACTTCTTCGTAGGCGGCCACGTATTCGTCCCATTTACCGCGCGCGACGAGGTCGGACTCGTCGAATTTCCAGTTTTTGGCGGGGGTGTCGAGACGCTCCTGCAGGCGATGCTTCTGAGTGTCGCGGTCGATGTGAAGAAAAAATTTAAGGATCACCGTGTCTTCATCGGTGAGGAGCTGCTCGAAGTCGTTAATGTGGCGGTAGCGCTTGCGCCAGACGGCTTCGGGTTTGAGCTTATTGACGCGCACGGCGAGCACGTCCTCGTAGTGGCTGCGGTCGAAGATCATGATCTCGCCCTTTGACGGTGCCCGCTTGTGCACGCGCCAGAGATAGTCGTGCGAAAGCTCGCGAGTGGAGGGCTTTTCAAAACTGGCGACGTGGACGCCCTGCGGATTCACCCCGCGGAAGACGTGGCGGATGGTGCCGTTTTTGCCACTGGTATCCATGCCCTGAAGCACGAAAAGTAGCTTCTTCCGGCGATCCACGAAAAAGCGCTGCTGGAGGTCGGCCAGGCGCTCGTGCAAAAGGCTCAGTTCCTTTCTGGCCTCGTGCTTGCTCGTGGGCAGATCCTTCCACGGGTCGGAAGCCACCTTCGAGATTTTATTATTCTGCGTCTTGGTGATGCGGTAGGCGTCGAAATCGCTTAGTTTCATTATAAGTCAGTGAGTGTAGGTTAGCTGGAGAGGTCAATGATGGATAACTTTAGAAAGAGTAGTCAGAAGACAGATTTCAGAGGTCAGGGTTGATTTTGAGTGAGTTATCAAACACCATGCTACGCCAAATCGGTGAGGGTAGATATCGTTGTAAGTAACTGATCCTTAGAGGCTGGTTTCTGGTTCCTATTTTCTGATCTCCGACTTCTGAATTTAGGATCATTTACGGACGTAAACCATCACGACTTCGCCCTCGCGTGAATAAAGTAGGCCCGTGAATTCACGCCCCTGCTCCCGATAATAATTGATAAAGGAATCGTAGAATTCGTCTGGGATGTAGGCGGTGATCGAGCCTCCGTCTTCGCCCTCGTAGGCGGTTTGCAGAGTGACGGAGCGGAAAGTCTCGGGGCTGGTTGTCTCACTTTGTGTGACGGAGGCCACGTGGACAGTCACTTGGGTGTCGAGGTGTGTGTCGATATCAGCTTGGTAAAAGGCGACAGTGAAAGCGGGCGGCGGCGGATCCTCGGTCATGATCATATGGCTGAATCCAGCCAAGGTGTTGACCGAGATCCCGGGAATCTCGACGAGGCTCTCGATCGAGGTGATCGGGCGCGCGTGGATGATGCGCGCGGCAAGGGAGGAGCCGATGCCGGGTAAGGTATCTAGCTCCTCGCTCGTCGCGGTGTTGATGTTAATGCGGTCTTTGAGGGGGAGGCCGCCGACGATTTCAGTGGGGAGTTCTGGAGTCTCCTCGGAGACAGTCGCGGCGGCCAGTGCTTCGAGCCCCGACATTTGCATGGATCCCGCCGCGAGTGCCCAGATGCCGTTCTCTTTGCGTTGAGCCTCGCGCTCATTGTTATTCAGACGTCCTAGAAAAGTGCGCGGAGAGACCCCGCCTGGCCAGCGATCTTTAGTCTGTTTGCCGTAGAGCCTTACCAGTCCGGCCAGTATTAGCTCAGTCGAAAGAAATTTATCACCTTTTTGAATCATGGCGAAGTAGCGCTTGTTTCGGCTGTTGCCGCGTGCGTCCTCCCATTGAGTGATCACGGTGAACTCGCCGCGTAGGAATTTTTTGGAGAAATCTGTGGCCAGTTCGCCTGCACCCGTAACCTCATTTTCAGAGATCGAAAAGTAGCGGGCTTGCTCGCGAACGCGGTCGATGTAATTATTGCTCGTTTCCAGGGCATCGACCCAGTAGAGGCGAAAAATGAATTGATCGCCGTCGTGCTTTACGGTGAAACTATCGCCGTCGTAATAGCTACCACTGACGAGTCGACAGCCTTCCAGCACCTCCCAGGTGCCTTCGACTTGCTCCGCCGCACGCGAGACAAAGCTGAGCGAGAAAATACTTAGCAGTAAAAATAGCGGCCGCATGGGATCAGTTCTAGGGCGCGCGAGCTCGCTGGCAAGGCTGGGGTTTCGATGGTTTCGATGGTTTCGGACTAGATTTCGTAGCACGATGGCGAAAGCCATTGTGAGCGGCAGTCGAGCTGACTGCTCTAGCTCTGACCAAGGAGCCTATTTTCCGGAAAATGCTCTAGTGTTCTACGGCCTTTGATAGAAGGGTGCATTATTTCAACGGGGTAGAAAGAGGCCATGCCGCGCTACCTCTACTTAATACATTGATAGCACGCACATTTAATTACACCTCTTTGATAGAATACCCATCATGGCGAGCTTGCCATCGATCCGCCGGATCGACTCTATGAGTGTGATGTCGATCCATGACACGATCCCCCAACTACGGGCAGCCGGCAACGCGCTTGCTCCCTCCGGCTCTGCTTTTTGGGTAGCTCCTGTTGACGACCACCTGGCAGAGCTCTCGCCGAAGGAGCAGCAATTTATCAAGTCTTGGGGGCCGCATCGGCAGAGCGAATTCGCAACTGGGCGCATGTGTGCCCGAGGTGCTCTCTCGGCGCTCGGTCTTGAATCGAGCGATTTGCTTCCGGATGTGGAGGGAGTGCCGATCTGGGCGAAAGAAGTCGTTGGCTCAATTTCGCACAGCCGTGGAGTCGCCATGGCGGTCGCTGCGAAATCTATAGAGTATCGACTGCTCGGTCTGGATCTCGAGAAAACTAACCGCCTGAGCGAAGCAGCCACCAGGCGAGTGGTGCATCCACTGGAAGTGAACTTTGTGGGCGAGGATCTGTTGAAAGCCTCGATACTCTTCAGTTTAAAAGAAGCCTTCTATAAAGCGCAGTACCCGCGATGGCGGACGGTAGGTAATTTTCATGATCTGGCACTGGAGGTCGATCTGGTTGATGGCGTGGCGAATGTATTAGAGATCGATGCACGCTTTGCGTCGGAGTTGGCTTCGCTCCAATTCGCGTTTCGCTTAGTCGATGACTATGTGGTCAGCCTCTGTTGGATGTGAGCGTTAGCTCCATCCTAACGGCGGTGCTGACAGTTGGTGGGTTAACTGGGATCGGTTGCTTTAGCTACCGCGCTGCCCTAGTCAAACGCCGGTAGCTAAGCAACCGATCCTTGTGGCCCTCGCTAGGCCTCGTCCCGCAGCCAGGGGCGACTATTGACCTGCTGGATCTCGCCGCGCGAGAGTTCGAGCCAGAGCTCGAGCGCTTGGTTGCGAGTGATGCCGCTCATGAAGCGGGGGGTGTCGTCGGCTTCGTCGAAATTCTCGAAGGTGACCACGCCGCTCGGATAGACGGAGAGTGACCAGCCGCTGGGGTCGTGCACGAGGGAGACGTCGGGGTGCTCGACCTCGTTCGCACCGCGCGTATCGAGACTGTCGAGTAGTTCGCGCATTTTCTCAGCGCTTGGATTTAGCTCGGAGATACCTTCGGCATCCGTCGTGTGGTAAAGATCCATCGAGTGGTTTCGCTTTATAACTACAAGTCGAGGTAGAGCACTTTGGAGTTGCGCCCGTTCTTGGTGTAATCGTCGCGCCGATCGGCCGGGAGCTCGTCTACAGTGCCTTCGCTGAATGCGCAGACCTTGGAGAAGAACTTGCTGGCCTGAGTAGTCATCGCGATGACGCGCTTCGAGCCAAGCTCTTGAGCTTCAGCACAGGCGAACTCGACCATCTTCCGACCCACGCCTTTGTTTTGGTAAAAGGGCTGCACATAGACGCTGCCGACTTCGACCACCTCGCCGCCGTCGTAGCTCTTGATGTTGACGCAGCCGACGATGCTCCCGTCGATTTCATAAACGAGGTAGTCGCCGATAGTGGCTTCGATCGATTCCTGCGAACGATCTCGCAAGCTTTCGGAGCGGACGCCGTTTCGGGTGATGTTGTAGATCGAGTGTGCGTCGGTTGCGATAGCGCGGCGGATGGATTGGTAGTCGTTACTATAGACCATCGTGCCGATGCCGACCTTGTCGAAGATTTCGTTCAGTAGTGCGCCGAAGAGCCGCCCATCGAGGATGTGCGCCCGCGGCGTGCCGCCGTTGATCGCTTTGACCGCGTGCCTTACCTTACTCCGCAAACGCTCGGGGATCTGGTTGGCAGAAGCTTCGAGGAGATTCTCCAAATCGGCAACAGGAAGATTAGTCAATGGCAGGCCGTCGATTTGCAAGCCCTCCTGCGTCGTCATGTAGATGAGCTTTGAGGCGTTTAGCTTTGAGGCCAGTTCGGAGGCGAGCAAATCGGAGTTGATCCGCAGCGAGATACCCTCTCGGCTGAAGGCGATCGGTGTGATCACTGGGATGGTGTCGGCATCGAGCAGCTTGTTAAAGAGAACATCGTCGAGCTTATCGACCGCGCCGCTGCTGAGCTGGTCTTCGCCTTTGACGATGCCGATTTCTTTACTCCTGACGCCATTGCAAGTCGCGCAGCGCAGACCGTTGCGAGTGAGGCCTTGCATCACTTCGAGGCTAACCATGGCAGAGGCTTCAGTCGCGAGTTCGAGGGTGGCGCTATCGGTCTTCAGCTCGCCGTGTGGATCACTGATCGCGATCTGTTTTTGCTCGGCCAGCGCTTTGATTTGCTGGCCGACGCCGTGCACGAGCACGACTTTAATATTGAGCGAACGCAGCACCGCGATATCGAGCAGCACGTTTTGGAAGTTCTCATGGGCAACCAGGCTGCCGTCGAGCGCGAGCACGAAGACATGACCCCGAAACATGGGCACATATTTCAGGATGCCACGCAGGTCGGTGGGCTTGATCGTGTTTTCGTTGTTGTCGTCGCTGTTCATTAAATGTGTTTCAACTGTGCGATTCCTCTGAGAGCTTGCAAGGCACATGTTTTATGGCTCAACCTAGTGGAAAGCTCTTCTTGTTGTTCTTTACCCGAAATCGTAAGATTTTGAGGATCTCTACAAATCAGATTCTTACGACAGGGATTATCGCGGTATGAAAATTTGCCTAATTTTAGAAGATCACCTCATTGTGAAGTCCCTACATTATGCCAAACGACCCTTTAGAGAAGATACCAGTCGCGTTTACGGAGCCACTTGAGAGCTTTCTGGCGTGGTTGGAGCTGGAGCGCGGGCTCTCAAAAAATACTCTGAGCGCCTACACCCGCGACCTTGTGCAGTGTGTTGAGTTTTTGGCTAAAGAGGGCGTCGAAGATTGGACGCGGGTCGAGTCGGCGCATGTCTCTGCCTGGACGGCGAGCTTGAGTCGCGCCGATTTCGCGCGGAGTAGCCAAGCCCGTAAGCTTTCGGCGCTGCGCATGTTTGCTAGACACCTCGTGCGCGAAAATGTGCGCAAGGATGATGTGACCGAGCTACTCAGTGCGCCGAAGCTATCTCGAAAATTGCCTGACGTGCTCACGCGCGAGGAGGTGGAGCGCTTGCTCAATGCGCCTTCGTCGACCACGCCGTACGGCTTGCGGGATCGTGCGATCATCGAACTTTTCTACAGTAGTGGCCTGCGGGTTTCGGAGCTTTGCGGGATATTGTTGCAGAGTATCAACCTTGACGACGGCTACGTGCGCGTCTTCGGCAAAGGCTCTAAAGAACGTGTGGCACCAATCGGAAGTGCGGCGGTCAAAGCGGTGCAGGACTATATCACCGGCGGACGTCCGCAGTTTATCAAGCCGCGCACAGGGAGTGAGCTCTTCCTCAGCCAGCAAGGCAGGGCGATCTCTCGCAAGATGGTTTGGGTGATGGTCAAAGAACACGCCCGCCGCGCGGGGATCAAGAAGCCGATCAAGCCGCACTTGCTCCGGCACTCCTTCGCCACGCACTTGCTCGAAGGCGGTGCCGACCTACGCGCGATCCAGGAAATGCTGGGGCACGCCGACATTTCAACGACGCAGATTTATACCTCAGTGCAGTCGCAACGTTTAGCGGACGAGCATGCACTCTACCATCCGAGAGCGAAAAAATAATTTGTCGGAACGGGTTCGCCAGAGTAAATGCAGAATGCTCTAATTGCGTAGCGGAAGCGGGAACCGCTTTCGAGTTGTGGTTCCGAGAGTTTCGGCGGTCGAAATGGCTTCGCCAGCGGCACCTTGGCTCGCTCGAAGAGCGAAGCGGGGTCCGTTACGAATACAAACAAGTAGCGAAAGTGAGAACCGCTTTCCCCCTGCGCTCTCCGAGCTCCGAGGGCAGGCGAGTTGTTGGATAGCCGCTACGCACAAAAAAGCCCCGACGAATCGGGGCTTTCAGAAAGTTTGAGAACTGCGCTTTGAGCGGTTCTACGCCTTGGTAATTTTACCAGCCTTGATCGCCTTTACGGAGACCCACATGCGCTTGACCTCGCCGCTCGGAAGCTTGACGCGGATGCGTTGAACATTCGGACGGAATTTCCGGCGTGTGTTCTTGACTAGAGATGTACCGATACCACCACTCTTCTTGGTGAGACCTTTACGGATGATACGGCCGCCTTTCATGGGGCGTTTACCTGTGATTGCGCAAATTCGTGACATAGCAGTTCGTTCGTTGAAAATTGGAAAGGGTGGAAAGTAGGGGGGATAGGGCACCTAGCAAGCGTTTTTTCGATAAATTTTCAGAGGCGGATTTAGGACGTAGAAGCGACACTCCTGTCGCTTTGCTGGGTTTCGGTCAAAGCGACAGGATTGTCGCTTCTAAGCCCTAATCCCCCATAAAACCTGAAAACGCTGCCCCATGTTGGCCGGATGGATCAATTGCATGAGGGTCTGTCGATCTGGGCTAAAGCTACCGGCGCTGCTAGAAACGATGGTTTCGGCTGCCCGTTGCGCCCGCTGGACGAGGAAAGATTCTTGGCTCTCGAGGGTCACGGATTGCAACCCGGCAACTTCCAATTGTGCCATCAGGGGGGTCCAGTTGATGTCGCAAGTGATGTCGCAGGCACCGGGCGTGTTCAGTAAATCGTTGCCTTGGGCGTGCTGCTTGTAGGTGCGGGCCGTTCCTGAGGGATGGTCTTGGAGGAGCGATGTCCACGTGCGTCCGTAGTCGAAGAGCAGGATCAGCCCCGTCCAGTCTTGCGCGAATAGCTCGGCTAGCGCGGTTTCGGCCTCCAGGGGCAGGTCAAGTTCGTAGCCGTCTTCGATATGGGAAGGCAGGCGTTCGACCACGGCGGCGACTTCGGGCGTCAATTGCTCGAGCAAGACTTCGACGAGTTGACCCTCGGAATCGAGGCCGACGCCGCGCTCGCGCCACGCCCCCTCGCGAAAAATCAACCGATGGAAGGGCAGGGCATCGAGCCATTCGTTGGCAAAAATCACGATGGAGCCATTAGTCTGAATCGCGTCGCCTTGGCGAATTACTTGCTCCGCAGCGAAAGGATGGCTCTCCAGATGGCTTAATAAAGAGGTGCCCGGTTCGGCTGCGATCTCGACGAAAGTGCACTTTGCCGCTTGATCCTGGCTGAGCAGATCGACTGCGGCTGTCGTGACAAGCTGCGCAAAGACACGTCCGAGGCTCTCTGCCGTATAGAAATCGTGTTCTCCACTACGCCCGACGCGTTCGGCCGCCTGTGTGTAGTAACCGCAGTCCTCCGCGTAGAGCGCCACTTCTATATAGTCGCGATAGCTAATCGGCCCCGCTTGGCAGCGAGCGCGGAGTCGCACTTCGACTTCTGGATTAGTGGTTTTCATGGGCGAAGCGCAAAACCTATGAGGAATCTTGCGGACTATGAAACTACTAAATGGAAAACTCTGCTCTAGAATCCACGACGCAGCGTATTGACGTAGCCTCAAAACTCTGTTTTGGGGATTTTAGAGCTGGAATCCCCCGAATCCTAGAATCGAGACCACATTAATCCTAAAAAGATGAGTTGAACCGTTAATGCACGTTAATATGATCTCAGAACTAAATGAGAAATAAGGCTTTATAAATCTCCGTAACCATCTGCTCTATTTTCACTCTATCGCCAATTTGGCGGCCTACTTGATTAACGTTAATTGCCGTCCATTAACGGTTTAGAGAATTGAGCCTACTTGAACTGCCGTTTTTAGGTTAATTGATCCCAGATTCGCAATTCTCATCGAACTTCGCCTGAAAAGTCTTTCCACTTCTGATTCCTGTCTTCTGACTCCTGTTTTCTGACTAAAAATGATTCTGGCGATTGAAAGTTCTTGCGACGAGTCCGCGCTGGCTCGGTTTGACCCTGCCTGCGGGATGGCGGGCGAGTGGGTGCACAGCCAGATCGAGTTGCACAAAGAATACGGCGGTGTCGTTCCCGATCTGGCGAGTCGCGAGCATTTGAAAAACTTCTTCCCCTTGCTCGAAGCGGCTGGCTTGGGCGCGGCTCGCGGCTCGATTACGCAGATCGCCGTCACCAATGGTCCCGGTCTCGCGGGCTGTCTTGCCCTTGGCATCGCTTTTGCGCGGAGCCTCGGTCTCGCTTGGAATCTCCCTGTCGTCGGAGTCAACCACCTGCGCGGCCACGCCTATTCGCCCTTCATCGCCTTGCACCAAGAAGCGCCAGAGCGATTCGATGAAGCCTTCGCTGGGCTCTTGCCACACCTCGGCCTCATTGTCTCAGGGGGCAATACGATCCTTTTTGAAATCAACGCCGAAAAGCAGCTCTCCGTCGTGGCGCAGACGGTCGACGACGCGGCGGGTGAGGCGCTCGATAAGGGGGCGAAACTGCTCGGGCTGCCGTATCCTGGTGGCCCGCAAGTGGAGCGCTTGGCTGCGGACGGCGATCGCAAGGCTTACGACTTTCCTAAGGCCATTGCCCCGCGCAATGAGCGCCGTTTCAGCTTTTCCGGGCTCAAGACGAGTCTGCGCTACCGTCTCGAAAAGATAAGCGATGCCGAGCTGGCCACCAACCTGTCCGACATCTGCGCAGGCTATCAAGGGGCGGTCATCGATCAACTCGTCGGCAAAACCAAGCACCTGATCCAAGCCAGCAGCTACCAGAGTCTCGGTCTCTCTGGCGGCGTCTCGAACAATAAAGCACTCCGCGCAGCGATGGAGCGGCTGGCCGGCCGCTACCGCATGCCTTGCCTTATCGCGCAGCCCAAACACACCGGCGACAACGCCGCGATGATCGCCTTTGCCGCCTACGCCGATCCAGCGGGTCTCGCCCGCGACGATTTCAGCATCGAGCCAGCACTCCGCTTGGCCTAGCTTCTTTCAAACGGGTGCAATTATTTCAACGGGGTAGGAACAGGTGAAGCCCCCACCGTCTTTTCCTCAAACGCGTCATTGCCAGAAGCCTCTACTCCCGTTTCAATTTCCTCGATGTCGAAGCCCTATGCTATCTTCGGTGCGGGTCTGAGTGGTCAGGCTGTGCGTCGCCTCGCTCAAGCCAAAGGTCTCGAGGTATTGCTCATCGATCAAGCAGGCCAGGGTGATCAAGCGACTTTTGAAGCATCTGACCTGGCTCGTTTTGAGTGCTTCATCTTCAGTCCTGGCTTTGCGGCGGAGCATCCTTGGCGCGTTTTAGCTGAAGCGTCGGGCTTGCCTTGCCTCAGTGAGATTGCCTTTGCTGCTCGTTATTGGGAGGGCTCAATTGTAGGTATTACGGGGACGAATGGTAAGAGCACCTTAACGGCTCTGGTCGAGAAAGCTCTGAGTCTTTGCGGAGAGGTCAGTGTGGCGGCTGGTAATATCGGCTACCCGTTTTCCGATGCCGTGCTCTCGGAGGTGAATCAGCCCGAGGCCTACGCGGTGCTGGAGATTAGCTCTTTTCAAGCGGAACTGGCTGACGGTCTTCAGCTCGACGCCCTGTTATGGACAAATTTTGCCGAAGATCATTTAGATCGTTATGGTTGGATGTCCCGTTATTTTAGTGCGAAGGCGAAGCTTTTCAAATGTCTTAAAAGCGATGGGCTTTGCGTGATCGGCCCGCAAGTAGCGCATTGGATGGCCAGCCTGCGCAAGGACTTCGATGCCTGCACGGTGGCCTATGAGGATGCCGCCTTGGTCTACCAATTGGCGAAAGACTCTGTCTTTCACCGATTCCCCTACACCGAAAATTTCTCGCTCGCAGCCGAACTGTGGTGGCTCCTGGATAAGCCGCATACGGCGCTGATTGAGGCAGCCAATACCTTTTCGCTCGCGCCGCACCGCCTAGATGTAGTGGCGGAGTGTGAGGGCGTCCGCTTTTGGAACGATTCTAAGGCCACGAACTTTCATGCCACCCTCGCCGCGCTCGAGTCCGTGGATCGTCCCATCGTCTGGATCGGCGGCGGGCGTGTGAAAGGTGGCGACGTCGAGTCTTTTGCGAAAGAAGTCGCCGAGCAGGTGAATGCGGCGATCCTCTATGGCGAGGTCGCTGAGCGTATGGCTAAGGCCTTGGAGGGTTCATTGGAGTCGATTCAGGTCCACCTGCGCTTCGAAGATGCCATTCACGCCGCGGCCGAACTGGCAGCCACGATTCCCAGTGCTAATGTCCTGCTCAGTCCTGGCTTCTCTAGTTTTGATCAATTCGATTCTTTCGATGAGCGCGGAAAAAGCTTCACTGACACGGTTTTAAGTTTGAAGAACGCCACTAAGCCCAGCTAGAGTGCTCTATTAAGGAAATTAACTCCAAAATTTATCATGAAAGTATCTAAAGTTTTCGGTTGTGTTATCGGTCTGCACTTCGGTGTGATCGCAATGTTATTAGTTCAGCCCGGTTGCCGCACGAAGCAGCCGCCGACGCAGACCTACACTCAGGAGCGCACGTTGAAGACGTCTGTCCAGGGTGCTAGCCGTACATCTGGGGGCTTGATTGAGGCCACCCGCACGAGTTCCGGCGAGGGTTTGGACTCTGCCTTTAACGCTGGCTTTGACGATGGTCGCTTCGCACCCGACAGCACGGGCAGTGAATTTAGCGAATTCGACAATGTTGCTCCCATCGCACCACTTTCTTCGGGTGGCCAGACGGTTCAAGTCGCTGGGGCTTCATCCGAGACTTACACTGTCAAGAAAGGCGATAACCTCTGGTCGATCGGCAAGCGCTACAATGTTTCGCTCAACGAGCTCTACTCAGCCAACGGCTTGAATAAGAATTCAGTCCTCCGTATCGGTCAGCAGATCCAGATTCCGGTCGAAGGTGGCACTGCCATCGTGAACGCCGTCAGCGCCGACACCTATCAGCCGACTTCTTACAATCAAGGCAGCACCGAATACACGGTGAAGCGTGGTGACACGCTTTCGAAGATCGCCAATCAGTTCGATACCTCCGTCCGTGCGATCAAAGCGACCAATGGTCTGAGTTCCGATCTCATCCGCGTCGGGGATAAGCTCACCATTCCTATTTCCAGTAGCACCAGCGGCACGTCCGCAGTGTCGGCTTCTTCTAGCAATGCGTCCTCGGTCACCTCTGCGGCACCGAGCAGCACATTCACTACTTCCGGCTCACGCACCCACACTGTGAAATCCGGCGAGTATCCCGCCACTATCGCACGTAAATACGGCATGACTACGGGCGAGCTGCTTGCCCTCAACGGCATCACCGACCCTCGCAAGCTTCAAGTCGGCAAAGTGCTCAAGGTCAGTGGTTCCGGTTCCGCTGCCAATGTCGACTCCCGCACGGAGACCGTCGTGGCTCCCGCTCCCGCCTCCTCCTTTACTAGCACGTTCACCCCTGCGCAGAGCGTTTCGGCTTCACGCCCAGCGGCGAGCAATGGTCCCATTGAGATTAAGGTGATCGAAGCCGACCCACTGGTTGAGGGAGAAATCACTGAGATCGAGACAGACGAAATGTTTGAAGGTGCGGTCGAGATCCCCGTCATTCGCCTCGAAGCGGAGTAATTCGCTTCGTCCCATTTAAAAAACTGAGAGACGCCTGCATCCATAATGAGCGCCCGCACGGCTTCGCCTAATTCATCGTGGCGTATCCCGCCGATTGGGCTCTTTATTATCTTTATCGTCGTCGGGCTCACTTTCCTCGGGCTGGTCATTCTTTTTAGTGCGTCGCAATCGATGTTTGACGACTCGACGGTTCTGCTACGCAAGCAAATCATCTGGGTGGTCTTGGCTACGATTGCCGGTGGTATCGCCATGCTCGTCAATCTGGAAGCGCTCCGCAGCTATACCTATCTGCTCGCCGCCGGTTCTGCAGTCTTACTCGTGCTCGTGCTCATTCCCGGGATCGGGGTCGAGGTCAACGGCGCGCGCCGTTGGATGGACTTCGGCTTCATGCGCCTCCAGGTCTCCGAGATCGGTAAGCTCGGCCTCTTGTTCTCGATGGCGCATTATCTGGCCACCCATCGTCGCGATCTCGGTCACCCGCTCAAGGGCTACTTCTATCCCTGTTGCCTGCTTGCCGTCTTTTGTGGCCTCATTATTTTGGAGCCCGATTTTGGCACCGCCTTCCTTTGTGGTGCCGTCGGCGGCTGTATGCTTTTCCTCGCAGGGGTGCGGCTTAAATTTTTGATTCCCACCGCCATCGCGGCACTCACACTCTTTTCGGTCGCCGTTTACCACGACCCCGTCCGTCTCCAGCGTATCACATCCTTCCTCGACGTGGAGGGGAATCGCAGCGATAGCGCCTATCAGCTTTGGCAAGGTATTCTCGCCTTTGGCGCGGGCGGTCTTCACGGGGTCGGGCTCGGCTCAGGACGACAGCAAATGTCTTTCCTCCCCGAAGCACATACCGATTTTATCTTCGCCATCGTCGGCGAGGAGCTAGGCTTCCTCTTCACCGCAGGAGTCGTGGTGCTGTTTATGACGCTGTTCTTTATCGGTGTCCTCCAACTCAAGCGCGCGCCTAATCTTTACCAATACCTCCTCGTCATGGGGGCGCTCCTCTTTGTTACCTTTCAAGCACTTATTAATATCGGGGTTGTCACCGGTTGCCTGCCGACCAAGGGTATGTCGCTTCCCTTTATCTCCTACGGCGGTTCCAATCTTGTCTTCATGTTCGTGCTCACTGGTATCATTCTAAACGGCTTCCGCTCGTGGGAGCTGCCTGCGCTGCGGAAGCAGCGTGAGTTATGAGCAAGATCATTATCGCATGTGGCGGCACGGGTGGCCACCTCGCGCCCGGTATCGCCGTGGCCGAAGTCCTGCAGGAACGCGGACACACATGCCTGCTTCTGATCAGCCACAAGCAGGTCGATTCCGCGCTCGTCGAAAAATATAGCCACCTCGATTTCATTAAAACACCGGGGCGCGCCTTCTCCGGTGGCCTCATCCAGCGCATCGCATTTCTCGTATCCTTGGTCTCGGGCTTTTTCGCATCCCGTCGTATGCTCCGCGAGCAAGAGCCGGATCTAGTGCTGCTCTTCGGCGGCTTTCTTTCACTCGGCCTCGGTCTGGCCGCGCAGATCAAGGGCATTCCTGTCGCTTTGCACGAAGCCAATTGCCAGCCCGGTAAGGCCGTCCGTTTGATCAAGCACCTATCGACGCGCATCTACTTGCCCGATGGCGTCCGCCTGCGGGGCGTGCCGCCTGAGCGTATCCGCTATTTCGGCTACCCCGTGCGGAAGGAGATTAAACACTCACTCAAAGTCGATGCTTGGAAACGCCTCGGTCTCACCGTTCCGAATAAACTCCTCGTCGTCATCGGGGGCAGCCAAGGCGCCACCGCGCTTAACGAGTGGGTCACGCATAACTTCGGGCTCTTGGCCAAAGCCGGTATCTCCGCCTATTGTGTGACGGGTCTTGGCAACAGCTCCGCGAGCACCATTCACGAAATAGGGAAGGGCGGTGTCGATATTACGACGACACTGGTGCCTTTCTCAGATCAAATGGGCGATGTCATTTCAGCTGCCGACCTCGTCGTCTCACGTGCCGGAGCCGGATCGATCGCCGAGATCATTCGCTGCCGCGCGCCATCTATTTTACTACCTTATCCCTACGCTGCGGATGATCATCAGCAAGCAAATGCCCTCGCACACGAGCAACACGGCGCATGCATTCTACTCCCGCAAAGCAAGCTTAACGAGCTAGGTGCCGAAGTGATCGACCTAATGTTTAACGATTGGTTACTGTCCAAGTTTAAGTCCAACCTCGAACGGTTGGATCATTTCGAATCCAGCGAGCGTATCGCCACCGATCTGCTCGCCCTCTGTGATGCGCAGCGCATCGCCAACGCTGAAAAGCTGCAGCCCGTCACATGATGGAGCGAGCAGATCAGTATTTGTTTGTCGGTGCGGGTGGCATGGGCATGGCGCCTCTCGCATCTTGGATGTCGCTGGCGGGGTATTCAGTTTGTGGATACGATGCACACCTGCAAGAGCGAGTCCGCCGCTGGCTAGCTGAATCCGGTGTGGTGCTAGAGGACTTTATCTTCCCCGAGCAAGTTAGCCGCTTCGCCACAGTCGTCTATTCCAGTGCCGTGCCGCAGTCGCATCCGCTTTTGGAGGCCGCACGGGAGGCTGGCCTACGACTCTTGAGGCGTGGTGAAATGCTGGCCGAGATCGCGAAGCAGAAGCGGCTTATCGCCGTGGTCGGTAGCCATGGTAAGACCACCACCTCTGGCATGATCGCGCACGGCCTGCGCCACTCGAAGATCGATGCGAGCTATATTTTGGGAGGACTCTTCGCCGATGAGGCGACGCCACCCGCACGTTTTTGCGAAAGTGATTGGCTCGTCGCCGAGGTCGACGAGAGCGACGGCACGATCGATCGCTTCGCGCCTGATGTGACCTTGGTGCTGAACATCGATTGGGATCATGCCGATCATTACTGTGATGCGGCAAAACTGGACGAAGCATTTTCCGGCCTATTGAGCCGCACCAAGGAGACATTACTGCTGCCTCAATCCCTGCACTTAAAGCCGAGTAGCCATGCCACGATTCAGACCTACGATGGCTCTGCGAAAAGTCTGGGATTAGAGTCACCCCCGCGAGGGCGTTTTAATCAAGCCAACGGCGACGCCGCTGCCGCCGTGCTTTCACTCTTTGATCAGCCTCTCAAGGACGATACCCTGGCTTCCTTTCCCGGAATGGCACGCCGCCAATCCACACTCTATCAGGATGCCCAGCTCACAGTGGTCGAAGACTACGCCCACCATCCCACCGAAATCGACGCGCTCATCGAATGCCTTCGAAGCAACGAGCCGGATAAGCAACTCGTCGTCGTCTTTCAACCGCATCGCTATTCCCGGACACGACAGTTCAAGGCAGAGTTTGCCCAGTCCCTGCAAGCCGCTGATGCAGTCTACCTCTTGCCAGTCTATGCCGCCCACGAGTCCGAGTCGGCGGGCGGAGAGACCTCTGATCTGGCAGCGACATTTTCCGCTTGCTCGCCTGTTGAGCTCATCATGTCGCTCGACGGCATTCAGATGCTATCCGATACCTCGCGCGATTCACCCACTCAATTAGCCTTCATCGGCGCCGGCGATATCGAAGAGTTTGCTAGCGCGTTCGCCAGTTGGATGCGTGCAGAGTCAAAGGTTGGAGTCCCGCCTTTAGGCGGGACTCCAACCTTATCCGCCGCCTGGCTCGACTATCTTCAGCCACGCCTCTCGCCCGACTGCACGCTTAAGTTCGACGAGCCGCTCGCCAACAAAACTACGATCCGCATCGGCGGCGCGGCTCGCTTCTACGCAGAGCCGGCCAATTTGAGCGACCTCCGAGTGCTCCTGCGTACGGCTGAACTTTTCCAGCTCAATACCTTCTGCTTAGGCCGTGGTTCCAATTTGCTCGTGCCCGACCACGGTTTCGATGGCTTGGTTATTCGCTTTTCTGCGCCCGCTTGGCGCCGTGTCGAATCCCTCGGCTCGGGGCGCATCTGGGTCGCCGCTGGTGGGCGCCTGAAAGAGATCTGTGGCTACGCCGCTAAGAACGGACTCTCCGGGTTTGAATTTTTAGAAGGCATCCCCGGCGCAGTCGGCGGCGCACTCCGCATGAACGCCGGTGCCATGGGCGGTTGGATGTTTGATCTGGTTGAGCGCGTGCAGTTTATTGATGAGCATGGCCGTTATCAGGATTTGCCCAAAGAAGCCTTTCACTTCGGCTACCGTAAGGTGGAAGAAATTAGTCGAGGCATCGCGCTAGGTGCGGTACTTTGCAGTGCCGACGGCGACTCCGAGGCATCGATCCGTGGCCGCATCGATAGCTACTCGACCGCGCGTAAAGAAAGCCAGCCGCGCGGCGCCAGTGCTGGCTGCATCTTTAAAAACCCCGAGGGTAATTATGCCGGTAAACTGATCGACGAGTTGGGGATCAAGGGCATGTCTGTCGGCGCGGCCGAAGTCTCCGACCTGCATGGCAATTTTATCGTCAATCACGGTGGCGCGTCCGCCGCCGATGTCATTGAACTGGTGCAGAAAGTACGTGCCAAAGTGAAAGCCGAATCCGGCTATATTTTAGAACCCGAGGTCTTGCTTGTCGGCCAGTCTTGGGATGAAGTTTTGAGCGAATGATTAAATCCCCACGACAGTTCAGCTTTTTCCAGACTGCGATTTCTGAGTGTGTAGCCGAAGTCGTGAGACTTTGGACGTTTGCTACGTGGCCGCAGCATCTGGTAGCGCTGCATGGCCTCATGCAGCATCGGCTAGTTCCGGGATGCGGATTGAGGCCAATCCGCGCTACCAATTTAAGCCCGCAGCGTCCCCATCGGGGAGTTGAAGGAGGCACAGATGATTAAATCCCCACGCATCATCGTTCTCTATGGCGGCGTCGGCTCCGAGCGCGAAGTCTCGCTGCAAAGCGGCGAGGCGATCGCGCAGGCACTGCATTCGAGCTTCCAGGTCGAGGCACTGCTTTTGGAGAGCGAGGCGCTGCCCGATTCGCTACGATCCGACGAGCACGTCGTTTTTCCTGCTCTGCACGGTAGCTTCGGCGAAGATGGTCAGTTACAAGCCCTCCTTGAAGCGGCCAGCATTCACTGCTGCGGGAGCGATGCGCCCGCCAGTCGCCTTTGTATGGATAAGGCCGCAACAAAAGCCATTGCCCGCGACCTAGGCATCGCCGTGCCTGAAGCCATCACTTTTGATGGTGCCGACACGCCGCTGGCCGATGCCATCATCGAGCAGCTCGGCGCATCACTCGTGATCAAGCCCGCCGATCAAGGCAGCAGCGTGGGTCTCCATTTTACCGAGCACCGCTCTGCGCTTGGCGTCACGCTCTCCGGCCTTCGTTCGGGCAACTGGCTGATCGAGCAGCGCATCCGCGGGCGCGAACTCACGGTTGGCGTGCTCAAAGGGGCTGCCATGGGGGTCGTCGAAATTGTCAGCCAGAGCGGCGTCTACGATTATAAAGCCAAGTACACGACCGGATCCACCGACTACCACTTCCCAGCTGAGATCGAACCTGCGATCGAGGCGAAGGTCAAAGATCACGCCGAGCAAATCTTCGATGCCTGCGGTTGCCGCGATTTCGCTCGCATTGATTTTCTACTCGATGGCGCCCGCCCATATTTTCTAGAGATCAACACGCTCCCTGGATTGACCGCGACGAGTCTGCTCCCAAAAAGCGCGTCCTGTGTTGGCTTTGATTTTGAGCAACTTGCCGCCGAGCTCGTAGCTCCCGCCATTGGCCGCTTTCAAAAAGGAGGTGCCGCATGATCTCTGGCGGCAAACACAAGGGCAGCACCTCCGCCGGCGACCAGCAGAGCTGGCGCGCACTCGCAGGCGGACGTAAGAGCACCCGCATTAAATCACCGCAAGCCCGCAAGCGGCGACAAACGCAGATCGTAAAACTGATCGGTGCCTTCCTCGTATGCGTCCTCTTTATCGGCGCCATCGTCTGGGCGATTATCGCCATTAAGAATCGTGAAGAGCCCATTCAAATTGCCACTCCATCCAAGCCCGTTGAAAAAGTCATCTTCGATACCAACGGTGTGCTGCCGCCTTCGTGGCTGGGTACCGTGGTCGAGTTGCGACGCGATACCGCCATGATGGAGGTCGATATCCACGCTATGAAGCGGCAGCTTGAAGCGCATGGCCAAGTCAAATCTGCCTCGGTCGAGCGCCAATTTCCAAACGCTTTAAAGATAGAATTGAAAGAGCACGAGCCCGTCCTCCGCATGCGTGTGATGGGTGCTAACGAGCAACCCGAACTACGCATCGTCTCGCGCGAAGGCACCCTCTACAAAGGTGTCGGCTATCCAAAGGCCACCCTGCGCAAGCTTCCTTATGTCGTGCCCTACCAGCACCCCGACGGTGGCATCAAGCCCATGCGTGGTATCGATAAAGTCGCCGACTTGCTCGAAACCACCCGGCGCACACAACCTAATTTTTTCAAGACATGGCAGCTGGTTTCCTTAAAGCACTACTCTGGCGATCTCGAACTGCCCGGCCAAGTGATTGAAGTGCGCACATCAATGGTGCCTCGGGTTATTTTCGGGTTTAATACCGATTTCGCGCAACAACTCGACCGCTTGGCTGTCATTCTTAATTACGTCCAAAGCCGCGGAAACCCCGCCTTGAAACGCATCGACCTCTCGCTACCCAAAGACGCCGCCGTTCAATTCGAGAGTGGTCGCATCAGCACTTTTTAAATCCTTCTTCTCCATGCCTATTATTGTAGCGGAAGCGGGAACCGCTTTCGGAAAGCGCCATGACTACACGGTCGAAATGGCTTCGCCAGTCCGCGACGATGACCTGTTGTTTGTAGCCGAAAGCGTAAGCTTTTGGTTGGCTTCGCCAGTTTAATTCCCAACCCTCGACTTCATGAAATCCATCCTTATCCCCATCATACTTTTACCCCTTAGCTCTCTGCTCCCCGCGGCCAACGTCGACGTCTATTTCGGCTCCAGCGGAGGCGAAGCCAAGGGCATCTACCACGCCACCCTTGATACGGAAAAAGGTAAACTCTCCGCTGCGAAACTCGCCGCCGAAGTCAAGGCACCCGGTTTCCTCGCCTTCCACCCTGATCGCACAAAACTCTACGCCGTGGCTCGTTTCGACAAACAGCCATCCGTCGTCGCCTACAATATTGCCGAAGACGGGTCGCTCTCCCTGCTGAACGCAGAGGTCATCCCCGATGGCGGCGCGGCGCACATCAGCGTTCATCCTTCGGGTAAATTTTTGCTAACCGCACAGTATGGGGGCGGCTCGGTCGCACTCTTCCCCGTCGATAAGGATGGTAGCCTAATGCCCTGCAAGCAAGTGATCGAGCATGAGGGCGGTTCTGGCGTCGTCGCGAATCGTCAAGAAGCCCCGCATCCCCATTGGGGCGGCTTTTCGCCGGATGGGCGCTTCGCCTTTGTGCCTGACCTCGGGCTCGATCAAATCGTCATTTATCAAATCCAGTCTGATCAAACATCGATCAAGCAAGTCGGCTCCGTCGATTCGATCCCCGGGGGCGGGCCACGACACATGAAGTTCTCCGTCGATGGTCAATATATCTTCCTGCTTAATGAACTGAGTCTCTCAGTTTCTACATTTGCCTACGATCCCGAAACTGGAAATGCAAAATTACTGACGACCACACCCACGCTCAGTGAAGCCATGAAAGCCAAGGAAAGCTTCAACTCGGCTTCTGAGATCATCGTGCACCCCAACGGCCAGTTTGTTTACGCAGCCAATCGTGGCCACGACAGCGTGACTGCCTTCCTAGTCGACCCAGAGACAGGGCGTCTCTACGTCACCGACATCGAACCGATCCGTGGCGCATGGCCGCGTAATATAAATATGGATACAAGCGGCCGCTGGTTACTCGCCGCCGGACAGCATTCTAACACCGTCACTGTTTTAGAGATCGATGCCACCACCGGCGCGTTGACCTATCCAAGAGACAGCGTGATCACCGTGCCGAGCTCGATCTGTATTTTGTTGAATGACTGATTCCGTAGAAGCGACACTCTTGTCGCTTGAATGGGGCTACGCAGGGCTTTGAGTTTCAGGCAATAAAAAGGCATCAGATATCCACTTACGGCTCTTTGTCTAAGATCACCAAAAAAGCGACAAAAGTGTCACTTCTACTTCCCCTTCAAGAAATCTCGACTCGCGCGCTTCAGTTTCTTGATCTTCGCTTCGTTCTTCTTCAGGTCGCGCTTGTGCATGAGGTCGATGAAGAGTTTGCCGTTCAGATGATCCACTTCGTGGAGAATACAGCGCCCAAGTAGTCCGTCAGCTTCGAGCACATGTGGGTTGCCTTCGGTGTCTTGAAATTCACAACGCACGCCGACGGGACGATCCACATTACCATTCACTCCGGGGAAAGAGAGGCAGCCCTCTTCGTAAACATCTTCCGTGTCATCAATGATCGTGACCTTCGGGTTGATGATCGCCATCGGCATAATCAGGTCGAGAGGCGGTTGCTTGCCGTCGAACATATAGGTGAACGGTACCTCTACGTCTTCGGGTGGTCGCAGGTCGACCACGCAGACTTGTAGTGCACAATCCACCTGCTGCGCGGCTAGGCCGATGCCTTCCTCGTCATACATCGTATCGACCATGTCATTGGCCAACTCGGCCAGCGACTCGTCAAATTCAGTGATCGGCTCGCCCACTTTGCGGAGGATCGGTTCGCCGTATTGAGTAACTCGTAAAATCATTTTGCTTAATTCTATATTATTTAACCTCTGACCACTGTCTCCTGCCTAGCGCCGGCCAGCAGCACGCGCGGGGAGGGGGGCAGCATTGCACATTACCGTATTGACGATGACCTTATGTTTCGCGGCGACCGCCTCGTAGGCGGATTGAAGAGCAGGCCAGACTTGTGCAGCCTCGCCCCAGACCACAGTGGACATCGTGCCCGTGTCGCGGTCGATGCCCGTTGCGTCCAGAGCATCAAGGTAGCCATGCACCGCCTCGCGCACATTACCATCGAGCGCGTAAACAGAAATTTGAACAGAAATCAGTGGGTCGGTTTTCTCCATGGCTTAAAGGTTTAAGAGAGTGTCGGATGGTGTCCACTCTACTTTTGAGAAGGCTGCTTCTTCCCTCTTTGTAGAATGACGGCGATAGCCGTTGTCTCCATCAGGCTGCGACGATCGTGATTCGTAGCCTCGAAACTCTGTTTCGGGGTGCGGTTTACTCCTTGTCACCGCCTAAGCCCCGTTCTGAGAACCGAGGCCACAATGATCTGGTTTCGTAGCCTCAATGCTCTGCATTGGGGAGCGTCACACCGACTGTCATCGGCGTTCTACGAGTGAAACTACACAAAAAAAGCCCGCGATCACTCGCGGACTGTTGATTGAAATTTATTCTTCGTCCTTCGCTATCATAACCAGCTTCGCTGGTTAGACCAACATCAGAGCCGGCGTCTCAATAATCTCTTTCAGCGCTTGCAGGTAGCGTGCGCCAACCGCCCCGTCGATCGTGCGGTGATCCCCGGATAGGCCGATCTTCATCACTTGGCCGACCACGATCTCGTCCTTGTCGTTCACGACGGGCTTCTTGATCGTTGCGCCGATGCTGAGGATCGCTGCGTTGTTCGGATTGATGATGCCGTAGAAGTCAGAAATTCCAAACATGCCGAGGTTAGTCACGGTCAGGGTGGAGCCGCTCATTTCGTTGGGCGCGAGTTTTTTATCGCGTGCCTTCTTGATCAGAATTTTGGCTTCCGCGCCAATTTCGCGCAGACTCTTGGTCTCGGCGGCACGAATCACGGGCGTCACGAGTCCATCGTCGATCGCGACGCCGAAAGCGAGGTGTACGTTGGCGTGTTGCTTGATCGTGTCGCCCTCCCATGAGCGATTAATCGCAGGCACGCGGCGCACGGCTTCGGCCGCTGCCTTGAGGGTGAGGTCGTTGACGGTAAACTTGGTGCCACCGTGCTCCTTGGGGAGGTCGGCCAGCTTGGCGTTGAGCTCCGCGCGGAGCTTTGCAAGTGGTCCGCCGTCGACTTCGATCTGTAGATAGAAGTGGGGAGCCTGTGTCTTGGAAGCAATCAGCGCCTTAGCGATACTCTTCCGCATATTGGATACGGGCAGATCGAGCGCTTCGAGAGTGGCAGCAGGTGCTGCGGGAGCACTGGCAGCGGGAGTTGCCGCAGGTGCGGCTGCGCCGGGCTTGGCGTTTTCGACGTCGTCCTTGACGATGCGTCCACCTGGCCCCGTTCCTTGGATCGTTGCGAGATCGATGCCTTTGGCGGCAGCAATTTTCTTGGCCAGCGGGGAGGCTTTGATCCGGCCACCAGTTGGTAGTGCGGGTGTCGCCTCGGGTAATGCTTCGGGTGCTGCAGTTTCTGGCTCAACTTCCTTCTTTGTAGAATGACTGCGAGAGCCGTTATTTTTGCTTTCTTCTTCGGCCACAGGTGTAGGTGCAGGCTCAGGTGTGGCTGCTGCCGGTGCGCTGCTTTTTACGGCGGGGGCGTCTTCGCCTTTTTCACCGATCGCAGCAATCGCATCGCCAACGGCGACTTCGTCGCCGACGCCGCAGTATTGCTTGAGCAACACGCCGTCGTCAAAGCACTCGACTTCCATCGTTGCTTTGTCGGTCTCGACTTCGGCGATCATGTCGCCGTTGGTAACTGCGTCGCCTTCGTTTTTTAACCATTTGACCAGCGTACCCACCGTCATGGTGTCGCTGAGTTTGGGCATGTCGATAAGTGTAGCCATATTCTGTAAAGTAGTTGAGAGGGTTGGAGTCCCGCCTTTAGGCGGTCATCGCTTGTGTGATTTGTCTTAAGTGATCAGTCCTTCGTCATTAGTTATCCGCCATTCCGAGATGGCACTCAAAGCTATTTCATAACTTTGAGTGCCGTCTCGATGATGCGCTCTTCGTTCGGGATCTGCCAGTCTTCGAGTTCTTTTGAGTAGAAATTAGGCGCGTCGATCGCGGAGACGCGGTGGACAGGTGCGTCGAGGTAATCGAAGGCTTTCAACTGAATGATATGAGAGATCTGTGCGTCGACGCCGCAGAAGGGCTTATTCTCTTCCACGAGGACAGCGCGACCTGTTTTCTTGACCGAGTTCAAAATGGTCTCTTCGTCGAGCGGACGAATGGAGCGGAGGTCGACGACTTCGACGCTGATATTGTGCTTCGCTTCGAGAGTCTTCGCGGCTTGCAGGGAGAGCATCGCGCAACGTCCGTGCGAGACGATGGTTAAGTCGGTGCCTTCTTTCAGCACATTGGCGACGCCGAGCTCTACGATGTATTCTTCCTCGGGCACTTCCCATTTTTCTCCGTAGAGTAGGGTGTTTTCCATCACAAAGACGGGGTCGTTGTCGCGGATGGCGGCTTTCATCAGCCCCTTGGCATCATAAGCATTGGAGGGGCAGACGACTTTAAGCCCAGGGTGGTTGGCCACCATGTTTTCCGGAGTGTGTGAGTGGGTCGCGCCGACACTGGTGCCGCCGTTGGCCGGGCCTCGCACCACGATCGGCACATTCATCAAGCCGCCTGACATGTAGCGACAGAAGGAGGCGTTGTTGAAGAGTTGGTCGATCGCGACGTAGCTGAAAGACATGAACATCATCTCGACGACCGGGCGGATGCCGAGCATGGAGGCACCGATGGCGAGACCCGAGAAGGCCGCTTCGGAGATGGGTGTGTCGATCAGGCGCTTGTCGCCATGTTTATCCCAGAGACCTTCAGTGACCTTGTAGGCACCGTTGTATTCGGCGACTTCTTCGCCCATGATGCAGACGTTTTCGTCGCGTTGGATCTCTTCGTCGAGAGCTTGTTTGATCGCTTCGCGGTAAGTGATGAGTGGCATGGTTTCAGGGGGCCAGATGGCAGAAGGCAGAGATCAGAAGGCAGAGGTCAGAATGACAGTTGCCAGAACTTGGAAGCCGGAGGCCGATTGTTTAGGATTTAAGTCGTAGTTAAGTATTTGAAATAAGAAATGAGCTTGGGGCTTGGATCATTTTACCAAGCATCTTGCCGACCTCAGAATTGAGATCAGTCAATCGCGTGTGCTGTTCTTGGCTGATGTAGCCACAATCATACGCAAAATCAAGGGAGGTATCGGTTTCGTTGGATTCGCCGTCGCAGTCGGTTAGTTTGCTGATGAAGTGAGCTTCGTAGCGGCGTTTCGCCCAAGCTTCTCGGAGATTCATGGGGACAGATCGGGAAGAGCGGCGGATCTGGCTAGTAAGAGCAAAGACTTCTTCCCTTGGGAAGCTCTTAGAAACTTCAAAGATCTCCATCGCGAGAGCATAGCTCTTCTGGTAAACCGTAAGTTCTTTAGCGCTCTTAATGATCATAATTTAGTTGGTTTCTTAGTTTCTAACTTCTGATTCCTGTCCTCTTCCCTCTGGAATGAGTCTGTTTTCTGAAATCTGTCCTCTGTCTTCTGGCCACTGACCTCTGCCCTCCGGGGCTAGTCATTAAAAAAGTAGGTGCCCTTGAGCTTACCTTCGGTGTCGTTGTCGACCTCCCAGTAGACGTCGGTCTGAATCTCGCTACGAGGTGCGACCGGGCTTTCGTCGGCAAACTTAGTCGAGGCTTCGGCTTCGTCTTTCTTTTCTTGGTCGATACGCTTCGCGACGTCTTCAGTCAAGGTGCCGTCCGAGAGTAGTTGCTGCTTGATCACGTTGACGGGATCCTTCGTGCGCTTGTACTCCTCAATCTCTTCTTTGGTGCGGTATTTTTCGTGGTTGGCGTCCGCCACGGAGTGACCGCGATAGCGGTAGGTGCGGATCTCGAGGAGGAAGGGTTTCATCTCTTCGCGGGCGCGAGTCATCGCGCGGTTGGCGACTTCACGAACCTCGAAAACGTCGTGGCCATTGCAAACTTCCCAAGCCATGTCGAAGCCATCGGCTCGGTGGGCGAGGTTCTCTTCGGCAGAAGAGCGCTTCAGGCTGGTGCCCATCGAGTAGCCGTTGTTTTCAATCACGAAAACGACTGGAATGTTCCAGAGCGAGGCCAGGTTGAGGGTTTCCATGAAGGAACCTTGGTTGACGGCACCATCTCCGAGAAAGACCATCGCGCAGCCTTTGAGGCCTTTATATTTAAGAGCAAAAGCCAGACCCGCACCGAGAGGGGTTTGGCCAGCGACGATGCCGTGGCCGCCCCAGTAGTTCTTGTCGGGAGCAAAAAAGTGCATCGAGCCGCCCTTGCCCTTTGAGCAACCTGTATGTTTGCCATACATTTCGGCCATACATTCGTTCATCGACATGCCGACGGCGAGTGCGTGACCGTGGTCGCGGTAGGCGGTGATGATGTGGTCATTCTCCTCCATCAGGGAGACGATGCCAGCGGCCACAGCTTCTTGGCCGATATAAAGGTGAAGGAAGCCACCGATCTTACCCTGGTTGTAGGCTCGCAAAGAGCGCTCTTCAAAACGGCGTATGCCGATGATCGTTCTGTAGAGGTCGATCTTCTCTTCTTTAGAGAGTGATTGATTGATCGGAGCCGTTGCGAAATCTTGAGACTTGTTAGTCGATTTCTTCGCAGACTTTACGGTTTTCTTTTTGATAGTAGCCATAAGTGTAGATCGGCCAAAGTCGCAGAGACCCTTCTAATGACAAGAAAAAAACCTGAAAAGTGGCTTAAAGTATGTAATTAAATTTACGAATTAAAATACGTAAGTTAAAATGCGTATTTTTTGTCAGCGGCCGCGTGTATGCCCTTCGGGTGCTTCAGCCGCAGTTTTGCGTCATGCTACCTTTCTCGCGCAGGTATATCGTAGAATGCTGGCGACAGCCCGTGTTTGCGGCTCGCTTGGCTCGCATGTGACCAGTCCGACACAACACAACGGCTCTCGCCGTCATGCTAGAATGGCACGGACTTAAGACGAAAACCGCCTTCTTACTCCTAATCCCCTTTTCGAGTTCTCAATCAACTCAATAACAAAGCCTTGAGATTATGATTAAGAGTATGAGTAAGATTATGGCGTCTGTTGATTAGGAGCTAAAGCCCCTGCCATTCCGGGCATGCTACCTTTCTCGCGCAGGCATATCGTAGAATGCTGGCGACAGCCAGTGTTTGCGGCTCGCTTGGCTCGCGTGTGACCAGCCCGACCTAACACAACGGCTCTCGCCGTCATGCCATTCGTATCATGCTACCTTTTACCCTCCCAATAACCGCGCTCTCAAAGTCTCTGAGATCGGGCGTTCACCTAACCAAATCTTAAAATAGAGTCGAGCGAAGTCTTCGCCCTCGATCGTGATGACAGGGGCACCATTGATCTTTAGGCTTGTGCCAGTGTCTGGCTGATAGGTGAGCGAGGAGCGATCGCCTTCTTTAACCGTTTGGTAAGCCGCGTTCAGGCGGTCGACACGTTCGGCGATTTGAGCCATCTCCTTACTGCTGAGATTCTTTTCCAGCATTTTTGTCGAAGACGTGAGAATGATGGATTTATCGATTTCACGCAGATAGCGAAACTGTAGGCGGTAGCTGCTGTTGGCAGCGAGGACATCGTCCGCCTCGGCTCCTTCAGTCACGTAGAGAGCGGCATCGTAGAGCTTGAAAAACATTCGATAAACGTAGCGGTATTCTCCGAGTTTTGTCAGCGGAATTTCGCTTGAACTCAGTTCGACTACATTTGGAAACGAAGGCTCTGGCTCCCTTCCGCTCGTCACTAGTGGGAAAACGACGCAAATAATTGCGATCTTTAAGTAATCAAGTGCTTGTTTCATAGTTATAAGTAAAAATTGCCCTGTCCCCTGTCCCCTGTCCCCTTGCCCCTGGGTCCCCTGCACTCTGCCTATCATCTTCGCGTAGCAGCCGGCTTCGGCACGATGCTAGAGATGCCGCCGTCGACGACGAATGTTTGACCTGTTACGAACTTTCCATGTTCGGAATGGAGCCAAGCGGCGAGACTGGCGATATCTGATGCTTCCCCAATAGCCCCAAGCGGATGCATGCGTTTGGATATTTCCAATGCTTGCTCGTTGCCGACAATGGGGTCACTGAGTTTTGTATCCGTCAGGCTCGGGGCGATCGTATTAATGCGTATCCCTCGTGAGCAGTAGCTGGCCGCTGCAGACCGCACCATGGCTTCGATCCCTCCCTTCGCTGCGGCAATCGCTTCGTGGTTCGCGATCCCGGTTTGAGCCGCCGCCGTGCTGAAAAAGACGCAGCTGCCGTGGCCTTGTTTCATCATGATTTTGCTTACAGCGCGTAAGGCGTAGAAGGCACTGCTGAGGTTGATCTGTATCGTTTCCAGCCAGTCCTCGACCGGTGTCAAGTGGGCGGGTTTTAAATAGATCGAGCCGATGGCATGGGTATAACTGTCGATCGAGCCGAGCGCCTCCTTGAAGGATTCGATGGTCTGGCTCAGTGCTTCGGGGTCGGTCGCGTCACAGGTTTTGACCATAGCTCCGCTCTCGGAGGCGAGCATGTTTAAATTTTCGGAGTCTCTGGCGAAGCCTGCGACAGTATGTCCCTCAGAGCCGAATTTTAAAGCGAGTTCGGATCCGATGCCCCCCGTAATACCTCCGATTAAGTGGTTTTTCGTTTTAGTCATGCTCATCTATCGGTGGTAGAGCGTGCAGATTACATATTGGCTCGACCCCATTGCCAAACCACGAGGGCACGACCGGTAGAACAGCCCATTTCTGTCTTGTTCAAAAAAACTTGAACAAAGTGAGCATTGTGTCAAATTCCCGCCTCTTGCAGCTCTATCATCTGTCTCCTGTCCTCTGATCCCCAACCACTCAACTCGGCGCCCCTCACTTTAAATGCCTAATTCTCAGACAGATGTCCAAGTTTTGTCCGGATGGGAGACGTCGATGATCGATGTCTTCGTCCGAGCGGCTGGATTGATTGGTCTGCCGCGATCCATCGGTGAGATTTACGGTCTCCTTTTTTGTGCCAAAGAGGCACTTACATTTGATGAACTTGTTGAGCGTTTGCAGATCAGTAAAGGTTCCGTCAGCCAGGGTTTGAAGGTCTTGCGTCAGTTGGGTGCGATTAAGTTGCACTATGTGTCTGGGAGCCGGCGTGATCATTACGAGCCGGAGCTCTCGATGAAACGTCTCGTGCGTGGGTTTATCAAAGACCAGTTTGAGCCGCACCTCGTTTCCGGATCCCAACGTTTGAAAGATATCGACGCGCTGATTGAAGAAGAGGGCGACGAAGCCTTGCAGCAACATGCGCTCAACCGTTTAGGGACCTTGCGCTCATGGCAGCAACGCACCCGCAAGCTCATGCCCATTATCATGGCCGTATTAGGCGGCGTGAAATTCCTAGAACCAGAAACCTCGGACGAAGAAAATATCATTTAGCAAGCCACGCCCTAGCCGCGACTGCGCGGAGGCGGGAAGACAGCTTTTTCAACTAATCCACTCAACCACGCCGAAGGCGTAACAACCTCAACCCACGCGATAAGCGTGTTCCCATCAGTCATTAATCATTGCGGCGTAGCCGCCAAAAAGTCTCGGAATATTCCCGAACGACCAAGGGCGGAAGCGCGGGCGGCGCAAAGCGCCGAGTTGAGTAGGACAGCGCAAAGCGCTGAGTTAAGTAGTTGAGTAGTCCTTATTTAAATTCACTCTCCCACCCAACCACTTCACGACTCAACTCGGCCATAGGCCGCCCAAACTCAACCACTAAACAGCGGCTCTGCCGCTCCATCGCAAAGCGATGCTATTTCCCTCACTATTTTTCCTCCTCCTCGGATGCCTGACCTCATGGTTAGTCATACACCTATGCCTGCAAGCAGGCATAGGGCAGGGGGGCGATGCGCAACCGCAGCATCACCATACGCATACGGGTGTTATCCCGCGTATCGGAGGCCTGGGAATCGTCCTAGGTTTCGCGCTGACCTATCTGCTCTGCTTTATCTTCCTAGATCACACCGATAACAAGTCGCTCATCCACTACGGCATCTTCGCGGGTGCCGCCGCATCGTTTCTTTTAGGCTTTATCGACGATTTCCGCCCGCTCGGAGCCAAGGTGAAGTTGCTAGCGCAAGTCATTATCGCAATGATCGCTCACGAGTGTGGCCTCTCGATTGATAAGGTCGCCATTCCTTTTACGGGAATAGTCATGCCGCTCGGGTTCTTCAGTATGGGGTTTACGGTCATTTGGATCGTGGCGATTATGAATCTGATCAATTTGATCGATGGTTTGGATGGCTTGGCGGGTGGGATTGGTCTGATGATGATGGGGCTCCTCGCATTCTTAGCCTATCAGTCCGGCGTCGCGATTTCCTTGATTCTCGCGCTTGGGATGGTTGGTTCGATCCTCGGATTTCTCTTTCATAATTTCCCCCCGGCGAAAGTCTATATGGGAGACTCTGGAGCTTATCTGATCGGTTTTGTCATCGCGGCTCTCTCATTGCTCAATTCCGAAAAAGGGACGATTCTCGCGGCCTTGATTGCACCTGCCTTGGCATTAGCGCTACCGATTGCCGATGTCGCCTACGCGATGCTGCGCCGAGGGGTTAAAGGTCTGCCGATTTTTCGACCCGACCAAGGGCATATTCACCACCGCTTAATACGGGCAGGTCTGTCTCGTCGGAAGACAGTCCTTTTTCTCTATGCCATTTCGCTCTTCGCGCTCGTGGGTGGGCTACTTGCCTTCGCTTATCAAGGGCGCTTCCTGCCGATCTTCTTTGGTTTTGCCTTTGTCATTATCCTTTTTATCTTAAAAGGGAAGAAGGTGACTCTAGGAGTCATGCGAAACGTGCTGACTGAATCATTTGAAGCGCGCCAAGATACCCGAAACGCCCTTTATCTAAGAGATTGGCTGATCGTCGAAGCAGAGCGAGCGGATAGCGGACACCATTTATGGGCAGATTTCCGCTTTATCTTAAAGAAGATGGGCTTCTGTCGAGCAGAACTCGTCATTCACGGCACTGAGCGAACTTTCTACCTGCCGGATACGCCGCACGAAACCCTCTCTCTACTCTGGAGCCAGGAGCACCAGATTAGCTCCGAAATTCTGCTGAGAGTTTATACTGCCAAAGACAATTTTTCTGAAAGGCAGTTTTCAATTATTTCAGATGTTGCCGCCGAAGCTTGGTCAAAAGCGGCTGTTCGCTGGAAAGAAGTGAATGGATGTGAGCTTGATTTCGAAGCCAAAGCCGGAGATGTCTCGAATTACCGTCAGCAAAAAGCCCGCAACCTGTATCGTCCCACTTATTAGAGTGGGACGATACAGCTTGCGAGTTGAGTCGGGCGGCGCAAAGCGCCTAGTTGAGTGGTTGAGTGGGGTAGCGGCGATCGTCCCGATCGCCACTAGAGTAGCGGAACGAGGAACTCGTTTCGACCGGGTCACAGGCAGAAAGAATGTAGGAAAGGGTTCCCCCTCGACCGTCGAAATTGGCCATACATCTAGGTCGAGGGATCAACCCTCTCCTACAAAAGCGAATCCATTATGCAAAAAATTCTAGTCACTGGAGGTTCCGGCTTCATCGGTTCCAACCTTGTTCGTCTTCTCGTTAAAGAAAAAGGCTGCACAGTTATCAATGCCGACAAGCTAACTTACGCGGGTAACCCCGAGTCCCTGGCCGATCTCGAAGGCCATCCAAACTACCACTTCGAGCAAATCGATCTAGCGGCAACTGTCGTAGGAGAGGGCTTACCCCTCGACCCTTCGTCCTCGCAAAGATCGCTTTCAGCTATTTTCGCGAAGCACAAACCCGATGCCGTCATGCACCTCGCCGCCGAAAGCCATGTCGATCGCTCCATCGACGGCCCCGGCGAGTTTATCCAAACCAATGTCATTGGCACCTTTAACCTCCTGCAAGCAGCGCTCGCTTACTGGAAGGAACTTCCAGACGCGAGCGAGTTGAGTAGTCAAGTAGGTGAGGAGTTAAGTGGTGCAAATAAGGCGGATAGCGAGGCTTCTGTCTCCCACTCAACTACCCAACCACTCAACCACCTAACCCAAAAGTCGTTCCGATTTTTACACGTTTCCACCGACGAGGTCTACGGCTCGCTCGCTCCCGATGCACCGGGTTTTTCGGAGACAAGCTCCTACGATCCGCACTCCCCCTATTCAGCCTCGAAAGCCGCCTCCGACCACCTAGCGCGAGCATGGGGCGACACCTATGGCCTGCCGGTGCTGGTCACGAATTGCTCCAACAATTACGGCCCCTATCAATTCCCTGAGAAGCTGATTCCCGTCGTCATTCTCAAATGCCTGCGCGGAGAACCCATCCCCGTCTATGGCAAGGGCGAAAACATCCGCGACTGGCTCTACGTCACCGACCACGCCGAAGCGCTCTACACCGTCCTAAGTAAAGGCCGAGTGGGCGAGACCTACAATATCGGCGGCAATAATGAGCAGAATAATCTCAACCTAGTGAAGAAGGTATGTGAGATTATTGGTGAGGAGTTAAGTGGTCAAGTTGTTCAGTCGGGAGGGATGACCGCGTCGTCCGCAGTAGAGCTAAGTTCCTCTGAGAGCCCCGCTCAACCACTTAACCCAGCCGAAGGCTGTGACCACTCAACCACCAAATCTTTCCAAGATTTGATAACTTTTGTAAAGGATAGGCCTGGCCACGACATGCGCTACGCCATCGATCCGACAAAAATCCGCGACGAACTCGGGTGGGAGCCCAAAGAAGATTTTGAATCCGGCTTCCGCAAAACCGTAAAGTGGTATCTGGAAAACCCTTCTTGGTGGCAGAACATCCTTAGCGGCGAGTATCAACTCGAGCGCTTAGGAGGTTCTGGTAATTAGTGCTGATCCCGCGCAGCGGGAGAAGTCCCGCCGAGTGAAACGAGGGAACTGCGCAGCGAGCGGGAGTGGCAGAACATCCTTAGTGGCGAGTATCAACTCGAGCGCTTAGGAGGTTCTGGTAATTAGTGCTGATCCCGCGCAGCGGGAGAAGTCCCGCCGAGTGAAACGAGGGAACTGCGCAGCGAGCGGGAGTGGCAGAACATCCTTAGCGGCGAGTATCAACTCGAGCGCTTAGGAGGTTCTGGTAATTAGTGCTGATCCCGCGCAGCGGGAGAAGTCCCGCCGAGTGAAACGAGGGAACTGCGCAGCGAGCGGGAGTGGCAGAACATCCTTAGTGGCGAGTATCAACTCGAGCGCTTAGGAGGTTCTGGTAATTAGTGCTGATCCCGCGCAGCGGGAGAAGTCCCGCCGAGTGAAACGAGGGAACTGCGCAGCGAGCGGGAGTGGCAGAACATCCTTAGCGGCGAGTATCAACTCGAGCGCTTGGGTAAATCGTAGAAGCGACACTCCTGTCGCTTTTTCACATCGTCCTGCCCGGAATCGCGAATCTCCTGACAGGCTCCGTCAGAGTCAGCTTTCCAACAAAGTGAAAGCACCCAAAAGCCATCACACGCGCAGCATGTTCCCAACCCAACCACTCAACTAAAGCAGCATGCTTCTACAACTCAACCGAATCCAACTGGATTCCCCCCTTAACCAATCCGGTCAGTGCCTGATCCTGACCGAGCTCATCCTTCCCCGTAACGGCATCGCACGCAAAGCCGCACTCAAGGATGTCCGTCTGACCAAAGGGAAGGCCAGCTTCGCCCGTGCCCCTTTCTACGAAAAAGCCCTGCTCAAAGAAAAAGTCGATGGCCTCTTCGGCCTCAGAGTCAGCGTGACACGACCGCTCAAGCACCCCGCGCTCAACCCATTCCTTCGCCAACTTTTGGCCACTGGGATCGAGTCGTCAACCGACCTCCTTTCGCCATTACTCATTCGCTATTCGCCATTGGGTGATGTGCTGGGTCAGGCGAGCGAAGCGCTCGCAGATTCTATAGCTGACACATCCCCCACGTTCATCGCCACCGGCGGCCTCGACCTCGACAGCGAAACCTTTACCTCCGGAAAAATCACCATCCCTCTGAAGCTGACCGAGACAATTCGTTCCAGCCAAGAGGTGCCCCTCTCGCAGAAACGGGAGAAACGCCGTAGGATTAGCAAAACCTACAAAAAAGGCAGTCTTCTTGGTGAAATCAGTTTAGACCTCCTTGGGGACTGATCCATTCCTCTGGCCTAGGTAAATGCAAAACCCGACTACTGTAGATCCACAGCTCCCAGATCTCGTAGCCTCCGAACTAAGTTCGGGGGCAGAGGTCGATCGACCAGCCCCGTATCCAAAAACCCGTCATAAAAATAAGGTAGCACACGCTTCCAGCGTGTCCTGTTTGATAAGCACTCAGGCAAGATGCCTAAGCTACGTTAAAGTAGCACACGCTTCCAGCGTGTCCTGTTTGATAAGCACTCAGGCAAGAAGCCTAAGCTACGTTAAAGTAGCACACGCTTCCAGCGTGTCCTGTTTGATAAGCACTCAGGCAAGATGCCTAAGCTACGTTAAAGTAGCACATGCTTCCAGCATGTCACGTCATGCAAGCACTCAGGCTAGAAGCCTAAGCTACGTTAAAGTAGCACATGCTTCCACCGTGTCCTGTTTGATAAGCACTCAGGCAAGAAGCCTAAGCTACGTTAAAGTAGCACACGCTTCCAGCGTGTCCTGTTTGATAAGCACTCAGGCAAGATGCCTAAGCTACGTTAAAGTAGCACACGCTTCCAGCGTGTCCCCCATCCGACAAACACTCAGGCTAGAAGCCTAAGCTACGGAAAGCACAAAGATAATCGCACGCTCATAATAGAAACCCTAATAAAACTGCGCCCTGCTCCAGTCCTGCATCAAATCAAGAAAACGTGAAGCTGATCCCATTTGGTATTCCTTTTAGCTCGTTGACAAAGTATTACTTTTCCGTAATTGTAAGACAATGAAGGTAACCCAAAAAGGCCAAGTCACAATCCCACACGAATTCCGGAAACGCTATGGATTTACCCGTGATCGTGAACTTGTATTTGAAGCTGTAGAAGGCGGCGTCCTTCTGCGGGCGGCTCCCGAGGCTAAGTCAGAGCGCCTGCGGGAGGCTCTGGGCAAGATACGAGGTATCGCCGACAGTGGTCTCTCGACAGATCAAATCATTGAAATCACACGTGGATAAGTCCCCATGGTTTTAGTCGATTCCAATATATTAATCGACCTGTTCACAGATGACCCTCTTTGGGCGGATTGGTCGACTGAGCGCTTAATCGAGTTAAGCGCTAAAGATACCCTTGGTATCAATCCGATCATTTACGCCGAGATTTCGATTGGCTTCACTTCGGTCAAAAAACTCGAAACGGCACTCGAACCGTTAAAATTGCTCCGCTGCGAACTTCCTTATTCTGCAGGCTTTCTGGCCGGTAAAGCCTTTCTGAAATACAAACGCGCAGCCGGTGAAAAGCGCTCACCATTGCCAGATTTCTATATTGGTGCCCATGCGTCCTGTAGCCAATGTCCTCTACTCACCAGAGATGCCAATCGCTATCGAACTTATTTCCCTGATATTGAATTAATCTGCCCCTAATTCTTCCAACAGCCAGCCCGTTCATCACCCGCGACCCTATCTTTGTGCCTCTTGGTGGCTAAAAAACTCAGGCAAGATGCCTAAGCTACGTTAAAGTAGCACATGCTTCCAGCATGTCACGTCATGCAAGCACTCAGGCAAGAAGCCTAAGCTACGTTAAAGTAGCACATGCTTCCAGCATGTCCTGTCATGCAAGCACTCAGGCAAGATGCCTAAGCTACGTTAAAGTAGCACATGCTTCCAGCATGTCACGTCATGCAAGCACTCAGGCAAGAAGCCTAAGCTACGTTAAAGTAGCACACGTGAAATGTCCCTCGGGTGCTTCCAGCGTGCTCTGAGTTTTAGTATGGCAAGTGCTTTAAATTGTAAAATGTCAAAGTGCCGATACTCTGTTTTTCCAGCATCGCGCCGTCCCCACTCAACCAAAAATCTTCGATTTTTATGAAAATAGCCATCATCGGCCTCGGTTACGTAGGCCTACCTCTCGGTCTTCGCTTCGCGGAATCCAACGTTTCCGTTCTCGGACTCGATGTCGATCAAGCTAAGGTCGACGCCATCAATTCTGGCCAGACCTATATCCGCCACATAGAAGCGGATCAAATTGCGTCAGCGCACAACTCAGGCCTGCTCGAAGCCTCGACCGACTTCTCCCGTATCGCTGAAGTCGAGGCCGTCCTCATCTGCGTGCCCACACCGCTCAACAAATACCGCGAACCCGACATCTCATACGTGCTTAAATCCGGCGAAGCCATTGCGCCCTACCTTGCTGTAAGAGATAGCGTAGAGCATAGTGCAGAGAGCAAAGAGCAAGAATCTGACACTTCGCGCTCCGCCCCCTGCCCCAAGCT
>Ga0222662_1000392_pt1 | contig 37004 bp, 34 predicted proteins | sample AntAcemetagen600_FD_179821 | JGI IMG/M metagenome (GOLD analysis project Ga0222662, IMG submission 179821) | Saline water microbial communities from Ace Lake, Antarctica - #600 | ecosystem: Environmental > Aquatic > Non-marine Saline and Alkaline > Saline | place: Antarctica: Ace Lake... | reverse complement strand
TTAATGAAAATAATGGTTTTAAATTTAATAAAAATTGTTAATATTTAACTAAAGTTATGGATTTTATTGAACGGACGTCTTTTCCGGTCGCTGGGTATTACCTCGCGTTCTTCGTTGTTTCGTTTCTGATCCTTGCTTTAATTCTGCTTTCAGGGCTGCCGGTGGCGTTCAGAAAGTTGATTCATGCGATTCGCCTCATCCGCGCCCGCCGCAGTCGGACTGTCAGAATGCTGGCGAACCGCGAGCTTCTGGACGAAGCGGGTGAAACCCTCGTTGGGATGACCTTTTTCGGGGATAAGGATGGCAACCCTACTGCCGATTAGGATGCTGAAGAGGTCAGCAAATTCATTTCCGATGCTGCCTGAGCGTGGGCAAGGTATTCGGCGGCAAGGTCTTCCAGCTCGGAAATCGAATTAATCGTCGCAAAGCGTGCGCGCAGTAATTTGCCGCCGGGGAGGCCTTTTGAGTAGGCCATGAGACGTGATCGTAGCGATTGCATTGCGAATTTTTCGTGGGAGAACTTCCCCCATTCGATGAGCATTCGGGCATGCCTGAGGATGAATATCCAGCGTTCTTCAAGGGAGACAGGTTCAGGATGTTCGCCGGTTTCGAGATAGCGTTTCGCGTCCCGGAATATCCAGGGGTATTGCATCGCGGCGCGGCCAATCATGACTCCTTTTACGCCGGTGGTATTTCTCCTCCGCTCCACATCGACACCGGTTGAGATGTCACCGTTTCCGACAACGGGGATGCTCACTTCGCGGCTGCATTGATCGATCACTTCCCAGTCGGCTTCGCCGGTGTACCCCTGTGCCCTTGTGCGCCCGTGGATCGCGATCGTCTGCATGCCGCAATCCTCCAGGATATGGCAGACTTCGGGGGCATTGATGAGGTCCTGATCCCAGCCAATCCTGATTTTCGCGGTGACGGGGACTTGGTCGCCAACGCCTTTGGCGATAGATTCGGCCACTTTCGCCAAGACAGGGCAGTCACGGAGGAGGGATGAGCCACCATTTTTCGAGACGACTTTCTTCACGGGGCATCCGAAGTTGATGTCAATGAAATCGGGGCACTTCCAGTCGATGATCTTCTTCGCTGCTTCCGCCATGCGGGGGCCGTCGGCGCCGAAGAGCTGCACCCCGACGGGACGCTGTTCCTCGTCGAATTCAGTGTAAATCCGGGTCCGTTCATCCGCTTGCATGATGCCCTCGGCGGAGACGAATTCGGTCACCATGACGTCGGCCCCGAGTTCTTTGCAGAGACGACGGAAAACCAGATCAGTCACTCCCGCCATCGGCGCGAGGTAGAGCGGGAATTGATCGTTTTGGAACCAGGGGAGCATTTCGACGGGAGCGTAGTCGAAGTCTGCCGGAGCGGCAAGCAGAGGACAGGAGGGCGCTTAGGGCGGGGGATCCGACTGTCTAAGTGGTTGGGTAAGTAGAGGGTTTCACCGAGGCGGGGAGGAAATACCGCCCTGTCTGAACAATCAGCGCTTCTCTTCCATGGCGTCGTAAGCTCCGAAATCGTTGAACCAGACGCGTTTTGCCCACCGGTAGACGGGGTGTTTTTCCGGGATTTCGTCTCCGGTGGGGAGCCACTGGCTGTTCCGCGGAGTCATTGCTTCGAGTTCGGCGATGGCAGTCTTTCGAATCGTCGTATCAGTCGCGCTGTGTTTTTCAACGAGGGCTTTGACGACATCGGGACGTTCAAGGACGACGCAGCCGCGGGTGTGTTTCGCGGAGGTTTCCCGAAAATCCTTGAGGAATTCCGATTTTGTCAGGGATTCGTAAATCGAGCCGTCGCGGACGTTCTCGGTCGCGAATTGAATGATCGGGCAGGGTTCGATCCCACCGGAAGGGCCGATGTGGTGGGAGATCCCGTTCGACATCGGGCAGAGTGCTTTTCCTTCGCCGTCGTAGTAAGCGTCAATAATGCCGAGAGGGAGCTTTGTCCTCATGTTCACGACGAACTCCCGAACGCGCCGGGCCTGTTCCGGGGTGAGGGCCAAATCCTCGTTCGGCTGGGGGCCGACGGGGCGATACGTGTGATACCAGGCATAGTGCACTCCTCGTTTAATTAAGGTGCGTAACCACTTCTCGGTAAGCAGGTCGTCAATGTTCGTCCGGCATAGGCTTGTCGCGACCCCGGTGAGGATTTTGTTGTCGAGGCAGTTGTCGAGTCCGCGGAGAGTGCGATTTAAGACGTCTTTGCCGCCGCGCCGCTCGTTCGCGACGACTTCGGTGCCTTCGATCGAGATCAGAGGGGTGGCATTGCCGAGTTGGCGAAGCTGCTTCGCCTTTTTCTCCGTGATCATTTGGCCGTTGGTGAAGACCTGAAAAAAGCAGTCCTGATGTTCGGCAAGGAAGTCGAGCAGGTCGGGGTGCATGAATGGCTCTCCTCCGAGGATGCCGAAGAAGGAATTGCCGTGCGCCTTGGCGTCGTTCACGATTTTGTTGAGATCTTCGAGGTCGAGTTTGACCTGAGGTTTATCGACATCGACCCAGCAGCCCTGGCAGCGAAGGTTGCAGCTGTTGAGGATGGAAATGTAAATGAAGGGGGGGAAGTAAATCCCTTCCTTCATCCGCTTTTTGAAAAGGTTGACGGAGCGGATCCCCTTGACGCCGAAGTTCCACATGAACTTCCCGAGGTGACGCTTGTCAGCCGTTTTGAGGATGCGGCCGGCGTATTGGAGGGAGGGGACGATCATGAGGGGAGTGAAAATGACAAACTCACGTATTAAACGAGCTTCAGCGCCGATTCGACACTCGCGTCATCGTGGACAATCGCGTGGAGCGCGGCGGCGATGCCGGCGGGTTTGGGATGCTCAAAGACATTCCGACCGATCGCGATGCCGGCCGCTCCGGCGGTGATCGCATTTTTCACCATCGTGAGAAGGGCTGCGTCGTCTCCCATCGCCGAACCGCCGAGAACGATCACGGGGACAAAGCAGGAATCAACGATTTCACGGAAGTCTTCCATCGAACCGTTGGTCGGGTAGGCTGTTTTCACGATGTCTGCGCCCAACTCAGCAGCGGCGCGAACGGTGAAACCGATATTTGCCACGGTGTAATCATCGGGTCGCCCGATCGAGAAAGGCAGTGCCTCTAGAATGACCGGCACGTCGGTCTCGTGGCTCTCGGTGATCAGTTCGGCGACCTCGCGGGTGATACTCGCTTCATTCCCATGGTGCGAGTAGAGCATGTTCATCATCGCATGAGCGCCGACGGTGAGGGCATCATCAGCGCCATAAAGGCGGTAGCTGCCTTCGTCGAGGTTGTCTCCGTAGGCGGGTTTGTAGCAATCGGTGCGGAGACAGATTCCTTTTCCTTCGAGGACATCGGCGGCCGCGAGGGCGACGCCGAGATTGACGACGTAGCCATCGACGACAGGGTTCAGTTCTTCGATGAGTTCAACCGGCTTCAGGGTGGGCACAGGAATGATGGTGCCATGGTCAATCGGAAGAATGACAGTGCGGCCGTCGGACTGGAGAAAGCGGGAGAGGTTTTGATCACGATCCATAAGCTGGGAATGGACAACGGATTGGAGTGGGAAGCAAGGGGCGGGGCCGCGCTTTCCGGATTTACTGATTGGGAGGGCCTTCGATCTCGAAAGAGATATTTTCCTTCACCTTTTTAATCGTCTCCGGTCCAATTTGATCGACGTCGTCGAGATCATCAAGGCTTTGAATTGGGCTGATTTCGCGCTGCTCAAGGACGTTGACGGCCTGGTTCTCGCTCAGTCCTGCCCTCATGAGATCTTCGAGTGAGCCTTCATTCACACTGACTGGTTCAGAGAGGGGAATCGGGAGCAGCGAGTTTTCGAGATCTTCCAATTCGCGTCTTTCAGCGCGATGTCGTTCTCGCATCTCAATGAATGCCTCCGGGTTGCTCTCGGCCCAGATTCCCCGTTTGCGAATCGCGGCGACGAATTCGATGTCGGAAAGGAAGTCCTCGTAGTCATCACGGTGAGTGCCGGATGGCGTTTCGCGGCGAACGCCGAAGTTTCTCGCGAGACCGTTTTCAACGAGGAGTCTCGCTAAATCCTGACTTTCAGAGGTGGTGATGAAGGCGAAATAGCGCGGTTTTCCGGATCGGCCCATCGCTTTCGCGAACGAAGTCGTGACAGTGAAGGGTTTTGAAAGGGCATCCTTTCGGAACTGGGTGCCGAGGCGACCGAATTCGATCACTTTTCGGAAGTTCCCGACCCCGAAATATCGACCCTGATCGCGCAGTCGCTGCTTATCGCTGTCGGTTGAGACAGTCGTTTCGATACAGTCCACGTAGTAGAGCCGGAACACCTCCTCTCGTCCGTCGGGCAGTTTAACCATGAAGGAATCCCCGTCGGCCCATTCCTGAGGGACGATGGTGCAATCTTCAAAAACCTGGAACGGCTTCTGGGCATAGAGCGCAGGTGTGACGTTGAGGACTAGAAAAAGAAGCCAAATTCTATTTCTGAAGACCGGGGAAGTTTTCCACATACTTCACTGTAAAATCGGGAAAGCTCTCTACAATCTGAATTTTGAAATCGGGGAAACTATTCACGAACTGCCACTTACCGGGACGATCAGGGAATGAGGTGACCTGCTTCACATGAAGATCGGCGAAGGAATCGACAAGTTTGATTTTGAAGTCTGGAAAGCTGTTCACGACCTGAATTCGTCCAAAAACCTTCTCCGGATCCTGTTTTTCATGTGAACTGGCAGTGCCCATCTCTAACAGAATTGTGAAAATTGCTCCCCCGGCGGTTCGTCGCGTCATCAGGCGTTCGACGGTTTGTCTCCTTTGGTTAGGCCCGGGAAATCCGGCCTTTGCCAATCAGGTTGTAATGATCGGTTGATTCCCTGCGATGCGGCTTCAAGAGTGGGGAATGTCGACCGAAGAAAAAGTCCTGACGAACGAAGAATCCGACCGCCCCTGGATAGCGCTCGGGGAAGCGTTTCGCGACGGGGATGAGGCTGCGGTGAGCGAGGGGCTGAAAAACTTATCTCACGAGGAACAACGACATGCGATGGCTCACCTCACCGGAGGGGAGCAAGCGGGTATCATCGAGCTGATCACGGCGAGTGAAGCGGCGCAGTTGCTGGGGCATCTACCCGAGGCGCAAGCGGCAGATATTCTTGAGGAAATCCCCCCGGAGAGTGCGGCGGACATTATTGAAGAGATGCCGGAGGAGGTGAGTGCCGACCTCTTGCGCGAAATGAACCAACCGGAATCCGAGGCGCTGCTGGCAGAGCTCGATGATGCGGACGAAGCGGATCACCTCAGAGAGCTCACCTCCTATGAATGGGATACCGCGGGCGGGTTGATGACGCAATCGTATGCTGCGTTTGCGGACGACGCAAAAGTGGGGGACGTGCTTTCTGAGTTGAGCGGTGAGGCGGAACGCTACGGGGACATGGACGTCCAGTATGTCTACGTCACGAACACCGAGGGACAGCTTCGTGGCGTCCTGCGCCTGCGGGATCTGGTGCTCACGCCAAGAAGTCGCCCCGTCGAGGAGATCATGCTGGGTGAGCCTGTTTCGGTGAATGTGAGTGATGATTTTGAAACCCTGACCCAGGTCTTTGATGACCGGAGTTACATTGGATTACCCGTCATTGATGATCAGGAAATTATCGTTGGAGTGGTGACGAGGCAGGCGGTACGTGAAGCGACGGCGGAGCATCAGACTGAAGACTACCTGCACTCCGCTGGTATCCTCGGTGGTGAAGAGTTGCGGAGCATGCCAATGTTAGCCCGCTGCGGGCGGCGACTTGCCTGGCTCGGACCGAATATCGTCCTCAACCTCATCGCCGCGAGTGTCATCGCGATGTACGAGGACACGCTCCAGGCGGTCATTGCGCTCGCAGTTTTCCTGCCCATCGTCTCGGACATGAGTGGTTGCTCGGGAAATCAGGCGGTGGCCGTGAGTATCCGCGAACTCACGCTCGGCTTGATCCGCCCGACTGAGTTCATGCGCATCGTCTGGAAAGAGGGTTTTTTGGGGATGTTCAACGGCTTTGTCCTCGGCTGTCTGCTCGGAACGATTGCCGCGATTTGGCAGGACAACGTCTATCTCGGTCTGGTCGTGGGCGGAGCTCTTTTTCTAAATACGATGCTCTCCGTGTTACTTGGTGGGTGTGTTCCTTTGTTCTTGAAGCGTTTAAAAGTAGATCCGGCACTTGCTTCGGGGCCGATCCTCACGACCTGCACTGACATGTGTGGATTCTTCCTCGTTTTGAATCTCGCTTCTCTAATGCTTGATAAGTTGGCCTGATCTAACTGGCTGCGAAGGGGGGACTGACAGGATTTGCTTTTTCAAGGAGTTCTTATCAGTGCGTCGGCCCTACCGGGATTGAGGGGGTGCAGAAACTTAGGTCGCTCGCACACTGATTTCGGTGATTGCCATATCCGGGGCGGCGTTTCCGTTTTCATCAATTAAGGGCTGCACCCGGCGGTTACTCAACGCTCTCAAATAGAAAACTTGTCCTTGCGAGATGATTCGCACTTTACAGGTATTCCAACCGTTCCTGCCTCCATGGGGGAGAGCTTCTTTGCCGATCTTGAGAGGCTCTTCAGGCAGCTACACGAACTATGAAGAAAGTTCGAATTTAAATCAAAATGGCGACCCGTACGGGACTTGAACCCGTGTTACCGCCGTGAAAGGGCGGTGTCCTAACCACTAGACGAACGGGTCACGTTCGCGCTGAATCCTGAAGCACGAAGCCTCGGGTAGCGGGGCGGAAATATGCGGACTTCTGAGCGGTTCGCAAGTCGAAATTGTGAAAGAATTTTCAGTGGAAGTCAGCGGTCGTCCTGTCACAGTGCGCCATGCCTGTCCTCATCGATCTTCTTTGGCTCCTCGCCGGTCTTACTGCTCTGTATTTCGGGGCGGACTGGTTGGTGGGAGGGGCGTCGAGCCTTGCGGTGAAGTTCGGGATTTCACCTCTCGTTGTGGGACTCACCGTGGTTGCTTTCGGCACGAGCGCACCAGAGCTTTTTGTCAGTATCGGCTTCAACCAGGGAGGGTATCCGGACATGGCTCTGGGGAATGTGATCGGGTCGAATATCTGCAATATCGGCCTCGTCCTCGGGGTGAGCGCTTTTATCTGTCACCTTTCGATCAAGAGTCAGCTTTTGATTCGCGACTTACCGATCCTGATGATCGCGACGCTGGTGTTTGGCTGGATGCTGATGAATGGCATGATCAGCCGTGTTGAGGGCATCATTTTGTTTGTCGCGGTGCTGGCCTACACGTTTTTCCAACTGGTGTTGGCGAAAAAAGGGGACGCGCCTGCGGTGATGGCCGAGTTTGAGCAGGAGATCAATCCGGAAGCGGCGCAGAAAGAGCCGGTCTGGAAGCTGTCGGCACTCATTCTCGTGGGGCTTGTCGGTCTTTACTTCGGTGCGCAATGGCTGGAGCGGGGCGGGGTCAGTATCGCGGTGCGCATGGGGGTTCCGGAGGCGGTGATCTCACTGACGCTGATCGCCTTCAGCACCTCGGTGCCGGAGTTGGCGACCTCGGTCATTGCTTCGCTGAAGCGGGAAGGGGACATCATTGTCGGCAACGTGATCGGGTCCTGCATTTTTAACCTGCTCTGCGTCATTGGTGTGACGGCAATGATCAAACCGATTGCAACGACGCAGATCGAAATGGCTGACCTGATCGTGATGGGTGGTTTTACCGCCTTGTTGATCCCGATCATGGCATCGCGGAGAAAAATCAGCCGATGGGAAGGTGGATTGCTCCTCGCGGGCTACGCCGGCTATTGCGCGTTCCTTTATGTGGATCGCGTGGCGTAGTGGCTTAGCCGCTTATAAAAGTGGCATGGGCATCCTGCCCATGGTCGGGGGAGCGGTTGCGCTGCGGGGAAGATGTCGGATTCCGGTGGCAGTGAGATCCCGCCCCCGGGTCATGGGCAGGATGCCCATGCTACTCACCTTCCACCGATTTGAATTTGTCTGAACAAAATCAAATCATTCCCAACTTCATCTTCCCTTCTTCGGAGATCATTTCCTGATTCCAGACGGGATCCCAGACGATATCGACTTGAGCGTTATCGATGCCTTCGAGCATGAGGATTTTGGATTGGGCATCGGCGGCGATGGTTGGTCCCATGCCGCAACCGGGGGCGGTGAGGGTCATTTTCACCTCGACGTTTTTCTGGCCTTCCTCCTCTTTGATCGCGCAATCGTAGACGAGACCGAGATCGACGATGTTGACAGGAATTTCGGGGTCAAAGACGAGCTTGAGCTGTTCCCAGATCGCGCCCTGGAAGTCGCCGCTGGCGATCGCCTGCTTCGCGACAGACTGTTGTGCTTTTTCTGCCTCAAGATCGATTCCAAGAGCGTCGGCGTTTTCTGATTTGATACGGGCAAGACCAGACTGTGTCGCGACGGTGTAAGTGCCGCCGAGGGCCTGAGTGATCATGACCTTGGTTCCGATGGGGAGCCTGATGAGATCACCACTCGGGATCTGGATCGCTTCAACTTCGCGTGAGAGTTCGATTTCTTCGTGCATGGTTCTTTGAGTAGGGGAGAAGTTTAGGAGTAGAGAAGTAGAGTAGGATTTGACCCGCCCGGGCGGTGTTGTCGACGGATTGACTGAAAGTGTAGAGATCGGAAATTCTTTGCTTCTCTCCTACTTTACTTCTTCGCTTCGTTGTCCTTCCAGGACAACTCTAAGCTTGCCGCTTTTCATTTTCGGCTGGTTCATGTCGCCGAGGAGAGTGTTGGGGATTCCAGTGGCCGGGGCGACGGTGGGTTCTGACTGATCTCCATTCAGCGCATCGCGGAGGGCACCTTCGACCATTTCGCCGCAGTGGATCTTCATAGGGGGGAGGGGACCGAGCGGAGCGGAAAGGTCGGTCGAACTGAGCGCCTGCGCTTCGTCAATGGTTTTGCCTTTGAGCATTTCGGTCGCCATCGAAGCCACGGCGATGGCGGTCTGACATCCGAAACTCTGGAATGAGGCTTTATCGATGATTTTTTTTCCGTCCTTTTCTCCAAATTTAAGCCACATCCGGACCATGTCGCCGCATTCAGGATTTCCCACGGTGCCAACGGAATCAGCATCGCTCATTTCCCCCTGATTCTGAGGGTTGGCGATGGCGTTTTGGAGTTTGTCTTCGAAGTCGCTCATGGCTCGATTCTCTCGCGTCGTTGGATCTTAGATTTTGAAATTCGGTTCCTATTCCTCAAACTCCAACTGATAGCGTGGAATCTCCGAATCGGCTTCCTGCGCATAGGCGTCGATGCCGCCACGGAGCGCGCGGGTGTTCTTGAAACCGTGTCCGATGAGGTAAGCGGCGGCGTCGAGGCATTTATCCCCGGTGTGGTCGTAGAGAACGATGAGACGCTCTTTGTTCTCGTGGCCGAAAATCTCCTGGAGGAGATCATTGCTGAACATTTCTGAATGGGGAAGGGCAACGGCTTCGTGCTCCTCCCGGGTGCGCAGGTCGAGGAGGCGAGGGGCGGGATCGGCCCCGAAGGCTTCTTTTAAATCGAGGGGCTCAATAAAGATCTTCACATCATTCTCCTGGGCGGAGAGAATGTGGCTGATCACTTCCTCGACGGGGAGGTCTTCGTTTCGTTCACAAACTTCAGCGAGGGTTTCCTCGTTGTCGTAGCTGCAGCTTTGGCAACCGCCGATGTGATACCGGGCAAAGAGGGAGCGCTTTGCACCCGGGAAGCGTTCGAGGACTTCTCCCATCGTGATGGTGCCGTCGATTTGGGGTAGTTCCGCCGTGGTTGACATAAGAAATGAATATGGACCGGAAAGCCCGCTTTGAAATTTGAAATTTGAGTTTTGGACAACTGGAATGACCGTAGGCTCATGAAAAGACACGTCCCCGGACCGTGGAGTAATCCTCAGGTCTATCTTTTACCGAATCTGATGACGGCAGGAAACCTTGCCTGCGGGTTCAGTGCTGTGGTTACGATCTTCGAAGGGATGGGAGATGTGGACGGCGGGGCGAAGGATTTTTACCTCGCGATTTTTCTCATTCTCGGCGCTTGTTTTTTTGACGCTCTCGATGGCCGTCTCGCGCGGATCAAAGGGCAGGAATCAATGTTCGGGCGGGAATTCGATTCGCTCGCGGACATCGTTTCCTTCGGGATCGCACCGGCTCTGCTGGTCATGGATATTGTGTTGAGTTCTTTCGACAACCGCCTCGGGTGGACGATTGCTTTTGTTTATCTGCTTTGCGGAGGGATGCGATTGGCGCGCTTTAACTGTCTTGCTCAAGAGGCCGCTGATCATCCTGAGAGGGAAGTGAGCCGCGAATTTGTCGGCTTTCCGATTCCAGCGGCGGCCGGTTTGATTGCTTCGCTGACGATCTTTATCCTCTGGCTGAATGAGGGAGATACTGAGATCGGAGGGTGGCGATATGTTTTGTTAGCGCTCATGATTCTGCTGGCGTTCATGATGCTCAGTGAGTTCCGCTATCCCAGCTTCAAGGCGATGAACTGGAAGACTCGCCGTTCCATGGTTTGGTTCTTTGTGGCGGTTCTCGTTCTCGTTTGTGCGGTGAATTTTGTGGAGTTCGTGCCTCTTGGCATCTTTCTCTCCTACTTTATTTACGGGCTGATTCGTCCCTGGATTTCGAGGCGCTGGCGCAAGGAAATTGAGGAAGGCCTCGATGAGGACTTCGAGCCTGAAATCGTTCATGATGAAGATGACGAAAGTGTTGCCTGAGGGATGATGCGCGTTTGACCGGGGCGCGGCTTATCGTATCCGTGTCGCATGAGTTTTGTTGAAGATCTGTTTTCGCTCGAAGGAAAGACCGCCGTTGTTATTGGTGGAACCGGAGTTCTCTGCGGAGAAATGGCCCTCGGATTGGCGAAAGCCGGGGCCGAAGTGGTCGTTGTGGGTCGGAGCGAGGAGAAAGGGGCGGAGCGTCTCCGTGAGATCGATGCGGCAGGCGGTCGAGCCATGTTTATCTCTGCGGACGTGGCGTCGCGCGAATCGCTTTCCGCACTTTTGGAAACGGTCGTGTCGCAAACAGGGAAGGTCGATATCCTCGTGAACGGGGCGGGAGTAAACTCGCCGACTCCGCTCTTTGAGATTGAAGACGAAGAATTCGCTCGGATTCTCGATATCAATCTCGGGGCGATTCTAAGGAGCTCTCAGATTTTTGGCAAACACATGCTCGAAAACGGGGGCGGCTCGATCATTAACATCGGGTCTATCTCAGGTCTCGGACCGCTCAGCAAGGTCTTCACTTACTCAGCAAGCAAGGCGGCGGTGCATAATCTCTCGAAGAATCTCGCCCGTGAATGGGCGGAGCAAGGGGTCAGGGTTAACACGCTCGTGCCCGGATTTTTTCCGGCGGAACAGAATCGCAAGGTTCTCACGGAAGATCGTGTGGCGGCGATCATGGGGCACACCCCGGCAAATCGCTTCGGTAATGCGGAGGAATTGATCGGCGCAACTCTACTGCTCGCTTCGGAGAAGGCTGGGTCTTTCGTGACTGGCATCGAGTTAATCGTCGATGGTGGTTTTTCGGCGATGTCGATTTGAGACAGCTGGCCGGTGCTTTCAGCCGGTTCGGCGAAGGATGGGGCGTGACCTGAATGCCTGTGTTGCGAACGCAACAGGGTCAGGTCGATGACGATACCCTGTTATGGCACGAAAGCGGACCAGGCTCGGTTTGCGACCTGGAACTCTCTCTTGGCCTGCGGTGATGCCGCTGCGGCGCGTCCTAATTGAGCGAAAACCGCTTAATTTGATTGGATTGCCAGAATCAAGCCGAAACACTTGACTTAATTAAGTTTTCTTTATAATATTGTAAAATTGATAATTTAGATAAGACTGAGAGGTGTTGTTGTTCTTGAAAAGATGAAGTGTCCCAGTTGCCAGCGTCCGGTCGATCATGAGGCGGAAAGTTGCTATTCATGCGGCTACAGCGAAATGGAGGCTTCCGTCCGTTACGGAACCAACCGCGTGATGCTGAATCGCGTGCACGACGCGGCGGCCTGCCTTAGAAAGCAGGAGCGCGATGAGCTTGCGACGGCGATTGATTATTTGGAGATTAATTTCCCCCAGATCCTTTTCAGTGCCTACCTCGGGAATCTGCCTGATGACCTCAGCATGAGCGAGCTGGGGTTCTGGCTTCTCAATCATGGACAGGTCAAGGGCGCGGAATATGTGCGCCCGAATGAGAATGCGATCCTTCTCATTCTCGACATGTCGACGCGGCAGGTGGGGATTTCGCTGGGATATTTCACCGAGTCTTTGATCACGGAGGAGGAGGCCTACCGTGCGCTCCTGCATGGCCGTCCCCATCTCCTGAATGCTGAGTATGGCGAGGCTCTTGAGAAAATTTTTCTCCGGCTCGCTCGTGTGCTCCGCCGCAAAGGTCGGAAACTTCGCAAGATTTCGCATGAAGAGCTGCAGGCCCAGAGCCGGGCGCTCAATGAAAACAGTCTCGACCTGATGCCTCACCTCGCGGTGCGTGCGGAGGCGAAAGTCGAGGAACCGGAAACGGTGAGCCAAAGCGCTTAACTCCGCTTTTTTATGAAACGAATTCTTTCTCTTCTCATTCTTTCGGCTTTCCCTGCCTCGTTGATGGCGGCGAAAGTTGAAATGCCTGAGTGGGAGGAAGCCTCGGCTGCTGCTGCCTATGAGTTGGGCGGAGGACTCTGGCCGACAGGGATAGTCAGTGGAAATGAAACGGATCAGGCTTCCCCCACTTCGCCTGTTGCTGATTCGGCGGACGCGCCATCTCCGGAGCAAGCCCTTCAGTTTTATGGGCCCGGAGGGGTCACGGGCGATGAGCCGATCCGCGCTGACATCACAGAGGGGGAAGTGCCTGAGGGATCTCCCGACGGGGTTCCTGAGCTAATTGTCGAAGCTCCCGCGATTGAAGCGCTCCCGCCGATCGAAGGAGATTTAAAAGATCTCTATTTCGCCCACGCTCCGGTGGATTTTCTGGTCGATCCTCAGCGTCTCCTAACCGAGCAGAAGTCGAACGACATCAAGCGTTTCCTCGAATTTCACTCCGACGAGTCAGATTTTCACATCTACGTGCTTGTCATTGGTGAAACGCAGACGATCCCCGAGGAGATTGATCTGAGGGAACTCCACCGTGAATGGTTCGAGGATTCCTCCACGGTGATGATGCTTTATTACCGCGAGGTTCCAGCGCAGACGCAGTTCGTTTACAATGACAAGGTTCGTTCCGCGCTTCCGAAATCGGTCTTCGACCGCATCGAGCAGAACACCCTTCGCGAAGGTGGCGCGACTGACCTCGCTCCGGATCAGGTCGAGAAAATGGCGATTGAGCTGAGTATCCAACTCTACTGGCTGAGCCGCCTCATGGAGCATGAGAGCAAAGAGGACCAGGAGCGGATCGCGGCGACCCCGATTCATGAGCTGGCGGCTTCGGAGGACGCGCCTGAACTCCTGCGTGAATACGCGCCGGGTATCTTTATCGAACAGTCAGGGCTGAAACTGGTTTCGTTTCTTTTCACGACCTTGATTGTCGTTGGCGTGATTCTGGGTATGGCGGGCATCGGTTGGCTCGTGATGTGGTGGCGGGCGCAGGATCGCTTTGCCGGCTCCCCGCTGATTTTCCCCAGTTATCAGGTGATTCCACGGCTCGGGGGGGAATACTCCGGCGGAGGTTTCGTGAGCATGTCATTCGATATTCGCGAAGGCTCGAATTTCGTGGACTAGCGAAATCGCAGCGGCATGGGGGGCGATGCCGGCATGAGCGGTGCCCGAAAACCACTTTGCGCGGCGTGAGAGAGCGCAATCGAGATGATTTTTCCGTTGCCGTGCGAGGCCTGATTCGCTTCAGTCTTCGCCATGGGATATCGTGTAGGAATCATCGGATACGGCTGGGCGGCAACGGCTCACGCTGACGCAATCAATTCAACGGAGCAGGGGACGGTGCGGGCGGTCTTTTCCTCGCGCAGCCTCGATGAGGCGGAGGTTTCGGCGGCTCACGGCAGCGAGATCAAGACCTACACGGATCTCAATGCGATGCTGACTTCGGATGATATCGATGTGGTTTCGATCACGAGCTATCCCGATCAGCACCGGGAGCAGGCGGTTGCGGCTGCGAATGCCGGGAAACACATCATTCTGGAAAAGCCGATGGCTCTTTCGTGGGAAGATTGCAAAGCGATCCACGACGCGGTTGTCGCGAACGGGGTGAAGGCCTGCGTCTGTTTTGAGCTTCGATTTATCAGCCAGTTCCTGACGACGACACAGTTACTCGACGAGGGATTCATCGGTGATGTTCACTACGGCGAGGTCGATTATTACCACGGGATCGGCCCCTGGTATGGGCAGTATCGCTGGAACACGACGAAGGAAAAGGGGGGCAGCAGCCTCCTCTCCGCCGGTTGCCACGCGCTCGATGCCCTGCTCCTTTGCATGGGGAACGAAGTCGAGGAGGTCACCGCCTACGAAACCACTTCGAAGAACGAGATTTTTCAAAAGTATGAGTATGCGACGACGACGGCATCGATTCTGAAATTCAAAAACGGAGCCGTCGGCAAAGTGGCTTCGGTGATCGACTGCCTTCAGCCCTACTATTTTCACACGCATCTCGTCGGGAGCGAAGGCAGCATGCTCGACAACAAGCTCTACTCAACCAAGTTCGGCCTCCGCGACAAAAAGTGGGCGGAATTGCCCATGGCGATGGCGGATTCCGGCGATGTCGCGGACCATCCCTACGCGGATCAGTTTCAGGCATTTTTCAATGCGCTTGATGAAGGCAAAGACATGCCGCGAACCAGCATTGGCGAGGCGCTGGAAACGTTTCGGGTTCTCTTTGCCTGTGATCTCTCCGCGAGAGAGGGGCGATCTGTCAAAGTGAGCGAAATTTCCTGAACAGGAAAGCACGCCTCTCGGTTGCGAATCACGGAACTTGAGGCAAGGGTTGCCGCCAACTCATTCTATGGCAATCACCTATCTGGAGGCAATTCGCGAAGCTCAGGCAAAAGTGCTGGCTGAGGACGACTCGGTCTACATTTATGGTCAGGATGTTGCCGGATTCGGCGGTGCCTTCAAAGCGACGAAGAATCTTGCCGAGCAGTTTCCCGGTCGGGTCCTCGACTCGCCTATCAGCGAAGACGCCATGATCGGTTCGGCGATCGGAGCGGCAATCGAGGGGATGCGTCCGATCATCGAAATGCAGTTTGCCGATTTTTCGAGTATCGCGTTCAACCAGATTGTGAATCAGGCCGCGACTCATTACTACCGAACCGGGGTCCCGTGCCCGATCGTGGTAAGGCTGCCCTCTGGTGGCACCGAAGGCAGCGGTCCCTTTCACAGTCAGAACTTGGAGTCCATTTACGCCCACTATCCCGGGCTTGTCGTCATGACTCCGGCGACGGTTGAAGACGCTTACAGCATGTTCATCGAAGCGGTGAAAATTGATGACCCGGTGATTTTCTGCGAACACAAGTTTCTGTATTACCATCTCAAGGCGGAGGGTCTTCCCCGGGAATCTCTCCCCATCGGGAAGGCGATGATCGCCCGCCCGGGTCGCCACGCCACGATCGTGACTTACAGCGCGATGCTGCATGAGTGCCTCCGGGTCGCCAATGATCTCACCAAAGAGGGATGGGATCTCGAGGTGGTTGATCTTCGTTCGGTCAAACCGATCGACACGGACACGATCCTTGCCTCGGTCGCAAGAACCGGCAGGATGCTCTGCGTCGGGGAAGGCTTCCCCTGGGGTGGGGTCGCCGCAGAAGTGATCTCCCGCGTCGTCTCCGAAGGCTTCCATCTCCTCGATGCACCGCCTCAGCGCCACAACTGTCGCGACACGCCGATTCCCTATCATCCGAATCTCTGGAAGGCACACCGTCCGACCGCGCAGAGCATTGCTGACGCGGCCCGGGCCCTTCTTCATCTTTAAGGGCCGCCGGTCACTTATTCTATGGCTCAAACCGGTCTCGACCAGCTTCCCTCAACTGATCCGACTGCGATCTTGCGATACCGCGATGGCATCTATGCCGTCGATCTTCTCACGGCGGCGATCACCGAGTTTCGATTCTTTGATTATCTAAAGGAAAATCCGGGTAACCTTGACGAAGTTTGTGCCCATTACGGATGGGATGAGCGCCCCGCCGATGTTCTCGTCACGCTTTGCAAATGCAATGGTCTTGTCGCAGAAGATGACGAGGGCGTCCTTCGGATCACCTCGAGTGCCGGGGAGCATCTCGTCGCTGATTCCCCCTGGAATCTATCCGGATACTACGCCTCGCTGCGGGACCGCCCCGTCGTTGAAGATTACATTCGCGTTCTCAAAACGGGGCGTCCGGCCCACTGGAGCGGACTCGACGAGGCCGACGACGACTGGCACGGCGCGATGCTCAACGAAGACTTTGCGGCGACCTTCACCGAGGCGATGGATTGCCGGGGCGTGTTTCTCGGGAAAAAGCTCGCCGATGCAGTTTCTGCCGAATTGAAGCAGGGGCGGAAGATCCTCGATCTTGGCGGAGGGTCCGGAGTTTATTCCTGTGCTCTGGCGGCCAATTTTGATCACCTTACCGCGATCGTTTTCGAGCAAAAACCGGTCGATGCGCTCGCCCGGAAAAAGGTCAATGAGCGTGGGCTCGCGGATCGTGTCACGGTCGAAGTGGGGAATATGTTCACCGACTCACTGCCGGCAGACTGTGATATTCATCTCTTTTCCAATGTCATGCATGATTGGGCGAGTGATGAAGTGGTCCAGCTTCTGCAACGTTCCCGGGAGGCTCTTCCGGAAGGAGGCCTCGTCCTTATTCATGAAACATTCCTCAACGCGGAGAAGACCGGCCCTCTGCCGGTCGCTGAGTATTCCTGCATCCTCGCGCATTCGACGCAGGGGAGATGTTATTCGGTCGCTGAGATAGAGGCTTTCTTGATCGAGGCCGGCATGGAAATGATCGATCACCGCGAGACGGGCGGGGATCGCAGCGTGATTCTTGCCCGGATTAAGTGAGTGCGAGCATCGGATCCGTGCGGGGGAATTGGCTTAAAAAGCGGTTGCGATCTGCATTTGCTCGACGATACTAGCCGCCCGTCCGAAAGGACCCTTTAGACCGCGGGATGGAGCAGTCTGGTAGCTCGTCAGGCTCATAACCTGAAGGTCGTAGGTTCAAATCCTGCTCCCGCAACTTATTTAAAACCCTGTAAGTCAATGACTTACAGGGTTTTTTTGTGTCCTAATTTATTTTTGAAAATGCATCAAGATGTATCGAAATACCCCTGTTTTGCACGTTTCATTGCACGGGTTGTTGCACGGGTTGAAGCTGTTTCGTCGATTTACGAGACAGAATCACCTTTAACCGATCAATCACGGCAGGAACGCTTGAATCGAGGTGAACGTCATAAGGTGAGCGTCAGAAAAGCAATTCAGCCCCTGCCGTGAGTGCAATCTGCTCCTAACCTACCGACAAGACTTATTATTCTGTCAGGAGACTCCTTGCCCCCCCTCGGTTTGAACGTCAATAAATGGTCGTAAGCGTCATTTGTCGCCTCGCCTTGTCGCTTGGGAATGCGACACGACAGTATGAACTTACAGTGCGAAACTTGGTAACTGATAGCCAGGAACGAAATCTAGGAGTCTCCTAATTCATCGAGGCGTCGACCGTTGCCAGCTACCCGGTATCCACACCGACCTGCTCATCGAGGGTTCGTCCGTCCTTTCAGTCAGGCCTCCACGGACACCGACCTGCTCATCGAGGGTTCGTCCGTCCTTTCAGTCAGGCCCCCACGGACACCGACCTGCTCATCGAGGTGGCGACCGTTGCCAGCTACCCGGCATCCACACCGATCTACTTATCGAGGGTTCGTCCGTCCTTTCAGTCAGGCCCCCACGGACACCGACCTGCTCATCGAGGTGGCGAACGTCTCAGCGGTCACAGGATCGCCCGCAGACTCTCCCGGCTATCTTTACCTTCCCCCGCTGGCAGTCGCCCCGCTCAGGCGATTCTGTGACCCTGCTTTTCCGTTCGTCCGTCCGTCCGCCAGTTTGGCTAGGGTTTCGCGGACGGCGGACGCGGACGGCACCGGCCAGGACACCGACCTGCTCATCGAATGTCCATCCCGGCCCCGGATTGAAACGGACGGATTCAGCGAGGACACCGACCTGCTCATCGAGGTGGCGAACGTCTCAGCGGTCACAGGATCGCCCGCAGACTCTCCCGGCTATCGTTACCTTCCCCCGCTGGCAGTCGCCCCGCTCAGGCGATTCTGTGACCCTGCTTTTCCGTTCGTCCGTCCGTCCGCCAGTTTGGCTAGGGATTCGCGGACGACGGACGCGGACGGCACCGGCAAGGACACCGACCTGCTCATCGAATGTCCATCCCGGCCCCGGATTGAAACGGACGGATTCAGCGAGGACACCGACCCGCTCATCGAGGCGTCATCCGTCGCCAGCATCCCCCGGCGATCAACCCGACCGGCTCAGGGACTGAACTTTATCACCCCGGCCCCTTCATCGAGATACTGGGAAAATTCCCCGCCTTCCAACTTGAGAGCGTCATAGCAGGCAGTCCGGCCCAGTCCTGTTTGATCCTTCAACAGCTCTACCGCCTCTTTCTTTTTCAGCGTCTTTTCCCCATCGTCAAAAATGGCGGCGAGGTCTTCCAGTTTCACTTTGCGGCGAGTATCGGCACCCCCGGAAGGGTTCCAGTATTCATCCCAATCAAACGAATCGCAGTCAGTGAATAATCCGTTGCGGCGATGCCATGCCGTAGCGGCTCCCAGTTCCCCATTGTTGTTCTTCGCGCAGGTCAAGACGACGCGGTCGTCCTCTGTGTCATTCGTTGCCGGCTCCAGGATGAACACGCAACGCGGGGCGGACGCCATGAAATGCGACCCGCTCAGCTCGGAAAGGAGATCACGCCCCCGCTTGCGCTTGTCGCCGGCGACCTGCTTACGAAGGTGAGTCACGATCACCACAGCGGGACGTTTTGCCGGATCAGTCGGGAGAGCGGCGGTGATGTCATCGATTGCGGCCTTGTAGTCCTTCTGCTTGTCGTCTGCGACAACCCGGTTCCAGGGATCAATGACGAGGACTCCCGCGTCGAACGTCTCAATCGCACTTCTCAGGAAATGCTGAAATTCCAGCGAATCAAACGCCAGCCCGTAGTTCGGGGGCGGCGTGATGCGTAGCCAATCATCGAGGTCGGTTCCGTCCGTTTCGATGTCGGAAAATTCCGATTTGAGGCGGGCGATTCCGTTCTCAGCCTGAAGGATCAGGGTTCGAAAATTTGTATGAACGGGTTTCCCCATCCAATCGGCCCCCGTCGCCCCCGCAATGGCAAGAGCAACAGCGAGACGACTTTTCCCGCACCCAGGCACCCCCGCAAGAACGGTGATGTCGCCCCGCGTGAAATGGAAGTCACCGACTAGAACATGATCACGAGGAACCACAAAGTCGCGGCACTCGCTCGGAGTCATCAATTCAAAGTATCGCCGGGGTTGCTTGGCGGGATCATCGAGGACGAAGGGAACGACGTTCGCGTCGATCACTTCAGACAGGGTAGGTTCAGAGGGTAAAGAGGGTTCAGTCATGGTTTGGCGTGATTGAGGGTTTGGCAGAGTTCGCGGATGTCGCCCGCCCCGGCGCATCGGGACGGGAGTGCGGCCCATGTGAAGACGCGGACGGATTCAGCGACGGGCAGGAGCAGTTCACCGACCTTGCGGACGGCCTTCTGTCCCGGCTCATCGCGATCACCGCAGAGGATCACCCGACGAAAGCGAAAGAGATCAGCCCAGCTTTCGGGGAAGGCCGTTCCCGTCGTAGCGATCACCGCCACCTTTGAGCCAGGGTCGCCGGCGTCCTCAATTCCCGCGTCGATCAAGGCGATTGCATCGGACTGGCCTTCGCAGAGGTAGACGGTTCTGACTCGCTTGTCATCGAGACGCCAGCCCCGCCACGGTAGAAAGGGTTTTCCGACCTTCCAGAAAAAGCGCGGCTTTTCACCGGGACGGCCCCGCACTTGGCACCCGTGCCAGTTTTGACCGTCATGCGCCAGGTAGACGAGGCGACCGTCGATCAGTCCCAGGTCGAGAGTTCCGGCCAGTCTTGCGAGAATATCCGGCGACACTCCCAGCGATCCGGACAGCTCCCTGCGAGCGGTTTCATCCGATAGCAAAGACTTCACTGCCCCCGTGCATAAATCGGCATCCGCCCCGGCGAGGGGTTCCGGTTTCGGTGGCGGCGGGATCACTGGCGGCGCATTTCGGCCCAGCCCCGGAATGCGGTCGTCCGCGTCCGCCATCCGCGAACCCCTAGCTAAACTGGCGGACGGACGGACAGGCGGGCGGGAAACAGGGGCGGATTCCGTGAAGGGAGCGTTGAGCATTTCCCCCAGCTCGGCAATGGCGGCGGCGGTGTCGATGCCGTTGCGCTTCGCGTGAAGGTCGATCACGGTTCCGCCTTCGCTGCATACATGGCAATACCAGTTCCACAGGTCCGGCTTTTTCTGAACGCAGGTCATGCTTGCATGAGTATCAGCATGGAGCGGACAGAGAGCGGTGATGTCATTTCCGTTCTTGATCGGGCGGGGTTCGCATCCTGTCCTTTCCAGGTAGGCAGGGAGCGCGGCCTTGATCGCGTTGAGGTCGTAGCGCGGTTTCATTGGGTGATCCTGACAAGCTCCTCTTTGATTGCTGAATCCAACGTGTCGAGGATTCCGCACTTTGTCTTTATCCGCTCGGCAAAGTGCGGATACTTCCATTGAAAAAGTCGGCCCATTAAGGTTCTTGAGAAATGGCAAAACTCGATTCGGTAGGCATCCCGTAACACCCCTTCGATTTTATCCGCAGAAGTCGAAGGGTGTTTATGAAGCTGGCTGAAAGCGACCTTCTCAAAGATCGCAAATCGGTCACGGTCTATCCTCAATCTACGGATTGCCGACTGATACCCGCTCGGAAGCTCTTCTAAGGTTAGGTCCGTCGTTTCCTGAATCGATTCAAAACCGGGCAGGGATCCAGGAATGAGAATTTCATCCGGCAGCGGCGGTGAAAGTTGACCGGGCAGTGAGGTGGCGTTAAGATCATCGCAGTAAGATTCCCCATCTTCTCTGTCTTCATCTTCCGCCCCTTCGCTCCCCGCGTTGGGGCGGTTCTTGTCAGTGGACATGATTAGTATTTTTTTACCTCCACTTTGAATTGGTGATCGATAGCCCGGCGAACTTCTTCAGGGTCCATGAAGACCCTTCTTCCTATCTTTCGAAAAGGGAGTAGTCCCTTTGCTCTCCATTCATCCCAGATACGGCGACAAGGCCGGGAATCGGGATCAGGGAAGACAAGTTCCCGACAGCGTTCTACGCCGACTAAGCCGTTGGCGTCTTCTGTTTTACGTTCGCTTGATGCGGCGTCTGATTTGTTATTTGCAATTGAGTGCATGAGGACGCACTGCTATGTGAACGTCACATGTCACATGAGCGAAACGACCTTACTTACAGTCACAGAAATCGCCGAAAAATCGGGCCTTTCAATTCGTCAAATCCAGAGACTTGCGAAAGCTGGAAAAATACCCGGTGCAGTCCGTGGAGAAGATGGATATCATCGGGAATATCCAGATTCAAAGGAGTTGCGAGATTGGATCAAATATAAACGAACAGGAGTAAGGAAGGGGAAGCTACCCGATCAGGATAAAATACCATCCTTCCCTGATAGGAGCTTAAGAAAGTGGACTGAGGAGATTGATAAATTTGATCCAATTGAGGAGTGGAGCACTATCGACCTTCTCCGGTTGTCAAAAAAACTTCGCTATGCGTTCGGTATGTATGCAGCAGTGGAACACATTCTTCGAGAAGATCGTTTGTGGATATATGCGAATTGTTCTGAGTTTCATTTCTACGAGAGCGATTTCCCAGTTTTCTCAGAGGACCTTATCGAGATGAAAGGTTTTCTACTGGACTTCATGAACTCAAGATTGAAAGCCGGGGATCCAGAGGTTGGGCCCAATCCGGACGAACTGAATGCATTGTTTCTAAGCCTTCGACAAAAACGAAAACGGGAAGAAGAAGCTGCTAAGGATGAAATCTAAGCCACTCTCATTTCGTGGGCATCCTCTTTTGGCTGCCCACCGGGGATTATGCCCCAAAACAATTGCCCTTCTGAAACACTAGCAAGATTCAGATAGTGCTTCTTAATGATGCTCTCAGAGTTTCCCCCCTCTAATGCGGCCTCCCCGATAGAGCGAAAGGCGGCGACATGATAGCTGATAAAGGAGTGTCTGAGGACATCATGAGACAAGCTATTGTCCTTCCTGATTTTCTTGATCATTCGATCATGGTTCGTCGGAAGAATTTCAGAGGATGATTTTTGAAGCCATGCTTTCAGATTCGGCCTGATAAGAATTTCCCGCTTCTCACGGACCTTGCTGACTTTCGCCGGTATCGTGATCACTCCCCGTTTCAGATCAATGAGCTTGTCCCGGTCAGGATGCGTCGCGAGTTTCGCCAGCTCCCCTTCAGGCCCAGGACGGATACCAGCGAAAAGAGCAAGGGCGAAATATCGAACCATCTTCCCGTCAGAATAGTCGGCGACATAGGACATAAGTTTTTCGGCCACCTTCGTCGTGAGAATTTCCGGTTCTTCGCTGCTCCGATCTTCCCTAATTTGCTTCGGAGTGTAGTGAGCGACACGCTTAACCGGGTTGCTTCCGATCCATCCGTTTACACCATCACAGCACCACGAGAAGAAACTCGAAAGATCAGCCCGGTAATTGTTCCACGTTTTCTTGCTGGCTCGGTTTACTCCATCCTTAGCTCGGATGCTTTTCAAAAATCGCTCTATGTCCGCAGAAGTGACTTCATGAACATGGCGATTCTCTACGAATTTTTCGAAACGGGTCAATGTCGAATCAAGCTGACGAATAGATCGAGGACGGATCACGTTTTCTTTTGCTCCCAGAAAACGGTTCTTCGCGTCCTTCATAGCGATCTTGAAATCTGGATTGCAGTAGTGAGCTAAAAAGAAATCAACCGCTTCCCGCAGGTCGTAGCGATCTCCGAGCCGGTAAAATGCATCTTCAGCTTCTCGCGCCTGCTCCTCAGTCAGGTGAGTCGTCAGAAAGTGCTTTGCGCCGGCGGCATTCTTCAACTCCACTTGCTTCTGATCAATGAAGGCGTCGGCGTCTCTCAGCTTCTTGAACTTCCTTCGTTTCCACTTGCCGTCTTCCTGCCATCCTTGCACGAGGTAAGTCTTCCAGGTATAGCCGCTTTTGCTCTCTTCCCGCTCGCTCAGCGTTAGAGTGATCGTCGTGTCACGATCAGGTTTTACTTCTACGGTTCGGATTGGTTTTTTCTTCGTGCGCATCTCTGAAATGAATAGAAAGAGTTCAATTAAACAACCCATTGTTGCACGGGTTGTTGCACGGGAATGTATCAACCCTTATAGAATAAGCAAGACCGGCAGGCTCATAACCTGAAGGTCGTAGGTTCAAATCCTGCTCCCGCAACTTTTTTGAAAAGCCCCGTAAACCTTGTGTTTGCGGGGCTTTTTTCGAGATCGCGCTTTGAGCGGAATCTAGAATGGACTCGGGCAAACGCTCACTGCAAATTTTTAGTCTATCTCAATTCCGCAGAATCAATGATCATTGCAACTGGTCAAAAAGTAATCAGATGAAGTGACGCGTTGACACGAATGGCGAAACAGTCTTTGTCAGATTAGCCCTTTCAGGTCATGCGTTTGGCGTCATTGTGCCTCAGTAAGAACTGCAACGAATTCCCGGATTCGGGGTATTCTCTTAGTAACTCTGCTGTGATTATGCGCATCCCCCGTTTCGTTTTCTGCCTGATTCCTGTTTTCACCCTTTCGGTGGCTACTGCCAAGCCCGGAGAAGAGAACAAAGAAGGTTCCGTTGATCTCAGTGCGGCGGCATCAAAGATCGACGGCCTTGTTAATGCCGTGCTTAAAGAGAATGGAGCCCTCCCGAATCCGGCGATCAATGATGAGACTTTTGTTCGCCGGGTTTATCTCGACATTGCGGGGCGGATTCCAACGATTGAAGAAGCGGAAAATTTTCACGGATCGACTTACGAGCGAAAGCGGGAGCAACTGATTCGTGATCTTCTCGAAAGCGATGGGCATGTCAGCCATGCTTACAATTTCTGGGCCGATGTTTTGCGGATAAATTCGGGCCTGGGAAACAATGCCCGCCAGGCGGAGGCGGCCTATCAGCTTTGGGTGAAAGATGCGATTTCAAAAAACACTCCCTACGATGAGTTTGTTCGCGAGTTAGTTGCGGCACGCGGGCAGATTTGGGAGAATGGTGCGGTCGGCTACTACGTGAGAGATCGCGGGATGCCGCTCGACAACATGTCCAACACGGTTCGAGTTTTCCTCGGGACTCGCCTGGAGTGCGCTCAGTGCCACAACCATCCCTTCGATGACTGGACGCAGATGGATTACTTTCACATGGCCGCCTTTTCCTATGGCATGGATGCCCGACGCTACGATTCTCCGAATCGGAAGGCTCTTGGTGCCTGGCAAAAAGAGGAGCGGACTGTGGTGTTGGGAAACGCGGTTAAGATCGAAAGGTTCCCCCAGATTACCAATCAGAAGGCGCTGGATAGCTTTGTCTCCAATAAGAATTACCAGCGCAACCTTGAGCGAATGGGGATCACGGACGCAGAGTTTAAGAAAAATGCGAAGCGTTCGATGGAGGCATATGCGGCCTATGAGCACGACACACGGAACGTGAGGAATGCGGTCACCGAACTCTACAATCCGCTTCAATACATTCAGGCCAGTGAAGTGGAGAAGACCTTGAAGCTTCCGCATGACTATCAGTATGAGGATGCGAAGCCGAACGATCCGGTGAAAGCCCGGACCATGTTTGGAGCAGAGATTGATCCTGAGAATATCGATGACAGCATGATCGACGCGTATGCCGAGTGGATGACTTCATCAGAGAATCCGACCTTTACGAGGGTGATTGCGAATCGCCTTTGGAAGCGCGTCTTCGGCCATGGAATCTTTGAGCCGGTTGATGAATTGACAGACACAACGGTGGTCACGAATCCTGACTTGCTCGCTTACCTCGAGACTTTGATGCGGGAACTCGACTACGACATGCGTGCTTTCCAGGAGGTTCTCTATCGGACCGCGGCTTATCAGAGAGAAGTGAATCGTGAGGAGTTGGTTCTCGGGATGCCTTACTATTTTCAAGGGCCGGTTCTGAGACGAATGACAGCGGAGCAGATTTGGGATTCAATTGTCGCGCTTGCTTTGCCGGAAGCGGATGGCTACAGACCGCGTCTCAAGTCGCAGTTGGAGTCGGTGGAAAAAGTCCGCCAAATTTATAGCGCGCTGGAAGATCGTAGCGAAGAGGACTTTGTGGCGATGGTGCTGGAAGTCGCGGCAGCTTACGACAAGATCAAACCACGTGAGGAAAAGACGCGGGAGGAAATGTATGAAGCTCGCGAGGGCGGGGACGACGCACGATACCGGAAATTACGAGACGAGTTGGGTAAGCTGAGACGGGAAGCGCTCGACGTCGTCGAACGCATTGGCTACAACCATACCGGAGAGAAGGTCGATGGAGATGACTTGCTTGCCGCGATGGGCATGAGTGAAATGAAGATGAGCATGGAGGGCGGAGAAATGATGGCTGCCGGAAATGACGGCGCTGTCCTGACCAAACTTCCCAAGCCAACTTATCCCGACCCGCCCGCCGGTCTCGACAAAAAGCAGGAGAAAGCATGGAGAGCACAGCTTAAGAATGAGCAGCGCGTCTATTCGTCTCTCATCGCCGGGATGGCACGGGCTTCGGAATTGGAATCTCCGGCGAGACGGGGGCACTTCCTCCGTGAATTTGGTCAATCAGACCGCGAAGTGATCGAAAACGCTTCGTATTCGGCATCGGTTCCTCAGGCCTTGAACATGCTGAATGGATCGATGGCGGAAGCGCTCACGAACCAGTTCGCGGTCTTCGGGCGTCGTGTGCACGCCGCAGGCGATTCTGAGGAGAAAGCAAAAATGATTTTCCAGGCCATGCTGACCCGCGAACCCACCGAGCGTGAGATGGAAATCGCTCTCAGTCAGGTCGAGAAAAACGGAGAGACGGCCTACGAGGGACTTGTCTGGGCCCTTCTCAACACCCGGCAGTTCATGTTCGTTCAGTAATTTCAGTCCAACCTAATTCGCCATCACCTTAACTCAGTCATCTTAACTCAGTCATCTTAACTCAGTCATCTTAACTCAGTCATCTTAACTCAGTCATCTTAACTCAGTCATCTTAACTCAGTCACCTTAACTCAGTCACCTTATGAATACCGCCTTTAAATCTGACGAATGGAGCCGCCGGCGCTTCATCGAGGGAACCGCCAAAACCTTTCTCGGGGTTGGTGCCCTTGGAATGACGAGCCGTGGCTACGGAGCACTCGGGCCGAATCTCGGACTTGATCCGAGAGAGAACGCCGCGAAGCACGTCATCTACCTCTACATGAACGGGGGAATGACTCACCTCGATACCTTCGATACGAAGCCCGGGCACGAGAATCAGGGCGAGACCAAAACGATCCAGACCAATGTGGATGGCATCCAGGTTTCAGAATACCTTCCCAATTTGGCGAAGCAGGCTGACAAACTTGCGATCGTTCGTTCGCTGACTTCGACTGCCGGAGCTCATGCCCAGGGAAATTACCTGATGCACACGAGCTACGAAGAGCGGGCTACGATTAAGCATCCCGGGATCGGAGCCTGGGCTTTGAAGTTCAAGGGCAAGCTGAACGAGAACCTTCCCGGTTCCGTTTACGTGGGCGGCGACAGTCGAATCAATGGCGGGGGCGGATTTTTTGAGCCGCAGTTTGAGCCTCTTTCGATCAATGATCCGGCAGCGGGGTTGAAAAACTCAAGACTTCGCGGGATGAATCAGGAGGCTTTTGATGAAAGGCTCGGGCTTGCCAACGAATTCGATGCCGAGTTTCATCAGCGCTATGATGTGAAACAGGTTCGTGCTTACACCCAGATGTATGAAGATGCGGTTCGCCTCATGAAGAGCGAAGATCTCAAGGCGTTTGATTTGAAAGACGAGGACGAGATGACTCGAGCCCGTTATGGCGACAATTCATTTGGTCAGGGCTGTCTCCTTGCACGCCGACTCGTGGAGAACGACGTCCGAGCCGTCGAAGTCTCTCTCGGAGGCTGGGACATGCATAACAATGTCTTCGTGGAGGCACCTGAGAAGTGTGCCATTCTCGACCAGGCCATGGGAGCCCTTTTGGAGGATCTCGAAGCCCGGGGTAAGCTGAAAGATACGGTCGTTGTTCTCACGACAGAGTTCGGAAGAACGCCACGCGTCAATCAGAATGGCGGTCGCGATCACTACCCGAAAGCCTTCAGTTCTGTGCTGGCGGGCGGCGGCGTCAAAGGCGGTACTGTTTATGGTAAGACTGATGAGGGCGGCGAAAGCGTCATTGAAAATGCGATTAAAATTCCGGACTTCAATGCCACGATTGCTCATGCTCTCGGACTTCCGCTCGATCAGATTCTATACAGCCCGAGCAAGCGTCCTTTCACGGTCGCTCACAAGGGCGTGCCGGTGCTCGATCTCCTGAGCTGATCGAGCTGCGTGGGATTCGTTCCACTGATTTTACAATGGCTGTCCGGTTCAATGGGATCGGGCAGCCTTTGTTGTTTTCAGGGCGAAGCGGCGGGTGTCAGGTGGACTTTTTCTTATTCCTGCCCTTTGGCGCGCTTGTCTGCGCGGCGCCCGGCGCGACGTGCCTGAGCTTCCTCCGTGACCCGGGTGATGTAAGCCGCGATGGCTTCGGGATCGTCCCGATTTTGAAAAGGCTCGAGAGCGTGATCACCGCTTTCCTTCATGAATTTCCCCATCCGGGTCTGGAGATCAAGTAAGGCGACCTCGTGCGCAGGATCATTGATCAAATTGACGAGACAATCAGGATCATTTTGAACGTCGTAAAGCTCCTCGGGAACGCGGAATTTGAAGAGCTGGAGACGGGCGGCGATCGCGGCGTCATCCTTCGCGAGAGCGCTGAGGCGTTTGTAGGAAACGGTTCCCTGAGTGGCGGTTTTGAACTCGTTCACCCCGTCGGACCATGGGTTAAAAAGATAGAGGTAGCGGGGCGTTTCCACGGCTCTGATGGGATGTCGCTGCGCTCCTGAATTCTCATTGTAGACTTTAAAAACGGCATCACGATCAGTCAGTGCTTCACCGCGGAAGAGGGGCGCGAATGAATCGCCGTCGAATCCGCCCGGCTTTTCTGCACCAACGACATCGAGAAGAGTCGGGAGAAAATCGACCGCTGAGACCATGTGCTGCCCATCGCGGGTGCCCGGCTTCGTTACCCCCGGCCAACGCACAATGAGCGGAGTCCGCGTGCTGTGGTGATAGAGCTGCGTCTTCGCGAAAGGAAGAGGCATTCCGTGATCTGAGAGAAACATGACGAAAGTTTCCTCAGCTTTCCCTGATTCGCTCAGCGCTCTCAGGATCTCCCCGACACAGTCATCGGCGCGACGGACTGAAGTGTAATAGAGTGCCAGTTCTTCACGAATGGCCGGATCGTCGGGCAGAAACCCCGGAACCGGAATCTCCGCAGCAGAGAACTCCTTCGATGCGGGATGAGCATCTCCGGGTTTCCAAAAAGGTTTGTGAGGATCTGAAATATTCACATTGATGCAGAATGGCTTCCCCTCAACTTCAGCCATTCTGATGCCCCGGTTGACGGATCGGAAGTAAGACCCTGAATCTTTCAAATGTTCGCTCTCCCCATTGGGTTTGATCGTCAGATCGGCATCCCAGAGAAAAGGCTGAAACGGGGATGAGTGGCTCACTTTCCCCCGTATCCCGACCCAGTAGCCGTGTTTCTGCATCAGGTCGCAAAGGGTAGGGTAATTGATCGGCTTTACTTCATAGAACCCTTCGGCTCCGTTGTTGTGAGGATAGCGTCCCGACCACATCACGTTTCGGGACGGATAGCAGTTTCCTACCTGAACGTGCGCGAGATCGAAGGAGAGGCCCTCAGCGGCGAGCCTATCGACGTTGGGCGAGGTCGCGGCAAGCTTAGCACCAAATGAGCCGATGGAGTCGGCGCTCATGTCATCAACGGTGATGAGAAGGAGGTTCACCGGGGACGCATGAATCACGGAGGGCAGGGAAACCCCGAGTGAAAGAAGCAGCAGGAGGATCAGAAATCGAGACGACATGACCGCAATCGTCTGAAGATTCACCGGCGGAGGCAAGGATTGAATTGAGGGTTCGAATAAAATTTTAAAAAATTAAAATTAAACTTTAAGTTTTATTAAATTTTAATTAAATTAAGGTTAAGCAATCTTATGATAGCCCGAATTACACCATTTCTGATTATCGCGCTGCTGTGCGCTGTATTCACGGCGAGGTCGGCGGAGCCTGTTGGCGGGCTCGTCCGAATGTATAGCGACCAACTTCAGGGGCGTCCGACCGCGAGCGGTGAACTCTATGAGGTTTCAGCATTAACAGGGGCTCATGCCTCTCTTCCACTGGGAACGATGGTGAGGGTGGCGAATTTCGAGTCGGGTCGAATGGTTGATGTGAGAATTAACGATCGGAAGCGCGAAGATGCAGCCTTGATTCATTTGTCGCGGGCTGCCGCGAAGCATATTGGTCTTCCGGCGGAGCGGGCCGCGCAGGGATCGATCATGGTGATCGGGACGATGCCACCACTTGCTCCCGCGACGAGTCAGTCGCGATCAGGTGCGACGATGGCTCCTCAATCAGTTGATGCGCCGGCTCAGAAGCGATTCGCGCCATTTCAGGCATTTAAAAAGGACCCTCTCCTTGAGGCCGTGAATGAGCCGGAGAACGCCCCTCTTTTCACCAACGCAGGGACTGCTTCGGTCGCAACGGAGAAGCGCGGACTCTTCGGGAGGCGTAAGCCGGAGCAGTATGGGATTCCGGCGGGCCAGTATGCGCCGCCTGCGATGGCTCACACGACGGCTAACCGGTCTGTCGGAACGCAGGGCGAGTTGGTTCCTCTCAGTGCCGGCTCCCGGCTTCCGGCGCAGGCAGTTCCGGCACCGCTCCCTCCGCGGAACGCGACTCCGGCGGTCGTGAATCCATATCGTGTGCAGTTCGGGGCATTTCGCCGCGGATCGAATGCCGCGGAAATGAAAGAAGGGCTCGTTCGGTCCGGGATTGGCACCACGGTGCTCCAATCTCCTGCTAATGCGCTTTACCTCGTCGTCACTTCCGGTGGATTCCGGACTGCGGAAGAGGCGCAGGGGTGGATCAATTACGAAGGCGCAAGACGCGGATGGCGCGAGCGTCCTGTCGTGATCCGCTAAGGATGAGAGATTTCTGAGTTCCAGAGACTTGGGTATGGGCGACCTCGTTCGGGCAGTGGTAGTCTGAACGGGGTCGCTTTTTTGCGTAGACCTGAGCGGCTGGGAAAGCGCGAATTCTCATTTCATTTCTCACGATCGTTCGTAACTTGATCCTCGAACTCAACATTATCTGCCATGTCTTTCGGAGGAATCGATATCACCTACTACGTAATCACGATTGGGACCATGCTTATTAGCGGCTGGGTTGGGTCGATGCTCAAAAAGCGATTTCGTGAATATTCGGAGCGTCCCATCGCGATGTCCGGCGCTGAGATTGCGGCGAAGATGCTGAGTGATGAAGGCATCTCTGATGTGCAGATTATTTCCACGCCGGGTCAACTCACCGATCACTACAATCCGCTCAACAAAACGGTGAATCTCAGTGATGTGGTTTACAGTCAGAGGAACGTGGCGGCGGCGGCTGTGGCGGCTCATGAGTGCGGTCATGCGGTGCAACACGCCCGTGCCTATGGACCGCTCAAGATGCGTTCAGCACTTGTTCCGGTCGTCAATCTTTCCAATAAGTTCATGATGTATGTCCTCATGGCGGGTCTTTTCATGGCTGCTTCGGGGAACACGACGGTGCTACTCATCGGAGTGATCATGTTCGGGGCGACGACTTTGTTTTCGTTCATCACGCTTCCGGTGGAGTTTGACGCCAGCAACCGGGCTCTCGCCTGGCTCGACAATTCTCACGCGATGGGTGATCTCGATCACGACAAGGCAAAAAATGCCCTGTTCTGGGCGGCGATGACCTACACTGTTGCGGCAATTGCATCACTTGGGCAGTTGCTCTACTTCGTGATGCGTCTTCTCGCCGCGCGGCGGTAGGGGTGTGTTTTGAGGTAGCAATGGATTCCTGCCATTGTTTAGGATGACTCCGGCGGAACAAACCCCGCAGCGATGGGATTGCAGAGCCGCCGCCCCATGGATTACTTGCTCTGATCGGCCGACTGACTGGTGGCGGCAAGGCGCGTCGCAGGGATTGAAATGATGAATTCCGTTTTCCTCCCCGGTTCGCTCGTCAGACTGATCGTCCCGTGATGGGCTTCCACGGCTCGCTTTACGATCGAGAGCCCGAGTCCGGTTCCGGGCGTCTTGTATTGAGCGTGGTGTTTCTCGACGCGGTAGAATCGCTTGAAGACGAGAGGGACATCGGCGGAAGGAATCCCGATGCCGTCGTCGCTGATCGAGACTATATAACGGCCGTCTCTTTCGTAGAAGCGGACTTTGATGTTCAGTCCCGGCTCTGGATTCTGCTTCAGCGCATTTTCAATGAGGTTAAAGAAAACCTGGTCCCAGTAAAAGCGGTCGCCGATAAGAGTCCACTCAGCGTTCATGGGTTCGGACTTAATACTTACCCGGGCATGATTTTCCTCGATGATGGGCATGAGTTGAGAGACCATCTCATCGACTGAATCACGAAGGCTGAAGGCTTCATACCTCAGAGGGTTGTCCGCATTCTCCAGCTTGGAGATCGTGAGCATGTCATCAATAATTCTCGCGATGCGCTCACCGTGTTTTTTCATGGTGCGAACGGCCCGGCGATAGAGTGCCTGGTTGAGATCGACGTCAGAGTCATCCATCGACTCCAGGTAACCGTTGATGATCGAAAGGGGAGTTCTGAGCTCGTGGGAGGCGTTGGCGACGAAGTCTCGGCGGATTTGCTCGGTCTCGAGCTGTGAGGTTACGTCGCGCAAAAGGACCCAGGCTCCTGTGTCGGCGCTCGCTCCGCTGCCGTGAAAGGTGAGCGGCTCGGCCTCAACGAGAAGGTTGAGTTCCTGCATTCGGTTCGTCTCCGGATTGATTTTTCTCAGCATGAGATTGTCGGAGACTTTTGCTCCTACTTCATCGGCGAGAACGAGAGTGTCGAAGACCCGGTGGTCGCGACAGATATCAATAAAAGCTCTCGAGGTGTAGGGCTGATCGCTCGGGAAGAGCTGGCGGGCTGACTCATTGACGAAACGGATTTCCCGATTGCTATCGAGGATAAAAATCGCGTCTTTGATTTCATTGAGAAGGGCTTCAAGGAACTCGCGTTTTTTCCGCTCTGAATCTCGGGTCAAAGTAGCTTCCGCTACCGTGTTGAGGGCCGCTGAGCTGAGCGCGCGAAGTCGCTCCTGATAGACATCGGCGTCGATGTCCCGCACCGAGGGGAGTGGTTCTTTCTGAATGGCCGCAGTGAGGCTCTCGATTCCCATCCTCAGACGGTAGAGTCTCCAGGCAAGCCAACCGGCGAGGGCTGCCAGGGCAATAATGATGAACGTTTCCAAGTCCTAGCGGTTTTCGACAGTTTCTTCGAGGAAGCGATAGCCGACGCCGCGCACGGTCTCAATTGAATTTCCGTTTGCCCCGAGTTTCTCGCGGAGTCGCTTGATATGAGTATCGAGCGTTCGGGTTTGGATCATGTCGCTATACCCCCAGACTTTTTTGAGGAGGTCGCCCCGCTCCTGGGTGATGCCGGGAGATTCGATGAGACTGAGAAGGAGCTTGAACTCAGTCGCGGTGAGTTCAATTTCGTCGCCTTCGAGATGCAACTTCAGCGCATTTTTATCGAGACTGAAAGGACCCGATTCGATGAGGCTGCCGCCCTGATTGGGGTTGGTTCGACGGAGCAGGTTTCTGACCCGCAGAATGAGCTCCCTCGGGCTGAATGGCTTGGCGAGGTAGTCATCGGCCCCCATTTCCAGTCCCTGAATTTTTTCTTCGAGGCGACCTCGCGCAGTCAGCATGATCACCGGAATGTTCACGGTCCGTGGATCATCACGCAGATTTTTGTGAACGGTGAGGCCATCCATTTCGGGAAGCATCAAGTCGAGAATGATCAAGTCAGGACGTCTGGTCTTGGCAAGATGCAGTGCCTCAAGACCATTGATGGCCTCGAGGAGGGCGTATTTCTCTTCGCGTAACAAGTTGATGGCGATGAGTTCACGAATATCTTCTTCGTCGTCAACGATGAGGATGGTAGGCATAGGTGGAATGGGGTGTCGAAACAGGAACGCTGCCAGATTGCTTTCATTTCACTGATCCGAAAGAAAGCTGTCGTGACAATTACGTCACTACCAGGAAGTTATCACTTCTCTAAAAAGGAAGGATACAAGAGAATGGACGTATCTTTCAATTGATTCTAAGTTCGTTTTTCAACTCAAAGCTGCATGTCGATTAAGCCGGTCAATCTTCAAACTCAGGGCAAACCCAAGTCGGTCATGGTGGTGGTGAACCCGGCTCCTTCGCGGAAAATTCCGCTTCTTGCGATCCTGAACCAGGCGTTCAGAGAGGCGGGGATTCACTGGGATATTTCCATCACTCATGGGACTGGAGACGGGCGGACGCTCGCGAAGGAAGCCGCAGAGAATGGTTTTGAGATTGTGGCAGTCTATGGCGGTGACGGGACCGTCATGGAGGTAGCCTCCGGTCTTGTCGGAACAGACGTACCGCTTTTGATCCTCGGCGGGGGAACCGGAAACCTCGTCGCTTCGGAGCTGCGATTACCAAATGATCTCGAAAAAGCCTGTGATCTGATCTGCGGCGAGACTTACCGGACGAAGCACATCGACATCGGAATGATGGGTGAGATGCCTTTTCTCCTGCGCATCGGATGCGGGATCGAAGTGGGGGTCGTTCAAGAGGCGACGCGAGAGCTGAAGGATCAGTTTGGAAAATGGGCTTATGTCTTCGCAGCCATCAAAATGCTTCAGGATATTCCGGAAGCAGATTACGAACTTGTCATGAACGGTGAAGAAAAAGTGAGTGCTTCCGGAGTTGCCTGCGTCGTTGCCAATGCCGGCACAGTGGGGATCGGTCGTCTTACCCTCGCTCCCTCAGTCGACGTGAATGACGGGAGGCTCGACGTCTTTCTGCTGCGCAAAGCGAATATCGAAGGGATTCTCCAACTGGCGAGGAAGATGATGGGACTCGAGCGCTCCCGAAAAGCTGATGGGGATCAGATCGACCTCGATGCTTCGAAGTTGATCACTCACTGGCGCGTCAAGACTGTCGATATCAAGACTGATCCTGTGATCGATATTCAGGTCGATGGGGATGTCGCGGCACAAACGCCTCAGCTCATCAAGGCCGTGCCGAATGCGCTGCGAGTCGTGGTCTGATCACTCGGTTAAGTTCGCCCGGGCAGAGTATGCCCCTCTATTCTTCGATGCAATACTGCTAAAAAGTGCTAAGTCAGCTCACTTAGACTGTTCAGGGATGAAAGTGGAAGTAATCGTTATTGTCATTCTGAAATCAGTGTAAATTATCTTCTTTCCCGAATTTATACATGTCCGCCCCAATAAAGAAGCGCCTTGTCATCGCCTGTGGAGGTACTGGAGGTCATCTCTTTCCCGGAATCGCCGTGGCCGAGGAGTGGACGAAGCGAGGTGGCGAGGTACTCCTGCTCATTTCCGAAAAGCATATCGATGCGCTGGCCTCGGAAGGGTACAGTCATCTTCGGTTTGAGAAAATGCCGACGGTTGCGATGCCGAAGTTGGTTTCCCTGAAGATGCCCGGTTTTTTGCTTCGATTCGTGGGTGCTTTCTTTTCCTGCCGGAAGCTTTTGAAGTCATTTCAGGCGGATGCGGTTCTCGGGATGGGTGGCTTCACCTCGACCGCGCCCTTGATCGCCGGTCAGTCAAAAGGGCTCCCCACTTTCATTCATGAGTCAAACGCGATCCCCGGCCGGGCGAACCGGTTGAATGCAAAATTCGCCCGCACGATCCTCGTCGGATTTGAGCGCTGTGTGGCTCCTTTCGGACACGGGAAGCCGGTCAAAGTGGTCGGGACTCCCTTGCGCCCTTCGTTAGAGGTGAAACTGCCGAAAGCGGACACTCTTCTCGAATGGGGCCTCGATCCTGCCAAAAAGACAATTCTCGTCATGGGTGGCAGCCAGGGCGCGCGGCGTCTCAACGAGTTGGTCTCAAGCAGTCTCCCCAAGTTTGAGGCCGCAGGGGTTCAAATTTTACAAATTAGCGGGCCGAATGATTACGAGGCGGCTCTTCCTGCCTACGAAGAACATCCGAATGCCGGGAAGCTGATCTCCTTTTGCAGCGAGATGCAAAAGGCGCTTGCCGTCGCGGACCTCGCGGTGTGTCGGTCCGGCGCTTCTTCGCTCACGGAATTAGCTCACTATGAAATACCGTCGGTGCTGATCCCGTATCCCTTTGCAGCAGATGACCACCAGACTTTGAATGCGGAAATCTTTGACGAAGTTGGCGCGGCGGAAAGCTGGCCGCAAGGAGAGCTGAGCGCGGAGAATTTTGCGCCACGGATGATTGAGTTGATTCAAAATGAAGAAAAGCTGAGCCGGATGAGTGAGGCCATGAAATCACTGGCGGTGCCCGATGCGTCAGGTCGCGTCTGTGATGTGATCAGCGCGGAACAGTGAAACGTCCTTAATTTTATGAGTAGTATTTGTGATGTCTGGGGAGCCAGATTTGGCGATCAGGAAAAACCGGTTCGAGTTCATCTCATCGGCGTTGCCGGATCGGGGATGAGTGGCCTTGCTTCCTTACTCCTGGGGCTCGGGCATCGGGTTTCGGGTTCCGACCGAGTCACTTCACGGGAGACGGAGCGACTCGAAAAAGTTGGCCTCCAGTTTTCTTCGCCCCATTCTGCTGAAGCGGTCGCTGACGCTGAGGTGGTGATTTACTCCAGTGCAATCAAGCCGGGGAACGATGCCTTTGACGAAGCGCTCAAAAAAGGGATCCCGCTGCTGCGCCGCGCTGAAGCTCTCGTTTCGATCATGCAGAGTAAAAAGGGAGTGGTTGTCGCTGGAACTCATGGTAAAACGACGACTTCCGCACTTGCTGCTCATATTCTCAAGGTCGGGGCGAAAGCTCCCTCGCACTATGTCGGCGCAGAAATTCCGATTCTGGGGACGAATGCAAACTGGGACGAGAAAGGGGAGTTCTTCGTCGCGGAGGGAGATGAGAGCGATGGGACGCTCGTTAATTTCCATCCTGAGCACGCGATTCTCCTGAATGTGGAAGAGGAACATCTCGATTTTTACAAAGATGGAATCGAGCAGATCCGGGCGGTCTTCGGTCAATTCTGTGATCAAACCTCGGGGAAGATTTTTTACTGTGGCGATGACCATCATGCCTCCGAAGTCTGCAAAGGGCGGGCGAATGCCGTGAGCTACGGCTGGCGGAGAGAGCTCGACTTTTCCGCAGGCGACCTTGCCCCGAAGGGCGCTGGAACTGAGTTTACGGTTTACAAAAAGGGTGAGGAACACGGGCGCGTTCGCCTCGGTATTCCGGGTCGGCACAATGTCTTGAATGCCCTCGCTGCGATTGCCCTCGCGGACGAAGCGGGCGTTTCATTTGACCTTGTTGATGAGGCTCTCGGATCGTTTCGCGGGGCCCGTCGTCGTTTCGAACTCAAGCGGCAGGACGATTTTGTGACCGTGGTGGATGACTACGGTCACCATCCCACTGAGATCGCGGCAACGATTCAGACCGCTCGCAGCCAGCATGCGGGGCGACTCATTTGTCTGTTTCAGCCTCATCGATTCTCCCGCACCCAGCTTCTGCGGGATGAATTCGGGAAATGCTTCGATGGAGTCGATGAACTTTGGGTCACCGACATTTACCCGGCGAGTGAGCCGCCGATTCCGGGGATCACTGGGGCGACAATTGTGGAAGCGGTTAAGGAGCTTGGGGAGGTGACTCATGCACAGAGTCACCCTGATCTGAGTTCTCTCCATCTCCCCGTGGGACGGAAGCTCAAGGCGGGTGACTGGG
>Ga0222662_1000391_pt1 | contig 37130 bp, 30 predicted proteins | sample AntAcemetagen600_FD_179821 | JGI IMG/M metagenome (GOLD analysis project Ga0222662, IMG submission 179821) | Saline water microbial communities from Ace Lake, Antarctica - #600 | ecosystem: Environmental > Aquatic > Non-marine Saline and Alkaline > Saline | place: Antarctica: Ace Lake... | reverse complement strand
AAGCTGGTCGAAGACGGCCATGGGTGGAGGTGGATCCGATTGAGGGGGGGATGGAGGCGCTGAGCCGATCCGGGACGGGGGAAGGGAGATGTGGGCTTCGCCCGACTGATGGGTCGGGCAGGATGAATTCCGCGGGACGGGGTATGATTATGACCAGTGGGTCCGAACTCGTCGACCTTGGCATCGTACCTTCGGGACGAGCCGGAGATCGTCAGTCGGCTCGACCGGAATCGTCTCGGCCTATTCCTTCTCTTGGGAACGTCGAGGCACACTTCCTGTTCCGGTGCCTGTTTAGACTGTCGGTGCGAACGCCGGCAGTCCTTTCACTTGCGATTTTTCACCGATCTCATTCGGATCGAGGCTCATGAGAACCGACCATCTCGCCTATCAGCAGGCCACCCGAGTCGCTGGCATGGGCTTCTTGCTCCAGGCCGCCATTGGCCTGATCATGCTGGTGTACGGGTTTATCTTCAAGGACTCGGCATTCCAAGTGGCGAGCGAGCCGATCTTGGTTGGCACGCTGGTCTGGATTGCGCTGATCGTCGTCTTCCATCAGCACCGGCTTGAGCGCCTGGAAGCCCTCGAACGCGATGACCTCGCGGCGGAGCGAGGCGAAGAGGTCTCGGGAATCTTCGAGGAAGGTGAGACCGACATCGTCGCTCGACGACTCCGGCTCATGCACACCTGGCTGATGCCGATCGCCAGTCTTCTGGTGGCTGGCCTGCTGGTCTTCTTTGGCTTGCGGACCCTTGCCTGGTTCGAATGGCAGAATAATCCAGAATTGAACGTGACCCCGTTCCAGGTGGGCGGTCATTTGGGATGGCAGCTCGCCATCACGCTCGCACTCGCGCTCTTCGCGTTCATCTTCTCCCGATTCGTGGCAGGAATGGCCGCTCGTACCGCGTGGGGCAACCTTCGTGGTGGTGCTGGCCACATGGTGGGCAACGCGCTGGTGCTGTTGGCCGTTGCGGTTGGGATCGCCTTCCGCTTCTTCGAGAACCCCGCGGTCCTCGAGGGAGTCACATGGGGGCTCTCGATCTACATGCTGCTGGTGGCGGCGGAGATCGTGCTCAACTTCATTCTGAATCTCTATCGACCACGTCGGCCCGGAGAAGTGCCGAGGCCCGCTTTTGATTCGAGGGTTCTGAGCCTCTTCGCCGCGCCTGATTCGATCGTCCGATCCATCAATGAAGCGGTGAATTACCAGTTCGGCTTCGATATCACGAGCTCGTGGGGCTATCAGTTGCTCCTGCGAAGCTTTGCGTGGCTCTTCGCCTTCGCCTTTGTGGTGCTGGTCGGTCTGAGTACGGTGGTGATCGTCGAACCTGGTCAGCAAGCCGTCCGCCTCCGCGGCGGGCGGATCGTCGGGCCGGTGTACGAAGGATCGACGATGTTCAAGTGGCCTTGGCCGCTGGAAACCGTCACGATCGTCGATTCTGCCCGGGTGCGAGAACTCAGCTTGAACGGCACGCCTCGAGAGGTGAAGGAAACGGATCTCTGGGATCCCGCAGAGGAACCGATTAACGAACTCTTCTTGGTATCTGCAAATCCGCTGCCCGCCGAGGTCACGAGATCAGTTGATCAGTTGGAGATTGCCCAAGATCGGCTTGATGAAGCGGCGGGATTCTCCGCGTCGAACGAACCGTCGCAGGCGGTGACCAATCAATTCGCCCTGCTCGATGTTGATGTCATCCTCAATTACCGGGTCAAGCCGGGGGCGTTGGTCGACTACCTGAACTTCAGTAACGACGTTAAACCGAAGCGAAGTTCCTTGGACATGCGAGAGCAGGCGCTTCAGGAGATTGCCTTGCGGGTCGTCACCCAGACGTTCTCGCAAATGCCGCTGGAAGATGTTCTTTCACCTCAGGGCTCGGTGCTCGCCACCGAACTTCGTCAACGAATTCAGGCCGAGTTTGATTCCGGCAACACCGGGGTCGACGTGGTCTCGATCGCCATCCCAGCCTTGCGGCCTCCCGGCGAATCAGTCTCGATGTTTGAAGAACTCGCGATTGATACGCAAAACGTACGAAAACTTCTCGAAGAGGCCCGTCGGACGGCGAATGCCGCACTGGCGGGTCTGGTCGGCGATTCGGATCGAGCATTGGAAATCGTGGCTTTGATCGAGCGTTACCGATCGATCGAACGAGCGCAAGGGGCTGATGCCCCAGCCACGATTGAGGCCCGGGTGGCGACCGAGCGAATGGTCCGCGAGAGCCAGGGCTTCATCGCGTCATTCATCGCCAGTGCCCGGAGTCTTCGCTGGAAGATCCACATGGACGCACGCCAAAACGCCGCCGAGGTGCTCGGTCAAGTCGCCGCCTATGAAGCGGCGCCGGAGCTCTATCAGGAGCGCCGGGTGATGGAGATCCTTCGGGAGGTGCTCCAAACGGTGCGATCCAAGTACGTACTGGCCGTCGACCCGAGTCGAACGGATCTCGACATTGAAATGCAGGAACCTGATGCGGGGTTGAACCTCCGCGACTATCTCGAAAATCCGGCTGAAGGCAACTGATCGGAATTCGAACTCGCATGGAGCCTCAGGCTTCTTTCTCACGACCCGCGTCCGAGCAAATCGAACCATGAGCAAGACAATCACCGCCGTCGTCGCCCTTCTCCTTGTGTTCGTGTTGATTCTCTTCAACACGACCTTCACGGTGAACTTTCATGAAGTGGCGATCAAGACGAGACTTGGCCGTCCAGCCGGAATCATTCGTGATCCAGGACTTCACTTCAAGCTTCCCTTCTTCATCGATTCGGTGTCGAAGTTGGATACTCGTCAGCAGTTTGTGAAATCGCCAATCAAGACCGTGCAGACACGAGATGGTCAGCAGGTCATGGTCCAGGCATTCATGCTCTGGAAGGTCGGAGAGGACGATGAACAATCACAGTCGTTCTTCAACAGTTACGGCTCTCTGGCTGGCGCACAACGTGACCTTGAGACGCTTCTACAGGGGTCTCTCGGGCAGGTCGGGGGCTACCGTTTCGATCAGTTGATCGGCGCGGACAGCAAACTTCCGGAGGCTGAACGGGCCATTCTCGCTGATGTCCAAGCGAATGCGACCAGTGGCGTGGTTCCCATTTCGGTGGGGATCAGTCGAGTGGCTTTCCCGCCAAAGACCACGACTGCGGTGATGCGCCGGATGTCAGCGGTACAGGAGACCCTCGCGAATCTTGAAGAGGCTCGAGGTAACTCCGAGGCCAGCACGATCAAGCAGCGAGCCCAGGCGCAGGCGCAGATCATCCGCGACTTCGCGGAGCAATGGGCCGCCGTGATCGAGGCCCGCGGCAATGAGGAAGCCACCCGGTACTACGAGCAGATGCGTGATCATGCAGATCTCGCCATCTTTCTTTCTTGGCTTGATACGCTTCGCGCCGGGCTTCGAGGATCAACGACCTTTGTCACAGATATGACCAAGGCCCCGTTCCATCTCATCGATCTCGGGTCGAAAGCCGGTCCAAACGGAATCCCTCAGCCCGACTCGAAGTACATCGAAGACGGATCTGGAGAATCTCAGTGAGTGAACAAACTCCATCCGATTCGTTCGAGCCGGTCCACGAGGAAGACGGGGCGATTGACGAAGCCCCTCGTCGCGAGAAATCCGCGGAATTTACGGTCGTCGCCGGTGCTGCTTCGGAGGCCGATCTTCGCGATGCGATGGATCCCGCTAACCAGAGTCTCACCGAAGCCTTGCGGCTGAGTTACCGAGTTCTTCAGTTTGCGATCCTCGCGCTCGCCGTGGTGTTCATCTTTAGTGGTTTTCAGACGGTTCGGGAGAACCGGACCGGAATTCGAACACTCTTCGGGGCGATCCAGGGCGAAGGTTCGGATGCACAGATCTCCGCCGGCCTGCAGCCATTTTGGCCGTATCCGGTGGGAGAGATCATCACCGTTCCGCTCAAGAGAACCGTGTCGGTCGAGCAGTCCTTCTGGCCGAATTTCGGTGCTCGATCACTGACCCTTGAGGAAGCCACTGCGAGTGCGGCCACCAGTCGCCCGCTTCTGCCCGGGCCGGTCGGCAAGGGTGATGGCACACTCATCCTCGAGGGAGGCGATCTGGCTCATTGCCGGATGACGGGCGAGTATTCCATCGACGATGCGGTTTCATTCTTAGTCCGGTTCACCCCGGAACAAGGTGATGAAGTCGTGAAGCTCGTGCTTGAGCAGGCCGCCATCCATACGGCCGCCGCCATGACGTTGGCAAGATTCATCGAAGGCGACGAAGCGATTCTGGAGATCCGGCGTCGGGCTCAGGACTCGCTCAACGAATTGGAAAGTGGCATCCGGTTGGTCTCCATCTCGGTGACGGATCGTGTGCCTCCGCTGGCGGTCCGACGAAATGTACAGAACGTACAAGGCGCCAGAGAGCGAGCGAAGATCGCGGTCGAGGTCGCTCGTCGAGAGAGTACGACCATTCTCGATGACGCTGCAGGAGCCTCTGCATTGGCGGATCTGATCGCCTTGATTGGTGATTACGAATCGGCCTTGAGCGGCAAAGATGAGGTCGAAGCGGAATCGGTGCTCGCCCGCATCGGAGCCCGCTTCGAAGCCGCCGACATCGGTGGTCAGGCGGCCAAGACCATGACCGAAGCTCGCGCCTTCCAATCCATGATCGAAGCGGGAATCGGAAATGATGCACGGCGTCTGGCGAGTTTGGTTCCGGCCTACCAGGAGAATCCCCAGCAACTGGTCCGGCAGCTCTGGCTCGACGCCTATCGCGACGTACTCGGTGGTCCTGAGGTCGAAGTCATCTCCGCACCTCCCGGTCTTCGGGGGTTAGCACTTCGGATGAAGAGTTCCATGGACATTACGACCAGACGACGAGATGCCTCTACGAATCGACGTCGTCAAGAGTCGATGATGGGAGGGATCGATGGTAACGCCTGGCAACTCGGTTCTCGGCAGATCAGCATCGGCCAGGCCGGGCGTCGCTTGAACAAGGATGCGACGGGCGGCTTTGGACGAGAAGGAGCGGGTGAATGATGACGAATCTTCAGACGCCGAAAGTAAACATGGCGGGGCGACCCACGGTCGGAGAACCGATCGTTGAAGCGGTCGGTCTCACCAAGATTTTTACAGACTTCTGGAAGCGAGCGAAGGCGAGGGCCGTTGACGGTGTCGACTTCGAGATTCGTCGACATGAGATCTTTGGACTCCTTGGACCCAACGGATCCGGCAAGAGTACGACCATCAAGATGATCCTCGGTCTCTTGCATAAGTCATCGGGGCGATTGAGCGTGTTCAACCGAGAGCCGTCGGACGTCGCGGTCAAGGGGCGAATCGGCTATCTCCCAGAAGAGTCGTATCTATACCGCTACCTCAATGCGCAGGAGACGCTCGACTACTACGGACGAATCTTCGGACTCGATCGTCGAACCCGAAACCGTCGAATTGACGAGCTTCTCGACATGGTCGGGCTGGCGCAGGTCAAGCGCCGGGCCGTCGGTGAATATTCCAAGGGCATGAGTCGTCGCCTTGGGCTGGCTCAAGCTTTGATCAACGATCCTGAGCTCCTGATTCTTGACGAGCCGACCTCTGGCCTCGACCCCATCGGAACCCGCCAGGTGAAAGACCTGCTGCTGGAACTGGGGCGGCGGGGGACGACGATTCTCTTGAGTTCGCATTTGCTCACGGACGTCGAAGATGTCTGCGATCGCATGGTGATCTTGTACGGCGGGAAGATCCGCAAAGAAGGCCGAACGGAAGAGCTTCTGGCGGACTCCAGTCACACCGTCATCCGGACATCACGGCTGGATGATGAAACCGTGCAGCAAGTCGAGGGCGTGCTTCAGGGGCGGGGGATCGGGATTGATTCCATTGAACAACCCCGGCAGCGACTCGAAGAGCTCTTCATGGGAATCGTCGAACAGGCCCAGTTGGAGGCGACCGATACTTCCGGTGCCCTGCAGGGCGGCGAGACTGCGGCGTTCCTTACTCGCGACGAGGCCGTGAATACTGGTGAGGGTGACTCCCTGATCGACGCACTTCAGCAGGAAGCGCCGGCCGCCGCGGTCCGATCCGTCGAGACGACCACTGGCGATACCAAGGTGAAGGAAGCCGCCGATCAGAAGCACGGCGAAGTGCTTGATGATTTGCTCGCGGAACCGGAAGCCGCCCCGCCCGCGGCTCCAGTCACCGATGCCCCTTCGAAGCCTGCAGGCCATGACGGCTCGGTCATCGACGACCTTCTGGGTGACTCGGACGAAACACGGAGTTCGAACGGGTGACGTTCCTCAAGAAGATTTGGCGGATTCTGGACGATCTCCAGAAGAGGTTGCTGACGAAACTGGTCCTCTCCGGGCTGGTGGTAGTGGTGGTTCTCGCCATTTTCGGCTCGATCTGGAATCAGGCCTCCGATGCTCGCGCTCGTTTTGAGGGCGTGGTCGCAGTGCTGCGAGAAGCAGATGCGGTCGCAGAGAATGCGGTCGCCACCAGACTTCTCGGAGCGGGTGAGATCGAAGTGGATGGCGAGGTCTATGGCGGGCCGGATGTGAAGGCCGGGATCGCCGCCTTCTTTGACGACGAAACCGGTGGTCTGATGCAGATCGCCGAACTCGGGGCGCTCTTCGTCGCGGAGTCGATTCCTGAGTGGATGCCGAGCGCCCTCATCGACCGCCCGGAGTTCATTATCTGGGTCGGATGCCTGGTTCTCATCTGGCTCCTCATGGTCATCTGGACCGAGATCACCGTCCCAGTCACGTTCACGATCCTTGGAACCATGGCGATCGCGGCCATTCCGTGGACGCAGGGCTACATCGGGGTCGTCGTTTCGGTACTGGGCGTCGGCCTTCTGGTCATCACGTTTGTGCTCTTGATCAGGCTTCTTCTGCTGATCCTTTCCGGCCTCGCATCGCCCCGGTTAACCGCTAGCCGGCATGGTCGACCGACGGTTCTGGTCAATATTGCCGCGGTGGCGCACACCCTGATTCGCGAGAGTATTCGGCTCCGAATCTCCTTTGCGTTCATTGTGCTGATGCTCGTCACGCTTCCATTGATACCGCTCTGGATTGATCCAAACGAGCCGGTTCGGTACCAACTGCAGAACTTCCTCAGCGACTCGATGAGCCTCGTCTACACCTTGGCAGCATGCATGACGCTGGTTCTTGCCTGTGCCACCGTCAGCTTCGAAGTTCGAGATCGTCAGATCTGGCATCTCGTGACCAAACCGATGGGCCGCTTGGAGTACATGCTCGGGAAGTGGGTCGGTCTGGTGTCACTCAATCTGATCCTCCTGACCATCGGCGGCGTTTCGATCTTCTCGTTCACACAGTATCTCGGCACTCGAGCCACCGACCCGATGCAGGCGATCGAAGTCTACGACGAAGTTCTGACTGCTCGGGTGGGCGTGCTGCCCACGTTTGACCGGCTCACGGAGGACGAAGTTCGTGAGAAGGCGACCTCCGAATATGACGGCGACGCCATCCTTCGAAGCGAGGTTGATGCGGGCGAACGAACGTATGCAGACTCCATTCGTTCGATTGTTCGCAGACTTCGTAAGGAGCATCTAGATAAGCAGCGGGCCATCTCGGCTGGTGGCTTAGAGGAAGGGAAAGAGTACGACGGACGGGTATACGAATTCAGAGGTCTCGGTCCAGCCAAGGCACGCGGACAGAATCTCACGCTTCGATATCAATTCCACATTGGGCGGTCGGAGAGCACCGATCGATATCCGATCATGTTCCGTTTTCCATCATCGGGCGAACAGGTCAGTCAGGATTTCGTTCCCGAGCAGTGGCACCGACTTCTCGTTCCCGCAGGACTGATCGACGGGGACGGCACCTTGCGGGTGCAGATTCTCAATGGTGGTTTCTCGTTCAGTCCGAGCGATGCGACGGAGCGGTTCTTCCCCAACGGCGCCACTCTCTTCTTCGATCCCACCGATTTCGAAGTGCTCTGGCAGGCAGCGTCTTTCGAAGCGAATTTCATGCGGGCGATGATCGTGAATTGGACGAAACTCGCGTTCCTCGCGATGCTCGGCGTTTCAACTGCCACCTTCTTGAGTTTTTCGATCGCGGTGCTTCTTTCGTTCACCGTGTTCATCGGTGGTTCGATGACCTCCTTCATCACCAACAGCGTCTCGATGTTTCGGCCTGATGTCGACGCGATCCTCCCGATTCAGATCGTGCAGGTCGGGATCGCCTGGATCGCATCAAGCGTGGCATTCTTGCTCGAACCATTTGGTCGAGCGAGTCCAAATACCTTGGTGATCGAGGGCCGTCTAGTGGCTTGGTCCGGCGTTCTGCGGGATCTTCTGGTCATTGGGCTGCTCTGGTCGAGCTTGGTGCTCGGCCTGGGCTGGGCCATCTTCCGACGCCGCGAGCTCGCCACCTACAGCGGTCACGGCTGATTTACCGTGATGAACCGGGCTCGCCCGGCGTTCGTACCCTTCTGGTCCGGTTCCTTTTACCTATTCATCCGCGAAGTCCCAATGAGCAGAGACCGAATCACCCAGATCATTGCCCTTCTCATCGCGGTTGCCGCCGTCGTTGCCGCTGGCCAGTTGTTGCCGACGATCGTGGAGAAGGCTGGGCAGGAACACCTGACGTTGACCATCGTCGATCCCGAGACGGGTGCTCCCACGCCTGGGGCCGACGTCGAGGTCGAACAGATCTTTACCAGCATGATTCGTTCCATGGAAACGGCGTTTCCCTCGGGCAGCGATCGTCCGATCGAAATCGGCTACGACGCCGGTACCCGCGACTGGAGCGGCGAGATGGAGGATGTGGTCGAGATCTCATGGCGGGATGGCGCGTCGACGCGTTCCACGGTGGGCCGACTCGACAAAATTGATGGTTACGCGTTGCGATACACCGATTCATCGATCGAAGGTGCGCCGCCGATCGTAGCCCTCGGGACGGCGATCGGAGCATTCCGCGGGTTGATCGTCGATTACCTGTGGATCAAGGTCAACATGATGAAGGAGGAGGGGCAGTTCTACGAAGTGATGAGCGATGCGGATCTCATCACGAAGTTGCAGCCTCGCTTTGCCGAAGTCTGGGCATTCCATGGCCACAACATGGCCTACAACGTCTCCGTGCTCACCAACACTCCGGAAGAGCGATGGGACTGGGTCAAGGCCGGCATCAACCTCGTCCGCAATGAGGGGCTTCGCTACAACCCCAACGATGTGGTCCTTCACAAAGAATTGGCTTTCTGGTTCTCCCACAAGATGGACGGGGTCTCGGACGATGCCCATCTCCACTACAAGCGTGAGCACGCCAAGGAGTGGCACTACCTTCTCGGGAAGCCGCCTTTTGAAGCGGAGAATCGAAAAACCTGGATGAAGGAGATCGCCGACGCGCCCGAGTCAATCGAGGAAGCGGATCTTCTGGTGCCCGGTACCGCAGCGCTGGTGGATGAACTTGCTGAAGCACTTGATAAGACGGGGTCGTCCTTCCGCTTCAATCTCGATCAGGAGTTCATGCTCAACATTGGGAAGTGGAACGCTGTCAAAGGCTCCCCGTATGCGACGATCCTCGGCCTTGATGCGACCTTCGCAAAGAATGATCCGGTGTACGCGACCTTTGATCGGATCCTTGGCGATCCCGAGCGGAGGGATCAGACTCGAACCTTCGTCAACTACCTTCGCAAAAAGGTACTCCGTGAGTCGTACAACATGGATCCGGAACTCATGTACGAGTACACCCGGGATCTTGGTCCGATCGACTGGAGGCATCCGCAAGCCCACGCTCTGTACTGGGCGAAGCTCGGCTCGGAACGCGGTTCGAAGCGATTCGAGGACCAGGAAGAGATGTACAAGGTCATGAACAATGACCGCATCTGGATTCAGGCGATGCAAGCGCTTGCCCGATCCGGATTGTTGAATGTTGATCCATTCAGTGGTGACAACCCAGGTCGCCTCAATGACTCGCGTTGGATCCGATCCATCGACCGGTACTTCCGTGAGCTCTACAGCAAACACTATAAATCCCGCGGTGGCGGTGCGGATACCTTCGCGAATTTTCACGAGAACTTCATGAAGCAGGCGGTCCGCGAGCTCTGGCGAGCGGGCGAATATGAGGACGCAGACGAGATTTACGCCTATCTGAACGAGCTTTACGGCGAAGGTGGAGTGATCCCCAACACGGTGTACAAGGCGCCCATCGACATCTTCGTGAAGGATCAGTCCATCGGTGAGTACGAGATGCAGCCCGAGGTCGCTCGCAGTGACGTCTATTCGGCGCTTCGACGTGGCTTCCGCGAGGGGCTGTTGCTCAACCGTCCGGAGATTCTTGAAGAGGCGATCACGTTCGCCGGAGATCTCACCCTCTACTTCCAGCAGAATGAAAGCAACGACTACGTGAGCAAGTTCGGCGAGAGTCGGATGGCGGATCTTTTGGGAAGTCTTCAGTCGAGCGTTCGCGACGTCTTCCGCATCGTATTGCTGGACCGCTCGCTTCCGTTGATCGATCGGCTCACCATTTACGCTCGAGCCGGAGATGAGCAAAAGCGGATGGCATTCGATTCGGTTCGCGAGGAGATAAAGGTGGAATTCGATCAGAGCGGACTGGCCAGTGCGGTTCCCTTTGATCGGGCACTCCCAGAGCCTCCGGGCATGGCGGCATATCGCCAGGCCCAGGCAAACGCCGCCGCCGCAGAGGCAACGCGTCGGGGTTCCATCGGCGCGACGGCGGAGCAGAGGTGAAATGACGGTGATCGACCGGTTTCCTGCGATCTGGTGCATCGGCCGCAACTTCACGGATCACGCCGCGGAACTCGGAAATAAGCGGCCGGAACGCCCGCTGGTCTTCATGAAAAATCCCGCGTCGGTCATCGGGGATGGCGAAGCGATCGTCATTCCGGAAGTCTGCCATTTTCCGGAGTCGCAGGTCGACTGGGAGGCTGAACTGGGCGTGGTGATCGGTCGGGACGCCTGCAATCTTTCCGTTGCGGAAGCCATGGCGTACGTGTCCCACTTTCGAATTGCCAACGACGTGACGGCGCGATGGTGGCAGAAGGAGGGCTCCGGGGGGCAGTTCTGCCGCGGCAAGAGCTTTGATACGTTCTGCCCGGTTGGACCGGCAGTGCCCGCGAGCACGATTGCCGACCCGCAGGCGCTGGCCATCGAGACCCGTCTCAACGGCGAGGTCGTTCAGTCTTCGAATACCTCGGCCATGATCTTTACGATCGCCGAACTTCTCGCCGAGTTGACGCGAGGCACCACCTTGCTGGCAGGGACGTTGCTGCTCACCGGAACGCCGGCTGGCGTGGGTGCAGGAATGACGCCGCCAAGATTCCTAGAGGCCGGTGATGTCGTCGAGATCGAGATCGAGGGATTGGGGTGCCTGCGGAATGCCATCGAGGCCGCGCCGCGAAAATGATGCCGCGTGGTTTGCGATGTGGAACCGAATAAAAACTTAGGCGTGACTCATTCGTCAGGAACGTGGTCGAGCCCGTTGCCGCCACCGGGACGGCATCGTGCGATGCGTCGGGTCGCCAACCAGCCTCCACGCATCGCGCCAAACTTCGTCACGGCTTCGATGGCGTAGTGAGAGCAACTGGGCTCGAACCGGCAATGGCCACCCACGAAGGGTGACCCGACTCGTTGGTAGATCCGGAAGAGAAAGATCAGGAAGCCGGCGGCGAGGCTTCTTCGTTTTTGTTCGAGCTCGCGGACGCCAGTTTTCGTTTCCGCCATGTCTGATCCAGTCGGCCGATGGTGTCTTTGAGGTGCTTGGCGTAGTCAGGGATCGCGAGTTCCTCATGGGGTCGGATCACCACCATCAGATCGTAGCCGCCCGGCCAGTCGGCGCGATGGAGTCGGAACGTCTCTCGAAGGAGCCTCTTGAGCCGATTCCGACGAACCGCGTTCCCGCACCGTCGACCGATCGAGAGCCCCAGGCGGAGATGCTCCACTTCATTCGGAATCGCATAGACCAAGAGCGGACCGGATTCGAAACGGGTCCGTGCCGCATGGACCTCGGCGAAGGCGCGGCGTCCCTTCAGTCGGTCATCCGAGCCGAATGTGAACCGGAGCGGCGTCATGGCGTCACGATTCCGCCAGCGCATGTTGGTACTCACGCATCAATCTGGTCCGGGTCAGGACGCCGATGACTCGACCGTCACCGGGGTGACTCAAGACGGCCAGGGATGCGGCATCATGTTCACTAAACCGATCGAGCGCGACATCGAGGGTGTCATCGAGCACGACGCTCGGAAGGTCGGTGCGTTCGATCTCATTGACTTGCAACAGCGGAATCGCTTCCCGGAATACCAAGGCCGCTTGCAGATCCGTGCCGGTCACCATTCCGAGGTAGTTGTCTTTCTCGTCGACAACCACGAAATCACTGACCGCGAATCGTTCGCTGAGCTCGAGAAGGCGTTGGCCGCTGTCGTTGGGGCGTACGGTCACGGGTGGCATGAGTGGAACGTCACGCACCGTGAGCTGGCGAAGTAACGTGAGATCGGACGTGCTGCCGACGCGAATCCCGGCGGCGGCGAGTTCGGCGGTATAGACGCTCTCGCGATAGAGAAGGCGGCCGACGATCACGCTCAGCACGGCACAGAGCATCAACGGAACGATCAAACTGTAGGTCTGGGTGATCTCATAGACGAGCATCACACCGGTCATGGGTGCATGCGTGGTGGCGGCGACCATTGCCGCCATGCCCACCAGCGCAAAGTGAGCGGGATTCACCGTGGGGAACCATCCGGTTTGAACAACCAACAGACCAAAGAGGCTGCCGACGATTGCACCGACCACCAACGCCGGAGCGAAGAGGCCGCCGGCACCACCGGAGCCGAGGGTCAGGCTCGTTGACACGATTTTGAGGACGGCCCAGAGCAGGAGGATCCCGATGAGAATCCAAGGGCCGTTGGCGAGCATGGAGCCGGCAGCTTCCGAGTACGACTCCGTCTCCAGAAGCCGGAAGATCACCATGTATCCGTTTCCGAGGAACGGAGGTACCGGATCGGCATCGCTGGCAGTGGCCCAGGGAGCGACCATCAACATGTACCCAACGCCCAAGAGTCCGAGCAGGAGGGCACCGATGCCCGGGCGGATGATCCCCGGGACCGGGATTTTCGCGAAGCACCGTTCGCTCCACTGCATCGTTCGGATGAAGGAGACGGCGACCAGACCGCACACCACCCCGAAGACCACGAAGGCGGGAGTCATGCCGATGGTGAAGGGGATGGGGTTGTCCGCAAAGAAGCTTGGGCCGACGCCAAAGAGGGGTTCGTTTGAACCGATGATTGTCTGGGTGGTCGCAGCGGCGAGGACCGAGGCGACCACGATCGGCGTGAATGTTCGCAGCGAGAAGTCGCGAAGAAGGACTTCAAGCACAAAGAAGATGCCTGCGATGGGGGCGTTGAAGACCGATGCCAGACCGGCCGCCGCACCGCAACCCAGCAAGGTCGTGCCGCTCTTGGCATCGAGGCGAAGGAGTCTGGCGACATTCGAGCCAACCACCGCGCCGATGGTGACGATCGGACCCTCGGGACCAGCGGATCCGCCGCTGCCGATGGTCAAGGTCGAGCCAATCCACTGGCGGGCCAGCAGACGAATTCGGAGTCGGGACTGACGCCGCGTCACGCCGAAGATGACATTGGAGACGCCATGCCCGTTGAATTCGCTGGGAAGCAGCCAGGCGAGCACGCCGGTCAGCAGGGCTCCGATCACGGGGATCACCGGAAGCAACCAGAGCAGCATGGAAGGGGATTCCATGCCAAAGACCTCAGCCTGATGCTCCAACATCTGGATGGGTTTGATAAAGAGGTAGCCAGCGACGCCCATGAAGAGTCCGACGCCAGCGGCCACGACCAACATCCACCATTCGCGACTGAAGCCGAGGCGGGTGGCGGTACCAAGAACGAGGTTCCACAGTCGGGTGGCCATGCGGCCTCGGTCTCCTGGCAAGGGGCCGGAATCCGGTCCGAATCTTGCGAGACTAACCAATTCCCAGCCAAGGTGAAGCCCAGCGGTGGGATCTGAGATACAGAATAGCGTGAGTGTGGCTGGATCGGGTATCATGACCGGTTCGGCCGTGTTTCTGCCAAAGTCATCCAAGAGGTCCCATTTCCATGATCGAAGCCCTCAAGAGCGACGAAATCGTCAACAAGGTCGGTGGTCGATTCCGTTTGACCGCCCTTATTCAGAAGCGAATCGCGGAATTGATCGATGGTTCTCGTCCGCTCGTCGAGCGGAACGGAATGTCTGATCTTGAAGTGGTGATCGAAGAGATCATGCAGGACAAGATCACGCTCGAGGATCCGCACCAGCCGGAAGCTTGATCGTCGGACGCCGCTGAATCGGCTTCGGACTCGGAGCGATACGTGTCGAACTCATCGCAGGAAAACTCCCCACCCGAATCACTCGTGGACCGTTCGGTCTTCGAGGGTCGTCGCATTCTCATTGGTATCTGCGGCGGGATCGCGGCCTACAAAGTCGCATCCGTGGTTTCTGCGTTGGCTCAAGCCGATGCGGAAGTCATCGTGGCGATGACCGTGTCGGCAACCCGATTCGTGACGCCGTTAACTTTCCAAGCGTTGAGTGGGCGGTCCGTGTTCACGAGCCAGTGGGATCAGTTCGAGGCCGCGGACCCGCAGCACGTCCGGCTGGCGACCAGCCTTGATGCGGCGCTGGTCGCGCCGTGCACCATGAATAGTCTCGCCCGAATTGCCGGCGGATTCGCGGATGACGCGGTTACTTCGGTGCTCTCTGCGATCGATCGAAAGGTGACGCCGGTACTACTCGCACCGAGCATGAACGCCGAAATGTGGGAGCAGCCAGCGACTCGCCGCAACCTCGATCTGGTGCAGGCCGACGGGTACCGGCTGATTGAACCGGGCGTTGGTTGGCAGGCCTGTCGCCGTTCTGGTGCGGGCCGCCTTCCCGAGCCTGAGACGCTCCTTCGAGCGATCTCCAAGGTTCTCGGCTGATTTCGATCCAATTCGGAACCAAACCGGCCCGGTTCTCGGACCCAATATTGAAGTAATTCTGGTCTTGGCACGGTCCCGAGGTACTCTCTGAGAAGATCCCGCGGCGTCGGCCTTGTGGCGAGTAGGGGGCCAGCATTCCGCCGGATTCCGCCGGATTCTGCCGGGCTTGAGTTTTCCGGATCGCGACCTCGCCGGATCGACCCGATCGAATTTTCAACCGGAGATCTCCCATGCATCGAAGACGCTCGATACTTCTATTCTCCACGGTGCTCGCCGCGGTGACCGGGCCGGCTTTCGCGGGGCCGCCGTCACCGCTCGATATTCGAACCCGGCGAGTGCATCAGCAGCGAGTGGTATTGGATCGGAGTGACGCCTCGGGTGGCGGGATCGCCGGTGCATGTGATCCGGTCGTCGTGGCCCACACCACGAGCGATTTCGGTGCGGGCGAGTACATCGCACAAGGTGGATTCATCGAAGGAGAAATCGCGGCGACGAGTTTTCAGATTCCCGCCGATGCCTTCCCGGTGCGTCTTGATCTCTTTGAGGCAATGTTCGCGACCAGTAGTGCTGCGGTCGAGACCACCACGGAATACGCGATCTATCTCTGGTCCGGCTATCCGGACAGCGGAACGCTTGAGTTTAGTGTGGCCTCCGATGGTGATTTGCTTCCGCACATCATGCTGCCCCCCGGTACCTCCGGTCTTCAACTGCAATTTCTGGTGGATCCGGATGATCCAGACCAGGTTTGGATTCCGGACAATGGAAGTCATGTGGTCACGGTGGGGATCGAGATCGTCGCCCATCACCAGCCCCCCTCAAATCAATGCCTGACCCCGCCGGATCCGCTGTTCAACGCATTTCCCTGCACCGATGTCGACGGCTTGCAGTCCTCAACCGGCAACTGGATCTTCGTCCAGGAGTGTGGGATTTTCGGATGTCCGGCCGGATGGAAGCGTTTTTCCGACCTTCCCAGCATTTGCCGACCATCCGGAGACTGGGTCCAGCGATTGACGTGGTCGCCAAGCGGATGTGATTCACTCGGAGCCTGCTGCATCGGTGGGACTTGCTCCACCCTCGATGAAATGACGTGCGTGGATGCTGGCGGTGTCTTCCAGGGCGTTGGTGTGAGCTGTGGCAGTGTGAACTGCGAAGAGACCGTTCCTTGCTGCTTTCCAAGCACTGGGGGATGCGTTCAACTCACGGCGGCGGATTGCTTTGCGGTGCAGGGGATTCCGGGTCCAGCCGGTGAGACCTGTGCGTCGCACGTCTGTTTCCCGCAAGGGGCATGCTGTCTTCCCGATGGAACGTGTTCGGGAATCGTCTCGCCCGAGGAATGCGCGGCGATCGGCGGTGCCTTCCAGGGCGATGGCACCGATTGTGCAACGACAGACTGTCCCGAGCCGGTTGGAGCCGCATGTTTCAACAACGGTTTCTGCCTGATCCTGACTGAGGCGGACGCGATTGCGGCCGGGGCGAGTTGGAAGGGAACCGGAACCACCTGTGAGGACCTCGACGGCGACGGTCTCGCCGACGCTTGCGAAGTATCCGACCTTCCGGGCGATCTCAACGGCGACAGCTTGGTCAACGGCGTTGATCTGGGGCTGTTCCTCGTCGGTTGGGGTCAACCGGGGCCAACCGATCTCAACGGCGATGGGACGACCAACGGCCTCGACCTCGGTGTGCTTCTGGTCGACTGGACCGGTTGAACCCGCACCATTCCTGCCATCAACTTCCGAGACGATCGATGCCCCGAACGTACGGAAGTGGTTCCATCCGCGGGTTCATCCCGGTACAATTCCGGCCCACGGAAAACAGTTCCGATGGACTGGAGAGGTGGCAGAGCGGTTGAATGCGCTAGTCTCGAAAACTAGTATGGCCTCCGGGTCATCGTGGGTTCGAATCCCACCCTCTCCGCTTACAACGACCGCCGTGCCCCATTTGGGCTCGGCGGTCGTTCTTTTCTTGACTTGAATTGTCTCAGGGGAGCGGATCAGATCGACTCGCCGTCGGTTGACTCGATCCAGCCGTTGGTGCCGTCGGGAAGTCGGATTCTCCACCATCCCGGGCGTTGTTCGAGAATTCCAAACTCGACGCCTTCGGAAAGCGGTTCATCGATGGCCGACTCAAAGCTGAGGCCGTTTCCGGTGCGGAGTTCCACATCAGAACGAGTGAGGACGCCTGCGGTGCCACCCTCAGGGAAGAGTCGATCCACGGCGAGCGTTCCTGCAGAAAGGACTCCGGTGGCGAGGGCGAGCATGATGACCGACCGCCAGATCACGGCGGTGGATTCGCGTTCCAAGCGCCGACGTTCGAGGGGGCGACTTCGCCGCCACAGGAGAAGGAGCCAGAAACAGGTCCAGGCGATCGCCGCGGTGCGAAATCGGGTTGGTTCGGAGATGACGTTCCACCACCGGTTGAGGTTGGCGAAGGTGAGATCCGTCGCGTCGGCCTCGATCGGTTGGGCAACCCGACGTCTTGCCTCCGCAAGATTGGCGGCGATGTCGTCGTCGATGGGATCAAGTCGTGCCGCGCGGCGATATGCCGCGATGGCTTCTCCGAGTTCGCCCGCCCGTAATTCAGCGTTTCCGAGATTGAACCAGGCCGCAGGGCCATTTCCGCCAGCGTCGATCACTCGGCGCCAGTCGTCGGCACTCTTTCGGAACGCCGCGAGGGCGTCTGTGGAGCCGCCGATGAGTTCGAGGCCGCGCCGATAGGCGTCTTCGGCGGACTCCGCAAGCACGACTTGATCCGATGACACCGATGACACCGACGATGGCGACGATGGCGACAAAGATGCCGGCGCTTTACTCTGCGCGGCAGTCGTCGAGTCGGGGGGCAGCAAGGTGAGGCACCCGAAAAGCACCATTGACCAGCTTGCGATCGAGGCGGTTCTTCGACTTTGACCGGATCGCAGCATCCGAGACATTCGATGGCTTCTCATGCGATGCCTCTCTGACGCTTCGAGCGTGGCCGCAGCTCGTCGAGATCGGGAAGCAACGCCTCAGCACGAGTGCGAAGCTCGGCGGGATTCGCCGCCGCTGACGCGTAGCGGCCGGCTTCAGCGGCATCGAGCACCGCTCGGAGTTCGCAACGCCGCTGGTCCGACAGACCGGCGGTTGCGACGGCCCCATCAGCTTCCTGCGCGGTCAGGGTGCCATTCGGGAGATGAAGCCGTGCGGCGATGAGGTCGCAAAGCGCATCGTGGACACGATCCGCCATCGCCCCGTCGCCGTTCAATGTCGCCATCGCGTGCCGACGAGCGCCAGCGGCACGGCCATGCTCCGGGTTGGCGTGGCGGAATTCCCGTCGCCGGATCGTCACGAATCCTGCGAGGAAGATGGCTGGTCCGGTCAGTGCGATCACGATGATGGTCCAGTCGCCATCGATGCGCTGATACGGAATGATCGCCTCGGTGAGGGGGAGATTTGCCCGAAGTCCACCGGTGGTGGCGGTCAGCGAAGTGGTTCTTCGAGGCGCCGATTCCATTCCGCCTTCGCCTCGCACGACCGCGCCAAGATCGAGTCGCTCACTCGCCTTCACGGTGATGCGAATGGGCGTGCTACTGGCCGTGACGTATCGACCGAGTTGAGGGTCGAAACTCACGAATGGAATCGCGGGGATCTCGGTGATGTCATCCCGCTCGGGCCGCACCGTCTCGGTGAACGTTTTGGTTTTTCCATCGACCACGCCGGTGGTCGGGTCGTCGGGCACCCGGAAGTTGGCAAGCGCCTCCAGTTCACGCAGCGGTGGGGGGCGGAGATTGGCCAGATCGCCGGGAATGGCATCGACATCCTCGATCACTTGATAGCGGAGGGTGATGGGGTCGCCGACGGAGACTTCTCTCGGCTCGGCTGACGCCCGCACCGTAAATCGTCCCACGGCGCCGGTAAAGCTGGCCGGTCTGCCCTCTTCAGGAAGTGGGCGAACCGCGATGGGACTGATCTTGGCGGTCTGGAGGACCGGTCGGATTCCTTCCACCGCGACTTGGCGGCGATTGAAGATATCGCGTTGCACGACGAGTCCGGTCGGCTGCCGTAGCACGATCTGCACCTCGCCGGGGTCGATGCTTCCAGCTCTCACCGGATGATCGATGTGCTCGATCTCATAGAGAAAGTACGTTCGTTCTTCTCGGCTCACTCGTCGGCCGGAAGGCCTTTGCCGCTTCTTTCGTAGGTTCTCAAGCGGCTCTTTGAAGACCCCCCATGAAGAATCCGGAAGTGATAGAAGACCCCACATGTCCGCTTCGTCGAGGCGAACGTTGTTTTCGCGATCAACAAACTGTTCAATCCAAATCTGAAGGGTCAGTTTGACGGGTTGGCCGACCCAAGCCTCGTCAGGAGTGCCAATGATTTCGACTGCAAGCAGGTCACCGACCTCGCTCTTTGACGCGATCACTCGCCAACTTCGGCTCTTAAAGTTCTTTCCATCGACCACGACCAAGATGCTTGGAATCTCGATGATTCCGCCTCGGTCTGCCACCATTCGAATCACGAAAGTTCGGGTGGACCGCGTCGTCGCCACGCCATTGACAATCTGGGTGAACGTGCTTTCACGCGCACTTGGTAGCACTTGACTCGACACACCGTCGATCTTGGGGACGATCGGATCTTCCCAGGTCGCGGCATTCACGACATCGACCTCAATCAGGAAAGGCTGGCCGACCCAGACCTCTCGGCTTGGGAATCGAAATTCTGCGTCGCCGTCCGCAGCGGTCGCCGAAGCGGTTGAGGTCAATACGATCAACGCCCCAAGAAGAAACTGGAGCCACCACCCGTCGCGGCGCTTTGGATATCCGCCGAGGTTGATCGTCGAGTTGAGGCTTTGATTTATTCGTATGGCACGCATCGTGATCACCAGTCCTTCTTCACTGGCGTTCGAGGGCCGGCCGCATCCTTCTTGGCCTTCTCCTGTCGCCGTTGACGTTCTTTGTCCCGAACGGACTGAAGAAGCCGTTCCGCTTCTTCCTTGGTCATCCGAGGCTTCTCCGCCGACTCGTCCGCCTCTTCAGATGATGGCGCTTCCTCTGCAGTGGCGTCTTCGGAATCACCTTCCTCTTCTTCTGATGTGGCGGGATCCTGCGCTTCCTGTTCCTGATCCTGCGGTTCCTGGTCCTGTGGTTCCTGGTCCTGTGGTTCCTGATCCTGCGCTTCTTGGTCCTGCGGTTCCTGGTCCTGCGGTTCCTGGTCCTGTGGTTCCTGGTTCTGTGGTTCCTGGTCCTGTGGTTCCTGGTCCTGTGGTTCCTGGTCCTGCGGTTCTTGGTCCTGTTGTTCCTGATCCTGCTGCTGTTGATCTTGCTGCTGTTGCTGAACCTCACGGAGTTGTCGAAGCAGGCGAGCAGCGAGTTCGGCATTCACTCGCGCATCGCGATTGCCTTGGTCTGCGTCGATCGCATCACGGAAATGACTCAACGAATCTTCAACTCGTTTGATGGTTTCCTTCATGGGGTCGGCTGGTGCTGATGGGGTGGCCAGTGGATCGGCGGTGGGATCGAGGGCGGGTTTTGCGGTCGGGTCGTTCGCACCGGGTGACGCGGCATTGAGTCGTTGGAGTGCTTCTGCGTAGCGGGCGGTGCCTTCGTTGTACATCGATTGCGCGGCAAGATTGGCGTCTCCAAGTTCGGCGGATTTCTGAAAGCTCTCGGCCGCGCTCTCGAACGCGCCGGATCGGTAACGAGCGACGCCTTGGTTGTACGCGGCGCCCGCGAGCGTCGGATCAAGTCGGCCGACTTCAGCCCATGCCTCCGCCGCTACTGACCATTCCTCGGAGGTCATGGCCGACTCTGCGCGAAGAATCGCAGCGCCGATTTCGGCGGCGGTCCCCCGAGGTGAAGGCGGTTCACCCGCGTCAGTAGCTTGCGCTGCGGTCGGAATCGTGATGATTGCCGAGAGAAGGACGCCAATCACCGCCCGGATTCGGATGGTGGGAGCGGCCAGAGGCAGGAGTCTGGAGAAGTAATCATTCACGCGAGTATTCTCCCCGGATTTGATGTCGAGGTGCGAGGTCCAGTCGGTCCTCGCCACGGTCGACGCCTTCGGTCTGCGATCAGGCTTTCGATCACGAAGCAGCAGAGCGAGAGTCCCGCAAACCACTGGAATCGAGGGATCAGTTGGCGGGCGACTCCCTCCTCCTGATCCTGGAGATCGATGGTGGTGATCCAGCCTTTGAAGAATTCGCCAAGATCGACGAGGCTCGTGCCCGCAGGCACAAAAACCCCGCCGCCGGCGTCTGCGACTGATTGCAGGAGGGTGGGGTCCATCCGCGTCCAGACTTCCTGATTCTCATGCAGGAGCCAGCTGGGTTGTCCATTGATCACGGTCGGAATCCGAGCCCCGTCAATCGGATCGCCGATTCCGACCGTATAGATTCGAACGCCATGATCACGTTGTGCTGCTTCGGCGGCTTCGATCGGGAAACTCTCCATATCCTCCCCGTCACTGAGAATCACGATGGCTTTGCCGCCTGGTTCATCATTGCCGAAGGCGTCGGCGGCGACTCGAATCGCATCGCCAAGCATGGAACCGCCACGGGTGGCGCTTCGCGGAGACAACTCTTCGACCGCATTTTCGAACGCGTCGTAATTCAAGGTGAGTGGACTCTTGATTGCCGCATCGCCAGCGAAGTCGACGAGGCCGACCCGGTCGCCGGCCATTGAGTCGACGGCGCCATCGATGAAGAGTCGGGCGCGATCCAGCCTCGATGGCGAGGCATCCCGGGCCAGCATGCTGCGTGAGACATCCACCACAAACATGACGTCCATACCGCTTCGATTGACTTCGACGTAGCGAACGCCCCATCGCGGATCGGCCAAGGCGAGCACGAGAAAGAGGAGTCCGAGCACGGCAAGGGCGCCACGTGCCACTGGCCGAAAAATACTCAAGCGAGGGGCAAGGCGGACCAGCATTGGTGCATCGGCGAATCGTTTGATCGCTCGGCGACGAGCAAGCATGCCCCACAATGCAATGAGGGCGATCCCCGCGACGAGCCAGAGCCAGACGAGCGAGTCGAGATGCTGAAAGTTCAGATCCATGGTGCGGCGAGAAGCATTTTTCAGGGAAGGGTTCGAAAACGGGTGTGGATAAGCAACTGCTCAGTCGCGAGGAGAAGCAGTGCGATGAGCAGGAGCGGGGGAAGTTGTAGCCTGCCGAGCGAAAGCGGCTGGACGGCGAGATCGCGATAGGAGCGGTATCGACGTTGTTCCGTGGTGGTCTTCTCCAGCTCGTCGATCTCGGTGTAGATGCGCCGAAGACTGTCGGTGTTCGTGGCGCGGAAATACTTGCCGCCGGTCGCTTCGGCAACCGTTCGGAGGGTTTTCTCGTCGATCGAGACGCGTTGTCGGCCCATGATCTGGCGGCCGAAGGCGTCTCGAGCGGGCACCGGCGCGACGCCATTGGATCCGACGCCGATGGCGTAGATCCGAACATCAAAGGCGCTGGCAATTTCGGCCGCGATCAAGGGATCAAGGTCACCGGCATTGTTCTCACCATCGGTCAAAAGCACGATGACTCGGCTCTTGATTCTTCGGCCCGCCGCGTCGCCGCGTTCGTCGAGTTCTCGGAGTCGCTCGACCGCGAGGGCAATCGCGTCCCCGATGGCCGTTCCGTCCTCGCTCTGTTCGGTGGCGATTTGGACTTTGTCCAGGGCGTCGATGACGTAGGGGTGATCGAGGGTGAGCGGGCTGACGGTATCAGCGAATCCCGCAAAAGTGATCAGGCCAACGAGATCGTCGGGGCGGCCCATGAGGTCGTCATCGCCTTCGATGAAGTCGGTGAGCACTTTTTTCACGGCAGTGAGTCGATCTACGCGGCCACCGGCGAGTTCGAAGTCGAGGGCTCGCATGCTTCCAGATCGGTCGATGACCGACTGGATAGCGATGCCCTCGACGAAGACCTGGCTTCGTTCGTTGGCTTTGATGGGGCGAGCGATGCAGATGATCAACAGGATGATGCCGGCGATGCGGAGGCTCGGGGGGAGCCATCGCACCCGGGCCACCCAGCTTTGGCCGATCGCGGCCAGATCTTCAGTCGACGCGTGCACCAGGGTGGCGCGTCGACGCCATCGTGAAAGTACCGTCAGGAGTGCGAGCGGCAAGAGAAGTAACCACCACGCGGAGCCAGGGTGAAAGCCAAGTCGTTGCAGTTCGGGGAGCCAATCGAAGAAGGGATTCATGATCGTCCCTCCAGATCGTCGAGGCCATCGATCGCCCGATGGATGGCGAATTCGCGCTCGCCCCGGTGATTGGAGCGGGTGGTGGTCGGTGTATCGGCCTGGGGCGAGGACGATGACTCGACCTCGATGCGGGGACCGGCTTCGATCACGAAACCTCGCGTGACCTCGAGGGCTCGGTCACAGTCGGTGACCACCGGGCGGTTTCCAGCAAATTTCACGAGGTCGGCGGCCCGAAGCAGGCGGGCAAGGCGTTGAGCCTGTTCAGCCGTGAGTTCGGAATGGGTTCGGGCTTCGGCGATGAACTCTTGGGTCGTTCGCTCTGGCGCCGCGATGCGAAATCGCCGTTCGATGAAGGCCCGAGCGATGTCGGTAAGTTCGGTAAAAAACGGTTCGATCTGGCCGGCGTGAGGGAGTTGGCGTTCAGCCAACCGCTCGAGCGCGGAGAGTGCCCATTGGTCCGCCGGCTCGGGGAGGGGCAGGGATTTCGGCTGTCGCAGTCGCCACCAGAAGAAGGCGAGGATTGCCAGGATGGCGATGGCCCCGAACGCGACCACGGTCATGAACCACCAATCGACCGGAGCCTTGACCTTGACGGCGTCGGTGATGTCGCGGAAGTTTTCCGGCCCAGCATCGAGCCCGGCCACCGATGCCACGTCGATTGAACGGGGCGAAAAAGTCACGGTCGTAGCGCCAAAGCCAGCGGTGATGGCGGGTAATTCCAAAATGCCTGCGTCGAAGGTACGAAGCACCAGATGCCGTGGTAGTGGGGCCGAGTCGGAGGTTGCGGGGTCGGATCGACGCTGATCGCCGAGAACCTCAAACGGCCCCAGAACCGCACCTGGCTGAGGAAGTTCCAAGACTTCATCCGTGTTTCCCGCCACCGTCACAAGGAAGATGATCGGAACCCCAGATTCAGGCCGCTCGGTTGCCAGAGTGAGAGAAACACTGTTCGACTTGGTCCCGACCGTCATGGATTCGCCGGCCGCGAGGCGCGGTGATTCCGCGGTGGACTTTGATTGATCTTCCTGAACGCCGCTCATGGTGGATGCCATGACGGGGCGTGACGAATCGATGGCCACCACGATGGTGCCGATATTCAGAAGCAAGCCAAGTACGAGGCGGCCGAGCGTTCGCGTGGTCATCGTGATCGCCTCCGCTCGCGGCGTCTGAAATAGGCGGTCAAGGGTTCGACAAAGTCGATCCCCGTCTCGATCTCGATGGGGTCGATCTTCATTCGGCGAAACGTCGTTCTTCGTTCGACGGCGCGGTTGGCCACCCGTTCGGCGAAACGACGGCGAACCGCGCGTCGCCCCGTGTCGACGAGGACCTTCTCGCCCGATTCCGGATCCGTGAATTCAACGAGTCCCATGGCGGGCATTTCTCGCTCGCGACGGTCGCCGACGATCACCGGGACCACGTCATGACGGCGGCGGGCGGCTCGGAACGGTGTTTCCCAGTCGTGGTCGAGAAAATCACTTGCGACGAAGACCACGGATCGCTGGCGGAGCACGCGGTCGAGTTCTTTGATCGCCGGACCGATCGCGGTTCCCCGTCCTTCGGGGCGGAGGGCAAGCAACTCTCGAACGATCCGCATGACGTGTCGCGTGCCCTTTCGAGGGGGAACGTACTTTTCGACGCGATCCGTAAAAGCCAACAATCCGACCTTGTCATTGTTGAAACTCGCGCTGAAGGCGAGCGTGGCGATGATCTCCGCGATCACGTCTTTCTTGAATTGACCTTGAGTCCCGAAATCGAGCGATCCTGAAACGTCAACCGCGAGCATCACCGTGAGTTCTCGTTCCTCGCGGAAGAGTTTGATGTGTGGGTCGCCGAGGCGAGCGCTGACGTTCCAATCGATCGATCGAACGTCGTCGCCAATTTGGTAGGGACGGACTTCCTCAAATTCCATTCCGCGGCCTTTGAACGCCGAGTGGTATTGGCCAGCGAGTGCGGCGCTGACGACATGGCGAGTACGCAAGCGAATCCGACGTACTCGGCGCAGCAAGTCTCTGGCGTCTTCGGCGGGAAGCGAGCCATCGTGGTTCGGAATGGTGTTGGGTTTTCTTTTCACGGGACCGGAACGTGATCAAGCAGGGCGGAAACGAGATCATCAGCAGTCTTTTCTTCGGCTTCCGCCTCGTAGGAAAGACCGAGTCGATGCCGAAGGACATCTGGCGCCGCATCCTTGACGTCCTGAGGGACGACGTAGCCTCGGCCCGCCAAGAAGGCGCGGGCTTTGGCGACCAGAAGGAGTGCGATGGTCGCCCGCGGTGAGGCACCGAACTCTACGAGGTCTGCAAAATCAAGGCCGGCGGCCGCGGGATCTCGGGTGGCCACGACGAGGTTGACGACGTAGTCGCGGATGCGATCATCGACGTGGATCTGGTCGACCAGGGATCGCGCCCGGGCGATGTCGCTTGGATCGACGACGGCTTCAATGGCAATATCGGTGGTGGTCTTGGCCATTCGATCGAGAATTTGACGCTCTTCGGCACGATCCGGATAGCGAACGAGAAGCTTCATGAGGAACCGATCCACCTGGGCCTCGGGAAGGGGATAGGTGCCTTCCTGTTCGATCGGATTCTGCGTGGCGAGCACCATGAACGGTTCGGGAAGGGGGTGAGTCTCGTCGCCGATGGTGACTTGTCGCTCCTGCATGGCTTCGAGCAAGGCCGACTGCACCTTGGCAGGAGCGCGGTTGATTTCATCCGCCAGGATCAGATTGGAAAAGATGGGGCCCGTTTTCACCACGAATTCGCCGTCGGAAGGGCGATAGATCAGCGTGCCGATTAAGTCGGCCGGGAGAAGGTCTGGCGTGAACTGGATCCGCTTAAAATCCGTGCGGATCCCTTTCGCAAGGCTCGCGATGGCGGTCGTTTTGGCCAAGCCCGGGACGCCTTCGATGAGCAGATGGCCGTTCGCGAGCAAGCCGACGATGAGCCCGTCAAGGAGTTCTTGTTGCCCCACGATCACCCGGTGCATCTGCTCCTGAAGGCGTCGAAAGGGCTGACTGGCCTCGGCGACATCTGCTTCCAGACGCACGGTGTCATCAGTGGTCGGGGCGGTCGTAACTTTTTCGTTGGTCATATGAAGGTTGACCCTTTTGGGGGTTCACGGGCAATTGAGTCGAAGAGCCAAATTCGGTCGGTTCCGGAGCATCGGTCCGGATGGTCAAGCGTACAACGGAAGGAGTTCGCCGTTGCATCAGTTCCGGATGCTCCGGGTACGATTCCAACATCTTGTGGGTTCGCGATGCGGTCGATCTTCGATCGGATGGTGCGTCCGGAAGCGGGAGCATCACCGTGCGAATCGGATGGATCGGCTGTGGCGTGATGGGGACTTCCATGGTTGGTCATCTCTTGGAGAATGGCCACGTGGTCCGCGTTTTTACTCGGACCCGAGCCAAGGCCGCCTCCGTGCTGGAGAAGGGGGCCGATTGGGCAGAGAGCCCACGGGAGGCCGCAGAAGGCACCGACGCGGTCGTCTCGATCGTCGGCTTCCCCGAGGATGTTGAATCAGTGCACCTGGGGCATGCGGGAACGCTCACGGCGACCCGACTGCCTCCCATTTTAATCGACATGACCACGAGCGATCCCGGACTGGCGATCAGGCTCTATGCCGCGGCACGCGAGCGGGGGGTTGCCGCGATCGACGCCCCGGTGTCCGGCGGCGATGTCGGTGCTCGAAATGGGACGCTTTCGATCATGATCGGCGGCGACGCGACGGCGGTTGAGATCGCACGCCCTATTTTCGAGGCGTGCGGCGGAACCATCGTCCATCAAGGTGGTCCAGGGGCCGGTCAGAAGACCAAGATCGTGAATCAGATTCTGGTCGCGGCTTCAATGATCGGGGCATGCGAGGCGATTCTTTTTGCGGGTCGAGCGGGGCTCGACCCCCGAACCGTGCTGAAGTCGGTGGTCACCGGCGCGGCCGGTAGTTGGACGCTCTCCAATCTCGTACCGCGAATGCTGGATGGGGACTTCGAGCCGGGGTTCTTTGTCGATCATTTCGTGAAGGATCTGGGGATTGCGGTGCGTGAAGCTCGGGGCACTGGTTTGGAACTTCCCGGTCTTGAAATGGCGGAACGCTTCTATTTTGAGGCAAAGGCCGAAGGCCTCGGATCAAAGGGCACTCAGGCGCTTCTCCTGCTCCTCGAGAGTCGGCAGCCCGATGATGTCCAAACTTCGGGCGAGAAGTAGCCATTTGGAGTCCCCAGGGGGGTTTCTTGGATACCGCGATGTCTTTTTGAGCGGTCGGCGGCGTTTTGAAACCGGATCATGGGAGAAGGATCCTGAAAGAGATGGCAGTTTCCGGGTCCTACAGGTCTGGAATCTCGTCGGATGCTTGGTACACTTCTCGATCCGAAGTTCGGCCACGAGGTGGCCGGCTCTAGACTCACGCCACGCCGGACCGATCTGCCATGGATCTCGCCCCGTCCTCTACCGTTACCTTCACGATCACTTCGCTTCCCAAGAACGAAAGTGGTCGGAAGACGCTGAACCGACTCATGAAGATGCAGCCGCAGATCCAGAAGGGTCTCGCGATGCTCGCACGTCGTCGTCGACAGAAGGACAACATCCCGACGAGTCGCGCTGGTCGAATCTGGATTAACCGGAAGCGCCCGACCCAGCTCACGCGGGTCGAGGTCGGTGAGAGCTTCACCCTTCGGGTGAGTCCGCACATTATTCCCGACATCATGAGTGTCGCCGCCTATCTCGACATGAAGGCGGCCTGATCGGTCCCGGATCGATTAAGTAGATCATGTAGATCATGTAGATCATGTAGATCATGTAGATCATGTAGATCATGTAGATCAACCAACGGATCATTGAACGGCATCGTGCATCGCACGGTGCCGTTCTTCTTTTCTCGATGTCATCACGTTGCTAATCAGCTCTTGCGGTGAGTAAGACGGCGAGTGAACGCTGCTCGGCGAGGGCGGGAACCAGCATGACGCTTGCCGCGACGGGCATCGTGAGGTCGATCTCGGTTTCAATGGTCCGGGTCCCGCCGACCGCCACGCCGACCAGCGTTGCACGCAGACCACAGCGGATTCGATGGCGAGCGGCGTCCCAATGAGGGGTCAAGGTGATCGAGGTTGCCAGGGTGGCATCAGAGGCCTTGATGGTGGCAGAACCGCCCGGTTCAACATTCATCTCACCATCGAATACTTCGATGACGAGTGGCGACCTCTTGATGGCGATGATCGATGCCGGCGTCCCCGGCCCGTTGGCAAGTCGAAGGCGATCAAGTTCAGTGGCATCCAGCCCGACAATGGAGATCGAGAACGCAATTCGATCTGGACGAGCAATCCGCATTGATTCGAGGAGACGGCCGATCTCCAGGTGCACAAAGGCCGGCGCCATGATTAAGAGTGATCGAGTGCGAGTCTCGATACGACCGATCGATCCGCCGACTTCGTACCAGTCGTCCCGAATGACGAAATCACGAATCAAAGTCGAGATCTCACCGGCATTCTGAAACGGCGTCGCCGCTGAATCCGAAGCTGCCAGCAAATCGTCTGGCTCGAGCAGATCCGCGATCGGATGGAGGAGCGGCGATGCATTTCGGCCGACCTTGCCCACAGTCGTGAGCCGAAGGCCATCGGGGCTGCCGTCGATCACCGGTCGTTCGTAATCGGCGCCAACCTGCGCCAGCATCTGATCCAACACGACTCGAAGGGAGCCGGGCTGGGGATCTGCCGTGACGCGATCGCCGCGATTGATTCCGATGGTTTCCAGCGCGGACCAATCCGCGTCGATTCGGAGGCCACCGAGACTCGCCAGAATTTCCAGCGCATCTTCCAATCGGAGTTCTCGAGCTGGCGGCGACACTCGGATCCGCTCTGCGCCCTGCAAGCGTTGGATCGACCGGACGATCGGATCCGGCGTCATCTCTGGTACCACGGCCGATTCGTTTTTGGGCGGGCGGGCATCTTCTGCCTCGGTCGGTGGCGGCGTGAATGCCATCATGCCGGCGAGAATGCCGCCGAGGAGCATCAAGACTTGGCCTCGGTCTGTTGCGCCAGTTCAATGATCGCTTCGATGTTCTGGTGATCCGCGTTCTCAAGACTGGACTTCAGCAAGGCATCTCGAGCCATTTCTAAGACCTCCTCCGAGAGTGTGATATCCGGCATGTTGAGCGCGTCGGGATCGTTGAGATGATCGAGGATGGAGTCGAGACGACCGGCATCGTGTAACCGCTTGAAGGCCTCAACGGCGCGGGGTTCGTACCAAGTGCCAGCATGGGCTTCAAGGTCTGCGATGGCGTGTGCGGCACCCTCCTTGCCGATGCCTTGGCGATACGGACGTCGGCCCGTCATCGCATCAAAGGCGTCAATGACCGCAAACCAACGTGCTTCGATGGGAATGTCTTTCCCGTGTAAGCCATCGGGATATCCCGACCCATCCATGCGTTCGTGATGACTGCGGACCACGTTGAGAATAAAGGGGTCTTCGACGCCGAGTCGTCGCAATCGCTCCCAGCCGTTGATCGGATGGCGTTGCATCGTGCGATACTCGTCTTCCGTGAGACCGGCTGGCTTGGAGAGGATGTCACTAGGGATATCGATTTTTCCGAGATCGTGAAGGACGGCGCCGAGCATGAATCCCATGATTTCTGAGATCGGCATTCGATCGGCTTCGGCCATCGCCTGTGCATACATGGTCACTCGCCACGTGTGAGCGCCGGTGCTGCGGTCCTTGAGTTCCACAATGCGGCCGAGGGCATTTGCAAGCTTGAAGTTCACGCCTTCAGCCTAGCAAGGCCAACGTGCCATGGGCTTGATAATTTTCGGCCTCAAGCTCGAGCGAACGACATTGTCGGCGCCGTCTCTGGCCGGATCTAGCAGGGGCGCGACAGGATCGCTCGTCGGATGGGAATCAGCACGGACGGGATCAGACGCTCTTCAACCAGTCGTTCGCCGTGACCCGCGAGGCGTGCAAAGAGGGCCGGGAGTTCATCGAGTTTCTTGATTGGGCCGCTCGACCGAACGGTCAGGTAGACACTGATCGGGTCGTGGCCATCCATTCCCGGAATGGCTCTCCCTCCCCGGGCAGGTCTTGATTTCACCTCGAAGAACGCTTGCATACTTGGATCGTCGTCGAGCGAGATCCCGATAAACGGCTGCGCTTCCACCAGACGCTCCCGATCCCGATCCACGAGATCGGCGAGCGGTGAATCGGACAGCAGGGCTTCGAAGACGATCTCGTCACGATCCCGATCGGCTTCAAAATCGAATCCGAATACCAATTCGAGGTGATCAAGATCAAGCGGGCTCACCGAAAGAAAATACGGTGCGACCTCAAGGATCTTTCGATGGAGTTTGTACGCCTCTTCGAGAGAAGCAGGATTCACCGTGCCGCTGCGCAGCGTGGTCTGGCGGAGCGCCACCCACGAGTACGTGCCGTCCGTATCCTCCGACTCCAGGGCGCATTCGCCTTCGTACCTCTTGAGGCGCTCCAGTCGGGGGAACTCTCGCTGGATTCGCTCGAAGAGATCCAGCACCGATTCCCGGCCTTCGGGAATATCCATGGTCAGAGCGATCTTCTGATTCAGATAAAAATCCGAACAGAGAGCAGTGATGTTGGAATCCACGTCGGCTTCACTCCGGCGACGGTGGGTCTGGTCGTCGGGTAAGGGGCGAACCCCTTTTTGACCCGATCAACTTTGGACAGCCCCGTCGTGAGGTTGAGAGTAAGCCCAGCGATCTCAAGAAGGGGGCCTGCGACGTGTTTTCCACCGGGGCGCGGTGGTCAAGGATCTGTCGCGGGTCTTCCCAGATAGGTGGCGGTTCGCCAGATCCATTCCAGTGGCCCCATGCGGAATCGACGAAGCCAGAGCAGGCAGGCGGTGGCCACGATGCCGTAGACCGCGATCGAGGCCACGAAAAGGCCTAAGTATCCCATCGCCGCGAATTGGCGGAGTCCCCAGAAAGACACCAGCGAGAGGAAGAGAATGCTCTCCAGGATGTACGCACTGAGTGACATTCGGCCGACCGAGGACAGGCCACTCGCCAGCGGCATCCGTCCCGCATCACAAGCCCGGCCGACCAGTCCGATGATGCCGAGGGCGAGGATGGTGGCGGAGAGATCATGAACCGCGTCCATGGCCGCTTTCACCCACGGCACAAAATCCCCGGACAGTTGTCCAATGGTCAGCAGTATTTCCACCGGTAGTCCGATCGCGACGCCCCAAATCGCGAGGTTGCCAAGAAGTCGACGGCGGCCGGGGCCAAAGAGTCCGACATCGTGAAACCACGATCCCACGAGGACCAGGCCCAGGACGTGCCAGCCGTAACTCAGGAAGAAGATGACGGTCCCGAACATCCATATGCTGCTTCGGAACTGAAATGCATCGAGGAATGGACCATCGCGAAAGGCCACGGTCTCTGCGTTCATCCAGACCGGATCGGCGGGGTTGAATCCTGCCGCCTGCATGGCCGCGAATCCTCGAAGGGTCAGATCGGGGTCACGAACTTCCGGCACTTGCATCATGTCGAGGAGGCCAAAGCCGAAGGCGGCGGCCATGGAGATCACGAGGCAGGCGAGTCCGAGTACCAATCGAACTTTGGCGGAAAGCTGGATCAGCAGGATCATCAGCAATCCCACGATGGCGTACTGGAACAGAATGTCTCCGTACCAGAGGAGAAATGCGTGCAGCAGGCCGAAGATCCCGAGGATGATCATTCGACGGGCGAGGAACCCCGCCGAACGCCCGGTTTGCGTGATGAGCCGCGACCGCTGCATGGCAATGCCGAACCCGAAGAGGATCGAGAAAATCGAGATGAACTTGAACTGGAAGAAGGCCGAGACCACGAAGATGGCGAACCTGTCGAAGTCGCGTGCCTGGGCATTCAAACCGGTCGCCATCTCCAAGGGAAGCGCGAAGTACCAGGCGTTCACCACCACGATCCCAAACAGTGCGAGGCCTCGAAGAACGTCAATCGACTCGATCCGGCCATGCGGTTTATTCAGCGGCGAGGTGATTGGAGAGGTCAATGGTGCGTCCATTCTCAACGTGGGTCCGAGGCATCGGTCGGGTTCGTGATGAGCTCATGCGATCTGCGAGGTTTATCGTTGCAGGTCGATGGTGCTCTGGGTCGCGGATAACTGAGGGTATCTTCGAATTGGTGGGCGTTGAAGGTAGGTGAACCATCGCCAGAGCCATTCGCACGGGCCGAGGAGGAAGTGGCGGTTCCAAAGTAAGCTCACGGCCAAGACCACGCCAAAGATCACGACGCCGATGGTGATGGCCATTGACTGACCAACCGTACCGAACCAGCCGAGTCCCCACCATCTGAAGATTGATGCGAGCAAGATGGACTGGAACAGGTAGGCGGTCAGAGACATGCTTCCCACCACCGCGAAACATCTCGTCATGGGGAGTTTGCCGCGTTCAACCAGGCTGGCGATCATGCCGGCGTAGCCCACGGCGACGGCCGCCGCCGCGATCGGATGAATAAAGGCCCACCACACACCCACCGCGGCGCCGGTGCCACGGAATTCCGGCGGGAGTGCGTGCATGATCTCGAGGGGCAATCCGATGGTCAGGCATCCGAGGCTGACTCGCGATCGCCATGATCCAGCCTCTGGCCGAAAAAATCCTCGTTCGTGAAGGACCGTTCCGAGGAGGACGAGTCCGAAGAGGAACCAGCCGTAAAAACGGACTGCGTAGCTCATGGACCCTCGCCACGAATTGAATCGCTCGCGGGTCACGTCGGTCCAGGGGCCGACCGCAGGAAGCGGTAGACGCTCAGGATCGGATGCCGACATCGAAAGTGGATCCGGGGTGTTGGTTTCCACCGGCGCGGTGATCTCTATCGAGGGGAGAGTCGCGACCTGCGTGATCGCGTCGCTGGTCGGGGCAAGCCATCTCTGCAGGGGCGTTCTGGCGACGAGTACGCCAGAGAGAAGGATGAGCAAGAGACTGAGGGGCAACCGCAGTCGGATCGAACGGCCTAGGAGCGGTAGCGTCATCACCCCGATACCTGCGAAGACGAAAAGGATGTCGCCAAAGAAGAGGCCGAAGGCGTGGAGCAGTCCGATCGCCCCGAGCCAGAACAGCCGACGGAATTCAAAGGGGAGCATTGGTGATCCGGCTGCGATCAGCCGCTTTCGTTGCGCCGCGAGGCCAAAGCCAAACAGCAGCGTGAACAACGCCAAGAATTTCTGGTGGCCAAAGGCGAGATCAAGGGCGGCGAGGATTCGGTCGAGGGTGTTTCCTTCGATCGTCCAGGGGCTTGCAATCGCACGGGCGAAGGGCATGGAGAAGAACCGGACATTCTCGATGACGATGCCGAGTAACGCGATTCCTTTGATCGCGTCGATGCAGACGAGACGGCCGCGGCGTTCGATGGGGTGGACTTCGCTGATGGCGTCGTTCCCTGGAGAGTCTCCGCAGGGTGGGTGCACGGCCTGCGTCTTCGTCAGTGTCGCGGTTCAAAGGGGCCGGCCGCAAGTACTTCTGACACCGCATCCTGAAATCGCGTCAAATCAGCCAGATCCGGGAGTAGCACGTCGGGCTCATGTGGCCGGAGTTGTTCCAGATCGAAACGGCCGGTCGCCACGGCGATGACCCGGCACCCGTTGGCATGGGCGCAATCGACGTCCGCGGGCGTGTCGCCGACGATGACCGTCTCGTGTGGGTCGATTGATCGCTCGAACATGGCGATCGCCCGTTCCATGGCGATCGGAGGAAGGCCGCGTCGCCCATCGGCTTCGGATCCCCAGACCCCAAATCGGAATAAATCAGGATCGAAGCCCGCCGCTTTCACTTTTAAGCGGCCAGTCTCGGGGTAGTTTCCCGTGAGCAAGGCTGCTTCCAGATCCGAATGTTCGTGAACCCACTTCACGGCCTCTGCGGCGCCTGGGAGCGCATAGACCGGATTCTCCGCCTCGAAGACGTTCGCCAGGATCGCACCGTAGGTCTCCCGAAATGCGGTGTGCCCCGCGTCGGTCGCTTCGAGCCCTCGCTGGTCGACAAGCTTTCTCCAGATGAGCGGGTCGAGGGATCCAGCGGTATCCATTTTTTCCGGATCGACGAAGTCGCCCTCATGGCGTGATGGATGCAGTTCCTGCAAGGCCATGCACATTGATCTTGGGCCAACGCCACCGCTCCGAAGCAGGGTGCCGTCGATATCAAAAAGGATCAGCATGGAACATCCGATCGTTGGTCAGGATTCGATTTTGAAATGTTCAAGCAACCGCGTCGCAAACGGCGGCAGCCGCCTCAGCAAGATTACCAGCAGTCTGCATTGAAGGGATGTCGGCCTTGGCATCTTCAAGGATTTGGCGGGCGGCGTCGACCTCTGTGCCCTCGAGGCGGACGACCAAGGGGACGTCGAAACCGACTTCCTTGGCGGCCTCGACGATGGCGGATGCGATGGTGTCACATCGCATGATGCCGCCGAAGATGTTGACCAGGACGCCATTGACCCGGCCATCGCCGAGGATGATTCGGAACGCTTCGGTCACGGATTCCTTGGTGGCGGAGCCACCCACGTCGAGGAAGTTGGCCGGTTCGCCGCCATGGAGTTTCACGATGTCCATGGTGCTCATCGCGAGCCCGGCGCCATTGACCAGGCAACCGATGGTTCCATCGAGTGCGACGTAGGAGAGCCCGAATTCTTCGGCACGGATCTCCGCGGGGTTTTCCTCGGCAGGATCATGCATGGCCTTTAATTCGGGATGTCGATAGAGGGCGTTGTCATCGAATCCAAACTTCGCATCAATCGCAATCACTCGACCGTCCGGTGCCTGGTCGGTGGGTGGCGTGACGATCAGCGGGTTGATTTCGACGATACTCGCATCCAGGCTGGAATAGAGCGACGCCAGTCGTTGCATGATCGTCGCCGCTTGTTGAATTTGGCGGCCTTGGAATCCGAGTCGCTTCGCCAGCGCACGGGCTTGGAATGCCTCGAGTCCCGAAAGCGGATGGATCGGAACCTTGTAGATCGCATCGGGGTTGTCGTGGGCGACCGTTTCGATCTCCACGCCACCTTCGGCACTGGCAATCAGGGTGTTCACGCCATTGCGACGGTCGAGGGTCACGGCGAGGTAATACTCCTTCTCGATGTCGACGCCAGCGGCGATCAGAAGTCGTTTGACTTCGATGCCCTCGGGCCCGGTTTGTACCGAGACCATGCGGTTGCCGAGCATGAAGGTCGCCGCTTCGCGAGCCTCTTCAATCGAGCGGACCAGTTTGACGAATCCGGCCTTGCCTCGCCCACCGGCATGCACCTGAGCCTTGATCACCACGAGGCCCTCACCGGAGGCGAAGATCTTCTCCGTCTCGGCCACGGCCGCGTCGATGGTCTCCACCATCTGCCCCGGAGGGACTGGAATACCGGCATCGGAAAGGAGTTGGCGGGCCTGATATTCGTGAATCTTCATGGGTCGTCTCGGTGAGTGAATCGATGTTCAGCGATGATCACGATGATCACGATGATCGCAATGATCACGATGATCGCCGGAGGGATGGGGGGAGTCGGAAATTATACTCGGACGCGGCCGCATCTTCTGAGCCGAATTCCGACTTTGATGACCTCACTCACCTTCGGTGCCGAGACCTCGTTCCGCATCGATCAGACGCTTGATACCGTCTGGATCGGGCACGTTGATGATTTTGATGTCTGCTTTTCCATCGCCCGCCGCACTGTCGATCTCGAGGTCCCCGATCCGCACGATCCGCTGCCAGAAAGACTGGGTGATCCGGATATTTCGAACGTGGGTATGAAGGACTTCCGAGGTGCTCCGCATGACGATGCCTCGCTCATCGATGGTCCGCCGGGAGGTAATCCGGAGGCGGTCCCATCGGTGGCCAAGAACAAAGATCCAAAGCAGCCATCCGCCACCGACGGCCAGGCCAATGAGCCCGATCCACCAAGTCCAGTCGGGGACCGAGGTCGAGGTGAGGGCCAGCAGCGTGAGGATGCCGCTGCCGAGTGTCACACCGATGGACAGCAGGCTGGCGAGCGGATGGCCCCGGACCAACGCCGGACGAGCAACCCGCAGGATGCGTTCACGTGCCGATGCGGGATCCGTCTCGGGTGGGGCGGCACCGGTTCGATTGATATCACCGCAATAGGGGCAGGGCATCTTGGCAACCCCTGGCTCAATTGGGAACGTTCGTTCGCATTGGTCGCAGACGATATTGCTGGCATTGGTCATGGAGGCGGCCCGGGATGATGCCTGAAATGAGCGAGAACTCGAAGGCGGTAGATTTTCTAGACGTTTGACGAAGGTCCCTCTTGAGTCGCATCATCAGCGCTCTCCATCCAGTTGTCGGCACACCGACTCGTGCCTTGTCCGGAGACCTGTCCACCACGTTCGGTGTAGGTTCCCTTCCAGGCTCGCCGCCGAACCACATCGACGGCGGCCAGAAAGGCGTCGACGTCAGATTCGTCGTTGAAGAGGCCGATCGAGGCGCGAACGGCGCCCCGAGTTTCGCTTTCGCCGAGAAGTCGCTCGCTGTGAACGTGAGAACAGAACCGTCCGTTGCGAACCGCGACTCCGAATTCCTCGCCGAGTACCGCGGCGGTGAGCATGTCCGAGACGCCGTCCACGTTGAACGGAACGATGCCCACTCGGTCTTCGAGTTCGGGTGGACCGTAGAGCGTGATTCCGCCCATCAAAGTGAGCCCGTCGATCATTCGGTGAAGAAGTTTTAACTCGTGACGACGAACTTCGTCCATGCCGATCCGCATCAGCAACCCAAGCATCACCGACATGCCGATGGCACCACCAACGTTTGGCGTGCCAAACTGGTGGCGATCCGGGCTGGGAAGCCAGACGGCTTCATGTTCGCTCACGCTGGCCGCGACGCCGCCGCCGGGCACGACGGGATCAACGGAGTCCAGAACCTCTCGGGGGCCGACGAGGAAGCCAGCACCGAAGGGGGCATAGGCCTTGTGGCCGGCCGCGACGAGGAAGTCGATCGAGGTTGGCTCGCCAGGCTTGCCCATCTCAATCGGGGCATGAGCGATCAACTGAGCGGCGTCGACGCAGATCAGGGCGCCATGTTCGTGGGCAATCGCGGCAATCTCGTGAATGGGTGGCATCCAGCCGGTCACGTTGGCCGCGCCGGT
>Ga0222662_1000388_pt1 | contig 37394 bp, 32 predicted proteins | sample AntAcemetagen600_FD_179821 | JGI IMG/M metagenome (GOLD analysis project Ga0222662, IMG submission 179821) | Saline water microbial communities from Ace Lake, Antarctica - #600 | ecosystem: Environmental > Aquatic > Non-marine Saline and Alkaline > Saline | place: Antarctica: Ace Lake... | reverse complement strand
CGGCAGACCCTTTACGGTTCCGGAGCCGGTCCCAAGGAAAGGAAAGAGTTCATTGGACGCGAGGAAGCGGTGCGGGTGCTGGAGAAGGAGAAGGGAAAGCTGCCCCTGCCGGTGATCCTGCGGTGCCGGGTGCGGTATTTTACCGATGGACGGGTGCTGGGATCGGAAGCTTTTGTGCAAGAGCACGCTGATGCGGAGAAAGAGGGGCGAGTCAGGCCTCCAAGGGTGCACGGGATGCAGGGGGCCGATTGGGGTGGACTCTCGGTCCTCGGGGGGCTGCGGAAAGATTTGTTCGGGTAGTCTGTTCTTTGGCGCCTCGACCTAGTTTTTCTTACGGAGAAGTGATGATATTGGTTGCTGAAGAAATTCTGTCGTTTGGAAACCTTGATTAAAGTCGCTTAGGATTGGTTCTATCTCACCCAAGATATCCGTTCCCTGGTTGTTCCCCTCTGCGGTGAATTGAGTGTGGAAGTCTTTCAAGGTTCGTTGGTCTAATGAAAAGCCAGGTTGAAACCGTGTTTCTTCCTGTCCGTCACCTTCTTCGGGTTCGATAGACCGAATCCAATTACTCGCCGAAAGCCTTGCTAAACTATTGTTCATAAGTTGTCCCGGAACCCTAAGATGATTTGCAATTTCCGTAGTGGTTGGAGGGGGGGCACTCTGTAAAAATCGTCTCGCAATAAAGAGAAAACTAGAAAGAGCAAGAGCCTCCCTGGACCGTACACTGATGTTACTCCAAGCTTCTTGGTTTGTGAGATTGTTCGCATTTTGAATGGCGTATGCGACTTGGCAGGAGACTAGGACGATTAGCCAAAACAGGTACAGACCAAACATGAGGACCGGTATGATGCCCACCGATCCGTATAAGCTTTGGTCTCTGATCACTTTGTGAACATAAAGAAATGATAGGGAGTGATTGGCTAGCATCAGTAGGGCTCCAACCATACCACCATAGAAAGCCGCTTTCCAGTGGACGGAAGTGTGTGGGAAAAACCGATTAAATACAGTGAGGACAATAGAGAGCAGTGTCATCGAAATCAGCGGCCCAGCCCACCAGTTGATGTCTTCGTACTCCAGTCCCGGTATCAGTTGATTGAATCGGTTGATAATCGCAGGAACGGACAAGACTGTTAGTGCAGTGATGCTTAAGACAGCTCCCAAACTGGTGATCGTCCAGTAAGAAATAATTCGCTGAGCCCACGATCTCCCTCGTTTGACACCCCAAATGCCATTGAAGGCTTTTTCGATGGAAGTGATCAACTGGATGACAATTACAATCAGAGCAATGGATCCGATGATTCCTACCGCTCCAGACCGTGCACTTTTTACGATATTGTCTATGATTTTTATGACTTCCGGATTGAGGGCATCGCTTACATTCTGCTGTGCGGCGTCTCCGTCAAGGGCGGAGGTTTCTTGGTTCGTCTGCTGGTCAGTGCTTTTAGGAGGATTTCCGGATCCGTCTTTGTCCCATTCTGATACGGGAGGAGCGACGTAAGTGAGTGCCTGGCTCAGCTTTTGTACAATCATATTGTCCCGATTTTCTCCTTGGAGCAAAAAACTGGAAATCATGATTCCAATTGCTAGCAATGGGCCGAGTCCGATCAGTGAATAATAACTTAGAGCGGCGGCTTGACCGAAAAGTTTGTTTCCGTTGATACCTTTCCAAACGATGATTAGGACCCGCAAAAGGGCAAAGGAACGGGCACGTCTGCTGTTTTGCTCATTGATGCCTCTTGACCAAATTTCTTTTTCAAGGAGTAACGGAATCTTAACGATCAATTCCTTGACCCGTTGAATGAGGCTCTTTTTATCTTCCGGAGTAGTCATCTTGAGTATCGGCTGCTCTCAATTAGTTGTATGATATCTATCATGACAATCTTAGAAACTAATTCCTTTGAACCAAGCCAGCCAGATCATGGTGCCCCCGCCGGTAAGGCCCGTCACAACGAAGAAGAGGGTGGTTGAAAAACGCGTGCACAAAGTAGAGAAAATCATTCCGGATTGAAGCGCTGTCATCGCGGCGGCAGCTAACCATTCACCACGAGAATAAAATAGGAAGAGGAAAAAGCCTATTCCAATACCACATCGAAGCCGCATGAGAGGAAACAGTGCGGTTTGGCCCAGTCCAATTCCTATGACCAGAAGCAGATCGACGATGGCAAAAATAAGAATCCAATTATCGATGAAGTAATCCACCGTTAAGCCACCTGCCATGATCATCTCATAGATCGGCTTCCAGTAGGGTTGAACAATTACGGAGATGGAGATAAAAAAGGAGAAGACGAGTCCTGGGATGAGCAGACCGACTGCGCGATCTCTTGATTTTCGTAACCGTTGGATATGCTTAGTTTCGTCAGTCTTGCCTTCCGCCGCTGCCAGCATCCGGTTAATATCTCCCGACTCATCCATTGGGGAGGGTTTGGGTGGTTCCGTTTGTTTTTTTTTCTTGAGTCCTTCTTTTGGTTTGCCTCCATCCTTTTCCCCGGGAGTTGTAGTCATGGCGGCATTTCGCATCTTTAATGCAACCTTTTCTTGGGGTTTAATTTTGTTCCATAGTATAGTCTCATCCGCAAAGCTTCGGAATTCTTCCATCTCTTCGCTTTGAAACAGTGACTGTTTACTAAGGTATTCTGATTCAACTAGTTCTTTTAATTGATTTAGTTTAAATGGCCCTTCTTTCTCATCTGTCTCGTTAGATTTTACAAAATACCGCAAGTCCACATCAGTTTGTGCTGTCTCAGAAGCTGAGGGTGGGTGAGATTCTTGCTCGGCGGGTGATTTTGGAGGGGTAGACGGCTCTTCTTTCTGTTGAGTAGATGGGGTCTTCATCCTAAGAGAAGGCTTTGATTCCAATTCAGCCCAAAGTGTTGGGTCGTTGCTGAAGGGAATAAACCCATCTAGTCCCTCATGGTAGAGCTCGGTTTCGGCCTTTATTATTTCGGATTGTCTTAATTCGCGGAGCTGCTCTTTCGTAAATGGACCGTCGGCCTCTTCGGCTCCAGGTGATTTCACATAGTATTCTTCCATATTGCTATTTTAATGAGAATTTATGCTCAGCTGTTCACAGCGCATTCTCCCGCCAGCCAAGCTTTGTGCGGACAGTAAGGAAGTGGGAGTATCCCTCGCCATGAACTAATTTAACTGTTTGATCGGGAACATTGATGGTAAGAGGAAAGGCAAAGCTTTCATCAAATACCAAGTGCCCATCCAAGGTTACTTTTGGGTCCCCGGATTCTATTCGGGTCCGGACCTCAACCTCGGTGCTAGAGGGTAATAAAACGCTGCGATTGCTCAAAGTATGTGGGCAGATCGGAGTTAATGTAATGCCACGAACATCGGGATGCACGATTGGGCCGCCAGCGGATAGATTGTAAGCGGTTGATCCAGTAGGGGTAGAAAATATAAGGCCGTCACAAGCAAATTCATTGACAAGGTCACCGTTTGCGAAGACTTCCAACATCATCAAACGGGAGGAGTTACTTTGTTTGATAACAACATCGTTCAGGCAGACCCTAGGTTCCTGACCTTCGTGAGCTGCCTGGAGTAAGGTCCGCTCCTCCAGCTCGTATTGACCGGTAAGAATTTGCTCGAATTCACGTGCAATTCCTTCTGGAGAAAAAGTTACCAGAAAACCCAGCTTGCCTAAATTCACTCCGAGGACTTTTACGCCAAACGCAACCGCCTGTGGAACGACCCCCAAAAAAGTTCCATCTCCACCGATCACACACACGGCATCGCACCCATCGAGAAATCCATCCGGCAATGGATGTTCTTCGGTGATTCTCATCGCTACGCCCCTGTCTTCTCCCAGGCGTTTCAATTGAGAGCCGATTCGACTTGCTCCAGGCTTTAGTCGATTGACAACAAGAGCAACTGTTTGAAAAGAATCCACTAAATGTGAAGCTAGCACTGGCAAGCGGTTAGAGAAAGGAAAATTCGGCCTTCCCGATGAGCCAATTAACGATAGGGTAATCCGGGCAGAGGAGTAACTCACTCGATGCATGGTCCATTTGTTTAGGAAAGGATCGACTTACGCATAAACGGGGGCGATATGATTACCGCAGTTGAAGATGAAAGCGGGCGCGATAAACTCATTTTGGAGGGAAGAGGTCGATGGATTTCTTGGATGGGTGCAACTCGAGCGGGGTCTCTCACCCAATACGGTTGCTAGCTATGAGGACGATCTACAGCAATTTGGCGGATTCCTGGATCGTGAATCGTTTACATCCTGGTGTGATGTTGACGAAACAACAATTGGCCGATTCCTGGAGTGGTTGACCGACCAGGAGTTTGAGGCGTCCTCTCTTTCCCGGAAATTATCCACTTTGCGGGGGTTTTCAGCTTACCGTGAGCGTGAGTCGGGTGCATCGAGTTTGACTGAAATCGTGCGGGGTCCGCGCGCGCGCCGAAAAGTCCCGACAAGCCTTACTCTTGGCGAAACGGTCCGATTGTTGGAGGCCCCCTCTCTGGCTGCGCCTCACGGGTTGCGGGATCGGGCGATTTTAGAATTACTCTACGGTTCTGGACTCCGGGTTAGTGAACTGACGGGCTTGCTTTTACAGTCTGTTGATTTGGAAAACCGATTTGTGCGTGTCTTTGGAAAAGGCTCTAAAGAGCGATTGGTTCCAGTCGGCGGGAGTGCCCTGAAAGCCTTCCGCGATTATCTTCAGGCGGGCAGGCCGGCGTTGGTCAAAGCAAAGACGGGTAGTGAAGTCTTTTTGAGCCAGAGGGGTACGCCTATCTCCAGGAAAACGGTCTGGCATTTGGTGAAAACGCATGGGGTGCGAGCTGGCCTTTCAAAAGCAGTGAAGCCTCATATGCTCCGTCACTCATTCGCGACTCACTTATTGGAGGGGGGGGCTGACTTGAGGACAATACAGGAAATGCTCGGGCATGCCGATATTGCGACGACGCAGATCTACACCAAAGTCGAGGGCGAACGGTTACTGGATGAGCATTCGCGATATCATCCGAGAAACCGCGATTAGAGTTGAGGATCTATCGATCCAAGCCAAAAAGCTGCTGCGCATTCCCGCCTAGAATAGAATCCGTATCGCCGGGTGCGATTTTCTGAGCCTGGATATCGTCGAGAAACCGTTTCCAACCGGGTTGGTCTTTTTTTCTTGGGTATAGTTTTAGTGGAAAGTCGGAACCGAATAGGATTTTTTCGGCTCCGACGATATCGAGGGCAGTGGAGAATATCTTTGGGCCGTAGAGCAGCGGGCTGGCCGAAGTATCGTAGGTGACATTTTGAAAGCGTTGACGAACGTAGGGATTCAGCTCGTAAAGAAAAAGGCCACCCCCCCAGTGGGATAATATTATCTTTAATTTCGGATGATTTTCGATGAAGTGTAAGAAATCCTCAAAAGAGGTAGGGATTCGGCCCGTGTGTTTTCGTCCAATCGGTTCAGTGACATGGAAGTTAAATACAAGGCCAGCCTCCGAGGCGCGATTTGCGAGTTCACTCCAAAAAGGATCCTGTAGGGATGAGCCTTGAACCGTCGGATGTAATTCTCCAAATCCGGCAAACCTGTTTTCGAGGGCCCATGAGACCAGTCGGTCGGGAGAGGGTCCATCCGGATGAACTGCAGCCAATGCGCTAAACCGATCCGGAAAGTTTTGTAAGGATTCGCCCATCTCTTGATTGTGAAGATCGCAGGTCTTGGGGGTTTCCCAATACCACCCGAGCAAAACGCAGCGGTCGATATTATCTCGATCCATGAATTCTGGAAATGAGTGATTTTTAACCCACCCTTGGAGCGAAGCTTTACCTTTTGAGGGTAAAACCAGGTCACGCCAGTGGAGTTCGTTGTGAGCTTCAGCCCAACTACCAGGATCCTCAACAGCAGCTGCTGGAAAGGCATGAGTATGGGCGTCGATAATCATAAAAAAACTATGTGCTTTTGGCGTTCTGAAGGGTGGATTTACAGGGTTGCGCTAATTCTGTCGATGGGTTTTCGTTCGATGCTATGCTTGAAAACTTACGGCTGGCTGTCCATGAGGCGAACCTTCAACTCGTTGAAAACGGATTGGTGGACTACTTCAGAGGTAATATCAGCGGCTTCGACAGCCGTAGGGGGTTGATTGTCATCAAGCCTCGTGGAGTTGACTACGGTAGCCTCGGACCTGAGAACTATCTTGTTGTTTCGGCCCGAACAGGGCAGGTGGTTGAAGGCTTGGGTATGCCAGCAACGGGGATTGAGGCTCATCTTGCACTATATCGGGATCTTCCGGATGTCCGCTCAGTTGTCGGAACTCACTCCAAGTACGCCACGATGTGGGCCCAGGCGGGGCGAAAGATTCCTTGTCTCGGGGTAGCTCATGCTGACTTTTTTCAAGGCGACATCCCGATCACGGAGCCTCACGATGGCGAGATCAATGAAGAAAGCTACTACGAGGTGGTTGGGAAGCAGATTGTAGAGCATTTCGAAAAAACCAATGCAGATCCCAGCTTGGTCCCGGCAATTCTAGTCGATCGGTTGGGTCCTGTTACCTGGGGAGAATCTCCAATGGATGCAGCGAGGAATGCTGTTTACGTGGAGATGCTCGCTGAATTGGCCTTTGGAACCTTGTCTCTCAATCCGGAACTCAAACCTCTTCGAGATGAAGATATCCTCAGGCATTATTCAATCATGAGGAAACGGGGAATCGTGCAGTCCAAGCGGGTTCGCGGCAGACACCTTGAAGGTCGATAGGGCGCTTTAGGCGTAAGTCCAAGTCCGGTGGAAGAATCCGATACATCAAAAAAGAAATCGGTAATGCCGCCAGAGAGTAACAGGGGGATCGATTCAACCGCAGAATTAGCGAGGCATTTAGGTTTATCCCGGTGGACGGTCTCCCGGGTGTTGAATGGGCATAAGGGGGTTAGCGAAAAGACCGCAGAGCGGGTTAAGGAGGCGATGCGTGACATCGGCTTTGAGCCTAACCACTACGCTCGTTCCCTTCGTGGCGGGAGAACCAAAACGATTGGAGTCTGCATACAGGAAATGGATTCACCTTCTCTGAGCAGCAAGGTCAGTAATCTTCAATCCTTGTTTCGGGATCAAGATTATCACTGTCTCCTTGAACTGACGAATCGAAATCATTCGCTTGAAGAGCTTGTGCTCCGGCATTTTTTGAAGCTTCGTGTTGATGGCATTGTTGGGATTGGGACCTGCCTTTCTCCGGATTCATCATTGATTGGTGAGATTGAAAAATCCGGAATTCCGGTTTTTCTAGTCGATCCTGAAACCCGTCTCCCTTTTCCCACGGTTGAGGTGGACCGGTCGGGGGCTATGGAATCGATGCTGGGGCTCCTTTGGGAGGAGGGACACCGATCCTTCGGCTTTGCTGGATTCGACTCCGACTACGCTTACAGTGCTCGTCGTTTGGAGGGGGCGCACCGTTTCTTGCATTCGTGTGGAGGCGTGCAAACTTGGACCCTTTGCGAGCCGGGAAATGTGCAACATGACATCCTTTACGGCACACGACTGGCTGAACAAATCATATTGCAAACCGAGCAACCGACGGTGGTTCTCGCGGTAAATGATCGCGTTGCTATTGGGATTATCGCTGAACTGACGCGTAGGGGCTGGCGTATGCCTGAGATGCTCGCAGTCGTCGGTCATGACAACTGGGAAATTGCCTCTGTGATCCAACCACCCCTAACGACTGTGGATCAGAACATCCCTGAATTGATGAAAACGACTAGCGAGGCACTGCTGGGTTGGATCAATGACCAGAAACCACCGGAAAGAACAACCATTCTACCTACGACACTTGTTGTGAGAGAATCTCATCAGTTACCACAGTTGCGGTAGTTTCGCCCGTTTCAGTGGCGCGTTGATTCAAATTCGGAGTACCGAGTCTAGGAGTTTTTTTGCGATCTTAGTTCTTGGATTTTTAAAGACCGCCTCAGTCGAACCTTCCTCAATGACCGTCCCACGATCCAGGATGAGGACTCTCTCGCAGAGGTCTTCGACCAGGGGGATGTCGTGGGTTATGAACAGGAGGGTGATATTCTCTTTATGGCTCAGATGACTCAGTAGTTCAATGATAGAGCGCTGGGTCGTGACATCGAGGGCACTTACCGCTTCGTCGCAGACCAAAAGCTCAGGTCGTGGTGCCAAGGCCCGTGCGATGCAGATCCTTTGTCGCTGTCCACCACTGAACTGATGGGGGAAGCGGTCCAATGCATTCGCATCGAGTTGCACTTTGTGAAGAAGATCCACCGCAGCCTCGCCCGCGTCCTTTTCAGTAGACCTTCCCGCTGCGGCGAGGGCTTCGACGAGCGTTTGTCGAACAGTGCGCCGAGGATTTAAGGAATGGTATGGATCCTGGAAAACCATCTGCACTGCCCGAACCCGTTGCTTCCGGCTCATCTCGGCAACACTTGTGCCGTGCAGTGTCACCATTCCGCTGGATGGATGAACCAGCCCAAGAATGGCGCGGGCCAGAGTGGACTTGCCGCTTCCGCTTTCGCCAACCAAACCTACTTTTTCGCCTTTCTGCAGGGAGAAAGAGACCGAATTCACCGCCTGATGGCCGCCTGAGTAGGTAACCGTGACGGACTCGAGATCGAGCAAAGGAGGGGATGCGTCCATGATCAGGAGTCTCTGTGGGTCCCCCGGGCGGAGGCCAGAAGTTTGCGTGTGTATTCGTGTTGTGGAGCGTCGAGAATCTTGGCCGTTTCGCCGGATTCGACGAGTTTTCCGTGGTAGAGCACGGCGACTCGATCTGCAAAGTGTGAGACGATCCCGAAGTCGTGTGTAATCAAGAGCGCCGCATAGTTTGAGGAGAGGGCGTGTGCGCGGATCATCTCCAGAATTTCCCGGCGGATTGTTGGGTCCAAGGCGGTTGTTGGTTCGTCCGCGATCAAGATGGAAGGTCGGTTCGCCATTGCGATGGCGAGGACGACCCGCTGTTGCATTCCACCGCTCAAGTGATGGGGGTAGGCTCGTAGTAGGCGCCGATCCGGTTCAAGGTGCACCGATTGCAACAGCTCTGCAACGCGTTCTCGGCGGTCACTTCGGGAAATAGATCCATGGATCGACTCGCCGACCTGTGTGGCGATGGACATGGAGGGGTGAAGAGCCGAGGAAGGCTCCTGAAAAACGAATCCCACTGTGCGGCCACAAAATTTACGGAACGCCGCGAAGTTGCGGGCTTCGATCCACTCTCCATTGAGGCAGATCCGCCCGGAGATCTCGGTATTTTCTGCCGGCAGTAAACCACCGACGGCAAAACCAGCGGTCGATTTACCGCTCCCGCTTTCGCCGACCAGAGCCAAAACCTCGCCTGAACCGACACTTGCCGAGAAATTCTCCAACGCAATCGTCCGGTTGCTGCCTCCGGTATAGGCGACGGTCAACTGCTCGTATTGCAGCGCCGGGATGACGGGCGTCGAAGATTGCATAGGGGAAGTCTTATCAGAAAAAGAGAGGGAGCCAAGTCTCCCTGAGATCAAACTCACGAAAATCGAAGGCTCCGGTTACGGAAAGCTGGTCGTGAATCAGTTCCGATGTGTGGAGGCAGTTGGGTAATTTTTCTTCAATCTGTTGCAGCAACGGGTCGATGCGGTGGTTGTCACAGCTCAGTTCGATGTCGGTGATTCGCCCTCTTTCTACGGTCAAGCAACTGGAGATTGTGTCTCCGTTATTCATAACTTTTCTTTGGAATTGATACTTTGGTGATCGACCAAGAACCCACTCTGGGTCGAGAAAGTTGGGACGTAGCGATTGAGCGGACTTCATAATATTCGCAGGGGGTTGTTCGACCCTTTCTAAATCCGGATGACATGAGGTGAGAAATCGTAGCAAATCTTCGGCAAATTCGTAAACGTTCGAAAGGTTCGGCAGCAGTGGAGCGAGATTGCGAGTTTGACTCCGGTTGGAATCGACCGCTCGGTCTTCATATCCGCGGGCATCCGAGGTCAGGTGGCGCTGCATCTTCTCGAGATCGGTTTGGAAAAGGAGGGTACCATGGTGTAACACACGCCCACCGGAAAAGTATTCGGCATTGCCCGAAAATTTTCGCCCGTGGCAGAAGAGGTCACTCCGATTGCGAATCTCCACCGGAATGGACCGGGCTTCGAAATAGGGGGTGAGGAAGTGAAGGTGTTCGCAGAAAGCGATTTTCGGTTCCCCGGTCGAGATTAGGGAAAAATTTAGATTCCCCTCGTCGTGGTAGACCGTTCCACCGCCGGATAAACGTCGGTTGAGAGAGATGCCTGAATGATAAGCCTCACGAGCGGAAACCTGAGCCCACAAATTCTGGTTTTTCCCCACGTGAAGGGATGGAGGATTGACCCAGAGGATCAAAAAATCTTCGGACCGTTCTCTGAGACAAATCTCTTCGATAGCCGAATGAAGGGCTGGATCCTTTTCGGATGAAATCCAAGCCAGTCTCCCGGTGTAATCAGAAGTCTTCTTGACCCTCTGCCTCATTCTCCACTTTTCTCACTAGCTCAAGGAATGGGGTGTATTTACGGAGGTTTTCGAGATCGCTGTCCCGGATCATCCAGTCGACATCATTGTAACCGCGCTCCACTGCATCCCGTAGTGATTCGACCGCATCTTTTTTTCGGTTTTTCAGTGCGAGACTGCAGGCCAGGTTGTAGTGTGCTACCGGATTCTTCGGGTCGTGTCGAACAATCCTGCGATCCACCCGCAGGCCTTCTGTGATCAGGCCGCTTTTAGTGTAGTAATGAGCCAGAATTTCGAGCACGCGAAGGTCTTTCGTGTCTCTTTTTGAGAGACTTTCGAAAAATTCGATCTCGAAGGAAAGATCTTCGACCTTCATTTCGGAAAATGGCTTGTTTTTTGGACCCATGAGTCGTCTCGCTTACCCGGCGGTATTTGTGAGAGCCTTTCTCCGAGCCTCTTCGACCGCTGCCCCGATAGCTCCATCTTTGCGATGCTTGGCCTGTACTTGTAGTCGCTGGGAGACAACTTCAAGGCCTAGTTTTGCGGCAACCGCCTTGCCATACCACTCCATAAAAGGGGCATCGATCTCATAGATTCGGTCATCGTCTGTGCAAAAGACCTGCGCTTTGAAAGTATCGGCCGAGCGGTGAGCCATATAGTATTTGTAGTCCTTCCCGATATCCACCTCACGAATCAGGCCACTCTCTACCAAAATAGGCAGGGTGCGGTAGATCGTGGCTCGCGATACCGTGCTGTCGATCTCTCTCGCGCGATCCAAAAGTTCCTCGGCTGTGAAGTGCTGCACGGACTCATATGCCGCCTTGAAAATAGCGTGGCGTTGGTTCGTGATACGAAGTCCACGACTCGAGAGGAAATCCCTGAATGTTGTCCAAGGATCTTCGGTATTGGTCTGGGGAGTGACGGCGTCCATATCTTATTGAGACTAAATTGACACTCATCCTGGCAGCTGTAAAGCGGATATGGAGAAATGGATTTGGTTTGAGTCGATCTGCGAGGTGAGGGACAAGGGAGTTGGATGCAGAGCGAGAATCGGATGGAATCATTGATCAAAGGCGGAGGTTTGCCCTATGCGGAGGTGGTTCCACTGAGTCGGGGCGATTTGCGGCTAACCTATCGGGTGCCCACAGCCTTAGGCCCAATCCCGGTTGGCGCTTTAGTTGTGATTCCGCTTCAGGGGAGGCGGGAGAAGGCACTGGTGGTCGCTCTAACGGGTGTGTGTGACTTTCCGGAGAATAAACTCAGAAATATTTCCGGGTTGTTGTCGGAAGGAACGGTATTGACCGCCGACCTGCTCCGGCTGGCAACTTGGATCTCATCTTACTACCTGGCTCCCCTTCGCATAGTGGTCGAGGCTATGGTGCCCGCACCGGTCCGGGAAGGGAAGGGGCGAAAGATGGAGACGATGATTGAGGTGATCCGCCCGGTGGAGAATGGGGTCGAGGAAAGTTTGACCCGCTCCGCTCCGCGGCAAGCGCAGTTGCTCCGGTTCCTTCTGGATCAGGCGGGTCCCCTACCTCGTGCGCTCATTTTGAGGAGGTTGAATCTTTCGGCAAGCGTAGCCGAGGGATTGGTGGAGAAGGGTTTGGTCCAATGTCGGGCAGAGAGCCGTTTGCGGGAATCCTATCAAGACGGCTTGGATGATATGGAAGTGTTGGAATCAGGACCTCCGCAACTTACCGACGAGCAGGAGGAAGCCTACCGTCAGTTGGAGGAGGCGCGGGGTCGAGGAGGATTTGGATGTTGGCTGATGCACGGAGTTACTGGCTCCGGAAAGACGGAGGTTTATCTTCGCCTCATGGAGCGAACGCTCGAGGAGGGTGGGCAGGTCCTTTTTCTCGTCCCGGAAATTGCTTTAGCGCCTCAAACGGTTTCACGGGTGCGCTCGCGACTGACCTCTATGGGTGCGAATGTGGTTGTATGGCACAGTAATCTTTCCGCGGGTCAGCGGGCGGATGCTTTCCGCGAAGTCGCCTCGGGACGAGCCAATGTGGTCGTGGGGGCCCGGTCGGCGGTTTTTGCGCCTTTTCCAGACTTGAAGTTGGTCCTCGTCGATGAAGAGCATGAACCGGCCTACAAACAAGAGGAAGCTCCTCGTTATCACGGTCGGGACGTGGCAATCATGCGCGCCTTTGACCGGAAGGTCTTCTGCCTGCTGGGATCTGCAACGCCCTCGCTGGAGACTCTTTACAATGTGAAATCCGGGAAGTATGGCGTAGTTCGGCTGACGAAGCGGGTCGATGATCGGCAGATGCCCTTGCTTCACGTTGTAGACCTGCGTCGGGCTAGAGCTGGCGGGAAAGGCGGTGGTATCTTCTCGCCGCTGCTTCGGGAGAAAATGGCTGACCGGATGGATAAGGGGGAGCAGGTGATCCTCTTTCTAAATCGTCGCGGATATTCCACTACAGCTCTTTGCGGGGATTGCGGACACGTTGCGGAGTGTCCGCATTGTAGTATCGGGCTCACCCTGCACCGGACCGACAATCGCATGCGTTGTCATCTGTGCGGTTTCGAAAAGGAGGTTCCTGCCTATTGTCCCTCCTGCCGATCACCGGAATTTAAATGGAAGGGGTCCGGGACACAGAAGGTCGAGGCGGCAGTGCGTTCGCTCCTGCCAAAATCAAGGGTTGTGCGTCTTGATGCGGATTCTGCGCGGAAGAGAAATTATTTTCGGACCGTCTTGGGGGATTTTCGTAAAGGTAAAATTGATGTGCTTGTCGGCACACAAATGATCGCCAAGGGCTTGGATTTTCCAAACGTTACATTGGTCGGATTGATCGACGCGGATCTTTCCTTACACCAGGAAGACTTTCGGGCGGCAGAGAGGACCTTTCAATTGATCGTTCAAGTCTCCGGGCGGTCGGGGAGGGGTGATCGCGCTGGTGAGGTAGTCGTTCAGACTCTGACTCCCCATGCACCGCCCATTCAATTTGCCAGACGGCAGGACTTCGATGGCTTTCTGGAAGAGGAATTGCGACTGCGGGAGGAATTTCGCTACCCCCCTTATCGTCATTTGATCCGCCAGGTATTCCAAGGGAGAAACGAAGAGAAGATTTGGTTTGTCGCAGAGAAATGGGCGGAAACTATTGAAAAGGATCTGGGTGCCGAGGTGGAGATTCGGGGCCCAGCTCCAACACCCATCGAGAAGGTGGCTGATGAGTATCGCGTGCAACTATGGTATTTCACAAGAGCGGTTCAATCGACTGGACAAAAACTCTCCAAGCTTTACCAAAACTTTGATTTACCGGAAGGCGTTCGGATAAGCTTTGATGTCGATGCGGTCGGGTTGCGGTAGCTCACTTTTAGTTGGATTATTCAGGGGTGAACAAGAGCTAAATTATCGTCGAACTTCTTGGAAGGAGCAGACCAGAATGAGAGATACTCAAAGCGCCGACCGCGCAATTTTACCGACGGCTCATAGCCCTGAGCGCAAGGCTTCTACCCGTCTCCGAAACGAACGGGCGATACGAAAATAAAGTTCCATCCCCAGCATCTTGTCCTCGATGCCCGCTTCTATGGAGGGATTATCATTTACTTCAATGACCATCACTTCTTTGCCTACCTGTTTCAGATCGATTCCATACAGGCCATCGCCCACGAGTCGGGCGGCTCGTTGTGCCGTCTCGAGAACCTGAGGCGGTAAATCATCCACGTGAAGGGTTTCGGCACCACCGCTTTGCAAGTCTTCGGATTCTGCCGCCCAATTGTAAATTTGCCAGTGGTCTTTCGCCATGAAATAGCGGCAGGCAAATAGCGGTTGGTTATCAAGGATACCAACCCTCCAATCGTATTCACTGGGAACGAACGCTTGCGCTAGGATCAGCTCAGATCGATCAAGCATACTTTTCAAGGTCGTGACAAACTCCTCCCTATTTTCGACCTTGCGAACTCCTACGCTAAAAGCTCCGTCCGGAATTTTCAGAACGCATGGGTATGTTACCTTTTGAGTGCAATTAATCTTGAGATCCTCCTTGGTGAGAATCCAGGTCTTGGGGGCCGGGATACGGGCCCGGGCCAAGGATTCGGCCATGTAGATCTTGTTCGTGCTTTTCAAGATCGACCACGGGTCGTCGATGACCGCAAGACCCTCGGCATAAGCCAGACGGGAGAGCTGATAGATAGGCCGATCCACAGCGGTCGTCTGGCGAATAAAAACGGCGTCGAATTCTTTAATTCGATCAATGTCATCGGTTGTAATGGTCTCGGTGCAAAAACCGATCTCCCGAGCCGCAGTTGCAAATCGCTCCAGGGCTTTGGAATCGGAAGGAGGAGAGATCTCGGTAGGATCGATAACCACCGCGAGGTCGTAGAGGAACTTCTTCTTTTGCTTAGTAGTATTTTGTCGTTTGGAAAAATAGAACCCAACCCGCTCTTTTACTACAAGCCGTTCCTCTTCTGAAAAAGACTGAAGAGATAGCGGAGCAACCCCGGTGATCGTCCAAACATTTTTACGACGACCGAATTGCACCTTTAGCAATGGGGAAGGGAAAAGTCGAAAAAGGCGCTGCCCCAGACTGGAATAACCCGGTGTGAGTGACTGCCCAAAAACCAAACGCAGGGTAATCTCGTCAGTTTCGACCTTTCGAAGAGCCAACTGAATCTCCTCTTCCCACTCCATTCCGCGCATTCGGACAACCGCACTCGAGCGAAAATCGCGAAGAGTTGCCACATCGGGGATTGCACGATGACCCCGCGCTTCGGCAAGTAGTGAAACGTAGTATCCCAGACTTTGGTAACTGTAAGACCGGCAGAGGTTAAAGACCCGGGCACCTGAGCTGAAACGTTGATAGCGTTCATCCGAGAGGTAACTCTTCGCTGAGACCACCTCGACTTGATCGGTGGTAAAATCCCAACGCGACGGGTTGTCGACGATCAATAGATTGAGAACTGGCATCAGGATAGGTGTTTTTCAGCGAGAGGCCAATTTTGAGTCGAGCGATTTCATCATTCGGATCCCATCGCACTGGGTGCCGTAATAGTCGGAGAGCCTTCGATGGGATCGAAAGCCGAGCTCTTGATAGATCCTCAGAAGGCGTTCATCAGAAGAATCCACTTCCAAAACCAACTGCGCACACCGGTTAACCCGAGCACGCTCCTCAGCCCAATTGAGAAGTTGTCTACCGACCCCTTTACCCTGTTCATGCGGAAGAACTCCGAGTGAATAAATGCGCAGGATTCGCCGATTCAATCTGAGGAGCATGGCGGCGAGGGGAGACTGGCACCCGTCCAGAGCGAGCCAAACCTCTTGGTGAGGGCTGACTAAGCTACGCCCCAACGAGCGATAAGACTCCCTGCGCTCAGGGGGGAATAACGTTCGCTCTAATTGGAAAACAAAGAGCAGGTCGGATTTTACCGCCCGGCGAATACAAGGGTGCATCTAAAGGTTAATAACCAATAGAATGATTCTATCTGGGTGTCCCGTCTAGGTAAATAGTCGAGTTGAAGCGAGATTCATCAAGAACTCACTAAGGTAGGCATTTTCTAGAATTAAAACTGGTCGAGAACGCTGGCTTTTGATCGGTTTTCAGAAAGACATGCGTTGGCAAAAGGCCGGTAAATTGACGAAGTCGATCCGGTCGGGAGCTAGAAATGTTTTTTCAGAATGATATGAAGTTCTCTTTAGGAGGTATAAATCTGACTCTGCGGGAACAGGATATTGATTGAAGTTCCTACTCCGAGTTTACTTTGAAAATCAATTTTCAAATCATAAATTGAACAGATCAGATTTACTATTGCCAATCCCATACCCCACCCCTGGTGTTCCTGTAGCTTTTGATTAAATTGTCTCAATGCGTCGAATTTTTTCAAATTTTCATTATCAATTCCTACTCCATTATCAGTGATTAAAACACTGTACCCATCTTTCTCAAGCGTTCCCTTGATCATTAATTTTGGAGAATTTGAGAACTTTAGAGCGTTATCGATCAGTTCCTCAAACAGTATGCCTAATCTAGATGCTTCAATATTCAATGAGATCGGGTCGATTTCGATTTCGATCTCTGCGCAATCATGTGCATAAGCCTTCACAATAGATGGTGTCGATTCGATGACATTCAATACATCTACCGAAGTGTGATTGTTTAACAAGGAGACGACCTCAGATGGGATACTGTGTAGTTGTATTTTTAACTCCGAATAAAGGCACAGCCGTGTAACCACTTTATTGAGAGAATCCCCTGATGAATTGATGATTTCCAATAATTCATCAATCTCGAATGACTCCATTTTTTTCCAGTCATCTTTTAGCAACTCAGAGAGCGCAAGCATACCATTTAATGGAGTCCTCAATTCATGGGGTATCATTGTGACAAGATTGTCTTGAAGCTCCTGCATAGAGTTACTGACAGTTTCATACATCTCAGTAAAGTGGGTAAGAGACTTATTTGTTTCCTTATTCCTCAACCGAAGTTCTAATTCATCTTCAACAATCGAAGCAAATAAACAAAGCTGATTCAATTCTTCTGTAGTTACAGCTCTTGGAGTAGTGTCTATCGTACATAGTGTCCCCAACTGAACTCCCGTTTTCTTGTCATGGATCGGTATACCCGCGTAGAAACGAATGTGAGGATAACCAGTAACATTAGGAAAATCACAGAAGCGTTCATCCTTGGTAGCATCCTCTACGACCAGAGGTTTGCCACCTTCTAGGAGTGCATAGCTGCAAAAAGAAACCGATCTAGGATCCTCTCTGTGGGAGAGCCCGAAACAGGACTTGAAGTATTGCCTATCCCGATCAATCAAAGTGACAGTTACTATAGGTACCTGAGTAACCTTAGCTACAATGGATGTTATGCGGTCAAACGCAACCTCAGGGGGAGTATCAAAAATTTCGTAACTCTCTAGGATCCGAAGTCGAATATCCTCATCTTCTGGGATAGGGTGTGCTAAATCATACGTCATACAACAAGCAAAGACTTAATAGCGGTTTTGCAAATCTCATCCCTCTTTTTTTACGTATGTGTCAAATTGGAACAAAACGTAGCAGTTTTTATGATACGTTATTTAAGCAGAAGATGAAACATTCGATTATAAATTTTTCTAGACTATATGAAAAGACGCTGGAATTGAATTCTAGTTCTATTGTGCCCACGAACGCCGAAGGTATAGTTACATATGTAAACCCTACCTTTTGCAAAAGAACTGGATATAATCCAAAAGAAATAAAAGGCCAAAACTCAAGAATTCTTAAGTCTGGGCAGCAACCTTTGGAGACGTATCGAGCCCTGTGGAAGTGGTCGCATTAACTGCTGCAGTGTCTGAAGAAGACCGAATTCGGAGCATGGAAGCTGGGATGGATGATTTTTTAACCAAACCAGTTTCAAAGAAGGACATAAAACGCTCTAAACAGACATTTTGGATCCATTTCTTAGCGTTCTGGTAGGATCGATAAGCGCAATATTGACCTCAGTAACGCCGATTATCTAGTATTTGCCTTATTACTTCGGACTCTTCCGAGCGTGATGAAGGGCCACAATACCACCTGTCAGAGGGGTTGCAGCCACTGCATCGAAGCCGGCTTCCAGGATTTGTTGTGAAAGATCCGCCCGATCCGGAAAGGCTCCGATGGTGCCACCCAGATAATTGTAGGCATCGACATCGCCCGTGATCCGTGCCGCGACCTTTGGCAGGATCTTGTTGAGATAAAAATAATAAAAGGGCCGCAGCGGGCGGTAAGGTTGGGAAAATTCCAAAACCAGCAATGAACCTCCCGGTCGAAGAATGCGGAGCATTTCCCGCAAACCGGCTTGACGGTCTTCCAAGTTTCGCAAGCCAAACCCGATGGTGCAGGCATCGACGGATGCGTCTTCCAGTGGTAGATTCAGGCAATCTCCGGTCTGAAAGGTGACTCCTTCCAATGTAGTGGATTTCTTACGAGCCACATCGAGCATTTCCTCACAGAAGTCCATCCCGATGACAGAAGTAGTAGGCGGAAGTCTCTTTCGCAGAGCGAGAGCGATGTCACCGGAACCAGTGGCCAAGTCGACGACTCTTTCAGGATTTTCTTTTCGGATGCGACGCACTGTTCGATAACGCCAATACACATCGATTCCCATACTGAGAAACCGATTGGCCCGGTCGTAACGGCTTGCGATTCCGGCAAACATTCGGTTGACCTTCTCGGCCTGAATTTCTGGTGAAGATGTGCTCATGGATGAGGCGTCGCAGAGTATTGGATACTTCTATGAGGGGTTTTTGGAATCCCCGGCTTCGTTGAAGCTTTGGATGACCCAGCTCGAGATCTCACGGTCTGGGTTCTCGGCACAAGCCCGGTCGATCTGGAAAGACTTTTCTCCGGAATTCCGCGATACGATCTTCAGGCCATAGGGGAGGTCCTGGAAATGGGTACAGCAAAACTCGACAAGATCCTTTTCCTCAGCGGTCGCCCTTTCCGAGAGGTACGTCAACGCATCATCCGTAAAGCTGAGCTGCATGCCGTGCTCCTTCTGGAAGTCTGCGATGAAAGGAAGGATTTCGGATCGCTCTGCTGTCGCATCCACCCCATGTTTTTGGAGTAATTCCAGAAGGGTCTCTTCAGGGGTTTCGACGAAGTTTTCATCGACATGGAGCTCTTTAATGCTGGTGGATGGGAGCTCAAATTTGAAGTTTCGGAAAAGCTTTTCGAGAACAGACATTACCCCACGTGCGCCGGTGTGTTCTTTATGGGCCTTCCGGGCGATGGCATTGATGGCTTCCTCGCTGACATCGAGACGGATGCCCTGATTTTCGAAATCACGGACGTATTGGCGGAGGACGCTGCCCTCGGATGTGGCCAGAATTTGGGCCAAGTCTTCGGGGCTGAGAGCATCAAAGGCCACCCGAACAGGGATACGCCCAACGAATTCGGGCTCAAATCCGTAGCGGATAAAATCATTGGTCTCTGCCTTGGCCAGATAACGGTAGAGATCCTCTTCCGTTTCCGGTACGTCACTGGCAAACCCCATACCGCTCCTACCAACCCGTTTTTGAATGGTCTTCGCGAGTTGATCGAATGCTCCGCTGACAATAAAGAGAATGTTCTTTGTGTTGATTCGGCGACCACTCTTTCCACGGCCACCTCCGCCCATCATGGCTTGCATCTGGCCCATCATGTCGGTCTGGCTGAATGGGTTGACCTCGGTCTCTTCCATCAATTTCAGGAGGTTGATCTGAACACCGCGGCCGGAAACATCTTTGGATCCGGAGCTACTTTCGCTAGCAATTTTGTCGATCTCGTCGATGTATATGATTCCCTTCTCAGCAAGGTCCACATCGCCTCCCGCTGCCTTTACCAGGTCTCTTACCAAGTCTTCCACATCGGACCCGACATAACCGGTCTCAGAGAATTTCGTAGCATCGGCCTTTACAAAGGGCACGCCGATCAGGCGGGCAAGATTCTTCATCAGGTAGGTTTTACCCACGCCGGTGGGACCGAGGAGGAGAATGTTTTGCTTCTGATACTCAAAGGCTTTCTCGCCATCGGGATTCTCGAACTGCCGGCGGATATGGTTATAGTGGTCACAAACGGCTACCGAGAGAACCTTTTTAGCATCTTGTTGCCCAATTACGTACCGATCGAGCTGGCTAAATACCTCACGAGGCTTCAGCTTAAAGCGACGGATTTTTTCCAACCGCTCTTTTGCAGATTTCTCTCCCTCCTCGTCACCCTCTGGTTCTTTGGGGAACTGGGGGCCACCGGGTTTAACCCCCTGAACCTTCACCCGCGGGTCGCCGAGGATTGATTGGATTTGCTTTTGGAGCTCATCGAAAGGGTTGTCTGAATCTTTGTCTTTTTTATCGCTCATAAGAAATATAACTAAGAGATAGATCCTTTGCGGATTGAATGCAATTTCAACAGTCGAAATTGCTCGGTGATGGAGCACGATGACCTAGAAGCCCATGTCCTCGTCATTGAGGTAAGACTGGTATTTTTCGGGAGACAAACAACCCCTGACGGCGAGATAGAAAATTCCAATACTAAATAATGAGATTACGAGGAGATCCCAACCAAAAGGAAGAACACCGATTCCGCCCCCAAAAGTGCCCAAGTAGGACAGAAGCCCGAGACCGATTAAATAGGGAGCCAGCCAAACGGCTTCTTTCAGGTCCATCTCGTCGATTCCGGTCTTCCACATGCGTAGAACAAACAACACCCCACCGACAAACAGGCATCCTCCCAGTTGGGTGAAGGTGTTCCATCCGCTCCAGTATATGATCAGAGTTGCTACCACGAAAGCCGCGGGCCCGGTAATGACTAGTAACGGTAGTCGAAAGGAACGCTTGCGATCCGGATCTATATTGCGGAGTGCAGCCACCGCGACCGGGCCAGCGACAAAGGATAGGATGATCGCCGCCCCATTTAGGCTAACGACCTGATCAAAAGGAAGGAGAACAAAAACCGATGTGGAGACGAGGAAGTTGAAAAAGAGTGCTGTCGCGGGCACCGAGTAGCGGTTCAATTTCTGGAAAAGCTTGGGAAAGAAACCATTTTGTGAGAGGGCCAAGGCGAGACGTCCCATAGAACCGACTGCTACCAGTCCCCCACCCAAAGGCGAGATGACGGCCCCGATGTTGAGAATGCTTACGAGCCAGAGGAGCCCGACGGCCGTCGCCAGACCGCTGACCGGGCCGAAGTCCCCGGAAAAATGAATATTGGACCAGCCGTTGTCCAAGGCCGATTGCGGCATGGCAGCGATGAAGGCCAATTGAAGCGCTCCGTAAATTAGAAAGCAAATGACGAGCGAGAAGATAATGGCCAACGGCACGGTAACTTGCGGGTTCTTAGCCTCCCCGGCCATATCGATGGTGTGGCGAAACCCGATGTAGGCAAATATGATGCCCCCACTGGAGATGGAAGCCAGGATACCGTGAAGCCCCATTGGGCTAAATCCACCTACGGCAGTAAAGTTGCTGATTTCGAACCGATCGAAGAGGAGAACTGCAGACACCACCAAGGGGATCGCTATCTTGAACCACGTAATGGAAGCATTGAGTCGCGCGAAAAGTCGCACCCCATACAGATTCAAAACGGTAAAGAGGAGGAGGGTGGCCGCAGCGGAGATGATCCCAACTGTCGATAAATGCTCCATGGTCCCATCGGTGTACAGGCCGGGTATGTGGGGAGCGAGGTAGCTCAACATAGCCTCTACCTCAATGGGAGCAGTAGTATTGTAGCCGATCCAGGCACTCCAACCCATCGCGGTGCTCACTACATTCCCGTGGCTGAAGTGCGGAACACGGGCAATTCCGCCGGATACGGGGAGCATCGCAGAAATCTCTGCAAAAGAGAGGGCCAAGAGCATGATCGCTATCCCCCCCAAGCCCCAAGCAACCAGTGAAGCCGGGCCGGCCATTTGAGCAGCTAACATCGGTGCAAAAAGCCATCCGGACCCGATGACACCACTGACTCCGACAAACGTGAGGGAGATTAACCCAACCTCCCGCTTCATCCCCTGTTTGCCCGATCCCATGCGGCGAAAAGTTGGTGACAACACAGGCAGGTGGCAAGGATCTATATTAGTCAATTACGGGATCTACCAATTTCTGCTCCGTTTGGGTTTCTAAAACGTTGACAGCTAATTAGGTATCTTTGATTTTATCGAAGCACTTCACAAACCTTCCTTTCTTCATCCGGCCTCATGTCCAACAACCTGACTAAACGAGATATCGTCCTCAAAATATACGAGGATACTCGTAATGACTTTCCGCAGAAGGACGTCAAAGAAGTCGTCCAACAAACTTTGGATGTGATCGCTGATGCGATCTGCGAGGGTCGCAATGTAGAATTGAGGAACTTTGGTGTTTTCCAGATTCAAGTGCGCAAGGCGCGTGTCGGGCGCAATCCGAACCGTCCTGAGACGGACGTGATGATTCCAACCCGTGCGGTGATTAAGTTCAAGGCTGGCAAGGAAATGAAGGAGAAGCTGAAAGGCCTGGATCTGAATAAACTTGAGGATCCGGCTGACTGATGTACCAGACGCTTCCCGGATTTCGGGAGTTTCCACCGGAGCGATTTCGAGAAAGGAATCGGGTGTTTCGGGTTCTCCGTTCGACCGCAGATCTTTTCGCATTTGAAGAGTTTGATGGTCCGGTGCTGGAACCTTTGGACCTGTATGTAGACAAGTCTGGGGAAGAGGTTGTCGAGCAATTGTTCTGGTTCGAGGATCGGGGAGGCCGTCGAGTTGCACTGAGGCCGGAGATGACTCCCACCTTGGCTCGTATCGCTGGCGCTGCTGGTGCATCCCTGCGGAAACCGATTCGCTGGTTTACGGTGAACGAGCAATACCGGTTTGAACGCCCGCAGAAAGGTCGGCAGCGAGCTTTTTCCCAGTTTAATCTGGACATACTCGGCGAGGCTTCTGTCGGAGCCGATGCGGAGGTCATCGCTTGTTTCGTTGCGGCTTTGGAGCGTTGTGGCCTCACCCAGGAAGACTTTAAAGTGCGGCTGAGTGATCGACGCATCTGGACGCGTTTTTTGCAGTTGATGGGGATCTCTTCAGAAAAGCAGCCGGAAATTCTCTCCGTTATTGATAAAATGGAACGGTCGACCCCTGAAAAAGTAGGGACGATGCTGGAGCCGCATCTCGGGGATGGGACTGCCGATTTTCAAGGGCGTGTGGAGGAATTGCGATCCATCCGTTCCGAAGACGAGTTACTTCCTTTTTTAACCAGCCTCGCTTCGCGGTCTGAAGATAATGACGCCTCGGTCGAACTGGTTCAGTCATGGATGGAATTCCGCACGCATGTTGATGCTCTCGGGCTCGGATCCTGCGCGGTTCTCGATCTTGGAATTGTGAGGGGTCTGGCTTATTACACGGGTCCGGTCTTTGAGATTTTCGAGGCCAGTGGAAAGGGTAGAGCACTCGCAGGAGGGGGGCGATATGATCATCTTGTCGAGAAAGTTGCGGGTGTCTCCATGGAAGCTACCGGGGGTGCCATGGGCGATGTGACCTTGTTGGATTTACTCGCATCCAAGAATCTTCTCCCGTCCATTACCTCTGGGCCGGATTGCTTTGTTGCCATTGGTGGAGAAGCCGCCCGCCCGCAGGCTTTGCGCATCGCGCAGCTGCTACGGCAGTCCGGATTCTCAGCTGCCTACCTGTTTCGACCAACTGGATTTGGAAAACAGTTCAAAGAGGCCAACCGTAGTGGCGCCAGAGTTGTTGTTTCGGTCGGGGAGAGGGAAGTGGAAACTGGTCAATTTCCTGTCAAAGATCTATCAACGGGAGATCAGGAGAATTGTTCACTGGAGGGATTGTGCGATCGGGTTCATTTGCTGATTCGCGGCGAAACCTGAGTTCGGAAGGTTTTTTTGGACTGTTTCAGAGGGAGAAAAAAGTAAAGGAGATTTCTCTTCCGGTTTTGACCTTCGGACGGAAATCATTCTAATGGAATTGTGCGCATGTTGACCTCTACAGTTTTTTGGTTAAGTGGGATAACCCTCTTTTTTAGTTCGGTTTTCGCCAATGAGGCGAAAAAGAATGAAGTCTTTGAGGCTTCCGGACTGATGAGGGCAGAGACTCGTTGGTTGGTCAACTCCCTGGAGCGGCTGCATTTCTCAGAGACAACTCTGGAGGATTTGGAGATGGGGGAGGTTATCGAAGCATACATGGAGGCTTTGGATTACAACCATCTCTATTTTACGGAAAGTGATTTGAACCAGTTTCGTTCCCGATTTGCCCCCCCGATGGGGCGGTATCTCCGAAGTGGCAACCTTCATCCAGCATTTCAAATTTTTTCGGTGTTCCGCGAACGGGTATTCTCCCGAATTCTATGGGCAAGGGATTACATGGACCGGGATTTTCAATTTGATGAGGGGCTGGTTTATCACACTGATCGAGAAGAGGCCTCATGGCCTAAAAGCGAAAAAATGGCTGATAGAATTTGGGAAACGCGTATCCAATACGAGCTCCTCAACGAAGTGATTGCAAAGATGGACCCAGTGGAGCCGGAATCTGGAAATGCCGCAGAGGAGTTCATTGAGGAAGATTTGGAGTTGGGTGATGTTGTTGAGTCGACTGAGCCAATGACTTTTGAAGAAGCACTCGCCGAAGCAAAAAAAGTGGTCACCAAGCGATATGAACGACTCGAGACGGAAATGGATCGATTTGAGGCTGGGGAAGTTCAAGAAATATTTCTCACAACACTCGCTCGAACCTACGACCCGCATTCTATCTTTCTTTCCGCTGATTCCTTGGAGGATTTATCGATCGCAATCGTCAATTCTCTAGTCGGTATCGGTGCGGTTCTTTCTGATGAGGACGGTTATTGTACGGTTCGCGAGCTGATCCCCGGTGGACCCGCCGGTCTGAGCGGCATGATCGATGTGAACGACCAGATCCTGGGGGTTGCTCAAGGCAAAAAGGGCGAATATGTCGATGTCGTGGATATGAAACTCCGTAAGATCGTAAAGATGATTCGGGGTGAAAAAGAGAGCATCGTCCGACTGAAAATAAGACCAGGCGATGCTTCCGATCCATCAGCTCGCAAAGAAGTCGTCCTCGTGCGCGACGAGGTTCAACTGACGGCTAATCTGGCCCGTGCTCGGGTCTATCAAGTGCCTGTCGACGGAGAGACTGTATCGATTGGTGTCATAGACCTGCCATCTTTTTATGGATCCGACGAACCAAACCAACCGAATTCCAGTGACGACGTTGCTGAGCTCATCAGTAAGCTGGAAGTTCAAAACATCCAAGGCCTGATACTCGACCTGCGTGGAAATGGCGGCGGGTTATTGTCCGAGGCAGTCGAACTTGCCGGTCTATTTATCCCCGAGGGTCCGGTGGTTCAGGTGAAATCCGTGCAGGGGGGCATCCGTCACCACGACGATAGGGACGGAAAAGTATTCTGGGATGGACCGCTGGTCGTTCTGGTCTCGAAATTCACCGCATCTGCTTCTGAAATCGTTGCTGGAGCTCTTCAGAATTACGGCCGCGCCTTGGTTGTGGGAGACAAGTCAACTCACGGAAAAGGTACAGTCCAGGGAATCTTTCGGATGACGCCTCCGCTTTTCTACTCACTGTCCTCTAACTCAGATAATTACGGTGCCACAAAAGTAACGGTCCAGAAATATTACCTGCCAAATGGCGAATCCACCCAACTGGAGGGCGTAAAATCGGATTTGGTCATTCCTTCAGTGAACGATTTCCTACCCATAGGGGAGGCCGATTTGGATCATTCGCTTGTCTGGGATACCATCCAACCGCTCACTTTTGGAATCGGCGCGGATCCGGAATTCGGATCTTTGACGATGATTGATGATTCAATGATTCAATCTCTGCGTGAACAAAGTAAGTTGCGGATGGAAACTCTCGAAGAATTTACGCTGTTGGAAGATTCCATTGATTTTTTCCGCGAAAGAAAAGACCGCACCAATATTTCCCTAAATCTGGAGGATAGACGGTTGCAGCAGAAGGAGGATGAATCTTTGCGGATTCTTTTCCGGGAGAGACGAGAGAATTTAGGTGGATCTTTCTCTTACCCTTTCGAACGGATTGTTTTAGATACTGAGACCGAAAAGGAGGACAATGAGAAAGTTGCGGAGGATGAGACAGAAGATCCTCCCCTTGATATCGTTCTTCGCGAAGGGATTCGTATCATGGGTGACTGGTTGTCCAGTCTGCCCAAGTCTGAAGAAAACACGGAAAGTGATTTAGCTCAGTCTGGAGTGTAGCCGAATTCATGAATGGATTCGTCAGGCCGTAATAATTGTGGGCTGACTTGCGAAGCCATCATTTACTGACACCCTGCGAAGCGACATGACAGCAACAAGCAAACAAGCCGATCTGTATGATTTCACCGATAGACTATTTCGTCTTTGGACAAAAGCCGAAGGTCTCTATCGGAATAATAAACGGAATCCAGACGAGTATTTTGATGATGAAGAAACAAAGGTGCTAGCAGAGCTGGGTCTGGGAGTCATGGATATCTACGACTATGTGGAAGACTTTGTTTCCTCAAACGAACCGGATTTTGGTTCATTTATTATGATTTCTGCCGAGAGGATTCTTTATTACAATGAAGTACAAGATAGAACGTTATCCGCTGTCAAAATACGTGAAGAAGATTTACCACCGAAAAAGGAATCGGTAAACGGCATTGAATGGCTACCAAGAATCATCTTGAAAGCGAAAGGAAAGTTGCGCGGAGAACTGCCAGCAGAGATTATGTATGGTTGCGGCGGGGATCGACGGTTCCTTCGCGGATACGGAATTCATCCAGCTCAGTTTCTTCGGCACGTTAGAGAAGCCTCTGCGGATGAAGAAATAGTTGCTTGGGTTAGCGGACTTGCTCAGCAATAAAGCAAACCAGAATGTTGCATTTTAAGAACTGACTGCAAAAAATACGAAAATATGAGCGACGATAAATCGATTAAAATTTTATTTGGAACAATGACCGGCAATGCCGAGGAGCTGGCAAATGACCTTGCCGAGCGTCTTCAGGGAGTCGGGATGAGCACTGAGGTGGCTGACGCCGGCGAGTATGATGTAACCAATCTCAAAAATGAAACAAAACTGGCGATTGTCATCTCCACTTGGGGAGAGGGTGACCCACCGGATGATGCGGAGGAGTTTTGCTATGATCTTTATGACGGGAAGGCTGGCGAGTTGCCAAATGTACAGTTTTCAGTCTGTTCTTTAGGCGATTCTTCCTACGATGATTTCTGCGGATGCGGGCGCAAAGTAGAAGAGGCACTCATGAAAGCCGGGGCAACGAAGATCATTGATCGGGCTGACTTGGATGTGGATTTCGAGGATGGGTATGAAGCATGGGCTGATAAGCTGGCTGCGACCCTAAAGGGCTAATGTGCATAGAGGGTAAATAGTTGTTAAAATGATCTTTAGCGGGATCATCTCATTCAACCTATTTTCTTTTCTTCCCTTTTTGGTAAAAAAAGGCATTTATTGTAATTTAAACATGAAAATAAGAATCAAAACCCTAATCGCCTCCTCGATAACAGCTGCACTGACTGTGCTGCTCGGAACAGCCTGTTCCCCTTCAGACGGGGGAACTGACGGAAAGGCACAGGTAGTCAGGGCATTTCCTGATACTGCAGACGTGGCAATGTATTTTGACCAAAGAGCTATGTCTGATTCGGCTATCGGCGAGAAGATCCAAGACATGCAGGAAGACGTGGAGGGCATGGAAGCTTCTGAAGAGCTTTCTGAGCAGTTCATGGAAATCACTGGCTTGGATGATGATGACATCACCGATTTTGCTCTTGCTGTGTCTGGGTTGGAAAACGCACAGATCGATCCTTCCCTGATTCGAATCAGCGGCGCTATATTTGCTGAAAAGGCAGTTACAGCGGAACAAGTAGTAGAAGCGATCAATTTTATTGCAGAACAAAACGGCGAAACTGTTGAACTTACTGTCACGGTAGGCGAAGGGGCTGATTTCATCGAATTCCAGAAAGAGGAAGGCGTTCCGGAAATGTATGCCGCAATCATGACTGGCGATGATTCAACGACCGCCTTCTTCGGCGACAAAGCAAGCGTGGAAGAGGCTATGGATCGTCCAATCGGCTCCATCTCCGCAAGTTTGATGGCACCCAGCAAGGGTCTGATCGACGGACAGCAGGGCTGGATATCTTTCATCATCCCGGAGTCTCTCAAGGGGCAACTGGCTGGAATTGCTGCCCAAGGTGACCAAATGGCTCCTGGGCTATCGAAAATTCAAAGTCTTCAAAGTGTTGGTATCGGGATGAAGGCGACCGACAATCTTACGATGGCAGTTGGTTTCAACCTAGGGTCTGCAGAGGATGCACAAGCGATTGAAGTAGTTTTGAATAACCAGCTGATCTCACTGGCGAAAATGATGCTCGCTGGATCCACCCCAGAACCGCTACCACTCTTGCAGTCTCTCGCTGCAGGCCAAAGCGGTGAGCGGGCAACCCTTTCCTTGAGTGTGAGCATGAAAGACATGGAGATTCTTCAAGCTCAACTGCTGAACTTCTTGCCAGGAGCCGGAATGGTTACTCCTCAAGGGATCACACCCTCCGCTCAGTAGGCTGCAGGGAAGGAGCGCGCATTCCGCGTTCTATCTGCGCTGCCCCGGAAGGCCGTCGGAACTGAATGGTGCAAGGGGTAAGGGACAGAAATGGCTGACTTATGCATCACCTTGAACCCGTTTTTTTTTCAGAAGCTCTATTTACCAATATGAGATAGACGGGGTCGCCGGGACTGGTGGCGGTGAACTATGGAATAGATTGAGGAAAAACCCGCTAATCGGTATTTGCCATGTTAGCGGAATGGGTTGAAGGGTAGAGGATGAGCAATCGACTAGCTGACGAGAACAGTCTTTACCTGCGACAGCATGCGCAAAACCCCGTAAATTGGCAGCCTTGGGGTGATGAGGCGCTGAGCAAGGCTGCTGCAGAAGATAAGCCACTTTTGGTTTCAATAGGTTATTCCTCCTGCCACTGGTGTCATGTCATGGCACACGAGTCGTTTGAGAATGATTACATCGCTCGATTAATGAACAAACACTTTGTCTGTGTCAAAGTGGATCGGGAGGAAAGACCGGATGTCGACCGGGTCTACATGGAAGCCGTCCAAATGATCAGTCAACAGGGCGGGTGGCCACTACACGCCTTTTGTTTGCCTGATGGCAGGCCATTCTACGGTGGCACTTACTTTCCTCCCGAGGACAGGGGTCAGGGCTTGATTCCCTGGCCCCAGTTGTTGATGCGAATATCGGAATATTACCAATCCAAGAGGGATGAGCTGGAGGAGAATGCAGGCAACATTGTTGCGAATCTCGAACATCTCACTGAATCCGCTCAGCAGGAGGGCACCTCATGGAGTCCACGCGATTTGCTCGATGCGATCCGGCGGATCACCGGATCAGCCGACGCCGATCATGGTGGATTTGGTGGAGCACCCAAATTCCCCCCCACGATGGTTCTTCAATTCCTTTTGGCTATGCGCCAGACGAGAGCTTGCGGAAACGAGTTCCCCAAGCTGGCGGACTCACTGGATGCCTCCGTGCAGAAAACACTGGAATCGATGGCAAGAGGCGGTCTCTTTGATCAAGTAGGAGGGGGATTCTGTCGTTATTGCGTGGATGTAAATTGGACCATCCCTCATTTCGAAAAAATGCTTTATGACAATGCATTGTTGATCGAAACCTTTGCCATCGGTTGGTCGCGTTACCGCAATCCTGTTTATGAACGTGTCGTATCTGATACCGTCGATTGGCTGGAGCGCGAGATGAAGCTCCCTTCCGGTCTATATGCCGCTTCAGTTGACGCTGACTCTCCCGAGGGTGAAGGGCGCTTCTATTGCTGGACACCTGAATTGATTTCGGAGGTTTTGGATGAGGAGCGCGCTAATCGTTTTGCAGCAACCTATCGGATTACCAAAGATGGGAATTTTGAAGCCGGCTTGAGCTATCCTCAATTCGATGGGTCGATTGAAGATCGCGATGCCCTTTCCGAGGCTCGAAGTAAACTTTTGGAGAGACGTTCGTCCAGGCCTGCGCCTGCACGGGATGACAAGGAGCTGACCTTCTGGAATGCGGTGACGGCTCGGGCCCTCTTGCATGCCGGAACTATATTTTGTCGCGAGGAATGGGTTCTTCGGGGAGGAGAGATTCTCGATCACCTTTTGACCAATCACATCGAGGGGGTGCAGCTGCGCACCCGACCAGGTGAAAATGTTCCGGAAGGCTTTTTGGATGATTATGCCTCGCTTGCCCAAGCCTGTTTAGTGGCCTCCGGCCGCGCGGATGTATTGGGTGAAGAGCGCTGCCATGGTTTTTTGGAGGCAGCGGAGCGATTAGCGCTTCGGATAATCGATAATTTCGCAAACGAGAACAAGACGGCCTACTATTTCACCTCAGTGGACGCACCGAGTCCATTGCTGCGCCAAGTGGAATGGTATGACAATGCGACTCCCTCGGGAAACTCAACACTCGCGCACTTGTTTACCGGCCTGAGCACCCTGTCAGCTAACCCCGTCTTTCGGCAAGCGGCTGATCACTTGAGGCCCTCCTACGCCACACTCTTAGAGCGGGTTCCTAATGGGATTGCCTACGCTTTGACTGCATGGACGCAAGAGGCGTCGGGGATGGTTGTTGGAAAGGCAAACTCCAAAGGGGCGCTAATCGAATTGGCGAACGAACTATCAGATCGGGTTTGGCGTCCTCACTGGCTAATGGTGGATTCGGAAGTACCTGATGGGATGTGGCGTATTTGTGTCGGAGCCACCTGTTTGCCGGACTTTTCTTCAGCGGAAAAAGCTGCAAGTGCAGCAACCTTATCTCCGCAAGCCATGTGATGGTGGTAGAGGTGCCGGACTGCATAATCCTTCGGTATATTACTTCCACCCACGGCTGCGAGGTGGGCAGTAAATCAAAATCACTTAGCTATTTCGGGCGCCTCAGATGTAACTTCGAGAGGCAAATGCAAAGGATATGCTTCTTGTGACTTTGGTGTTCACTCCGGCACAGCATCAATTTAAGACCGGTATTCTATCGTTTTGGTCCATGTTACCATATCGCTTTTTACTTGCGGAGGGCGGTGGTAATCGGCATTTTTTATCCCTTTCGCTGATTTCAGAGGGGCAAAATGCATCTCTGCAGTTAGTTAACAAACCCAACAACAATAACCATCAACCAAAACGGACCGGGGCATCGCCTCAGGACCGAAATATATCACATGAGTTCCTTAATGGAAGACCTTCTCTCCGAAAGCAGCATTGGCAAGCTTGAGGAGGGTGAAATTATAATCGGACGGATCATGGAGATCCGCCCAACTGAAGTAATCGTCGACATCGGAGGTAAGTCCGAAGCGGCCATCCCATCCGTCGAATTCGGCGATCTTGGTGAATTGGACGTCGGCGGCGAGATTGAAGTATTTCTCGAACGCTTGGAAGATCGTGACGGCAATCCCGTCGTCTCCTTCGACAAGGCCGAGCAAAAGAAGAACTGGGAGCATATTCTTGAGAATTGCGACGAGGGTTCGATTGTTCCCGGTCGCGTGAAGTCCAAGGTGAAAGGTGGCCTGATCATCAGTATCGGTGTCGATTCTTTCCTCCCCGCTTCCCAGATCGATATTCAACCACCGAAGAATCTGGATCAATACGTTGGCCAGACCTACGACTTTAAAGTTATCAAGATCAACCCGGACCGAAAGAACATCGTTGTTTCCCGTCGTGAATTGATCGAGGAACAGCGCGCCGAGAAGCGCAAGAAGCTCCTCGACGAAGTGACACCCGGTGATACCCGCCGTGGTGTTGTTAAAAATATCACCGACTACGGTGCATTCGTGGACTTGGATGGACTGGACGGTCTTCTCCATATCACCGACATGAGCTGGGGCCGTGTTTCACATCCTAGTGAAATGCTCAAGGCTGGGGAGGAAATTGATGTTCAGATCCTCGAAGTGGATCGTGAACGCGAGCGTGTTTCTCTCGGAACCAAGCAATTGACTCCAAATCCCTGGGATATGATCGAACAGAAGTTCCCTGTGGGAGCCGTCGTTAAAGGACGTGTGGTCAACCTCGTTGCCTATGGGGCCTTCATCGAGATTGAAGAAGGCGTTGAAGGCCTCGTGCACGTTACGGAGCTTTCCTGGACCAAGAGAATCAACAAACCTTCAGAAGTGCTTCGTATCGGTCAAGAGGTCGATGCAGTTGTCCTCGGTATCCAAAAGGACGAACAGAAGATCTCTCTCGGAACTCGCCAGTTGGACGAGAACCCATGGGATATGGTGCGTCACAATTATCCGGTCGGAGCTCACGTTCGTGGCCAAGTGCGAAACCTTACCAATTACGGTGCCTTCATCGAGCTCGAAGAGGGGATCGACGGCATGGTTCACGTCTCCGACATGAGTTGGACGCGCAAGGTCAGCAATCCTACCGAAGTCGTCAAGAAGGGCGATGAGGTCGACGCGATCGTCTTGGATGTGGATGTTGATAATCGGCGTATTTCTCTCGGCATGAAGCAACTCAGTGATGACCCATGGGCCGCCATTGACCAATACTTCAAGATCGGCGATGTGGTTTCTGGGACAGTGATCAAACTCACCAATTACGGTGCCTTTATCCAACTCGAGCACGATATCGACGGATTGGTTCACATCAGTCAGCTGAGCGAAGAGCGCATCGAAAACGTCAAGGATGCGGTTGAGGTCGGCCAAGCGGTCACTGCGCGAGTCATCAAGATTGATCGGAATGACCGTAGGATCGGATTGAGCATCAAGGCTGCAGAGTACTCGGATGAGGAAATCGCCGCAGAAGCTGCCGCCTACGACTCATTGTCCAGCGATGAAGACTTGGCAAGCCTCGGGGACATCCTCGACAAGGCAGGTCGGTAGTCGATCGCACGATCAGAATTATACTTTGCAAAGCCGGACGGGAAACCGTCCGGCTTTTTTTGGTATTTTTTGGATTCGCCCGAATGCATTCCACGCTTTAGAACCCTTGAATGAAAATTTCACTGGGCACAGATCATGCCGGATATCATCATAAGGAAGCGCTGAAAAAGCATCTTGAGACCATCGGTCATACCGTGATCGATTTTGGGACGGATTCTACCGAGGCGGTTGATTATCCAGACTTTATCCGTCCGGCAGCTCAGGCCGTTGTAGATGGGAAATCAGAGATCGGGGTCGTCTTCGGGGGAAGCGGGAATGGCGAAGCCATTACTGCCAATAAAGTGAAAGGGGTTCGTTGTGCACTCTGCTGGAACGTCGAAACCGGTCAACTGGCCAAAAAACACAACAATGCGAACGTTTTATCATTTGGAGCCCGGCAAACATCAATTGATGAGATGATAGCGATTGTGAATGCCTGGATGGCCGCCGAATTCGAGGGAGGACGCCACGAAATACGCATAAACAAGATCGAATTAGAGGAATGATTCTCTTTCAGGCTTTGACACCGAGCGCAGATCGGGCTTTGTAAGCGGAGATGATTGAATCAATGAACGCGAAAGAAAACGAAGAAGAAAAACCCAAGGGCGGCTCTCTATCAGATATGGTACAGAAACGCTTCCTCGCGGATCGGAAGATATTTCTTTGGGGGGAAGTATCTGATGACTCTGCCAGAGAAATGACAGAGAAGCTACTCTATCTGGAAGCGGAGGATCCCGGAAAGGAAATCAAGTTTTACATCAACACCCCCGGTGGCTCTATCACTGCAGGCATGGCCGTCTATGATACGATGAAGCTGATTACCAGCCCGGTGACCGTGATCGTTACAGGAATGGCCGCTAGTATGGGGTCTATCCTACTGTCAGGTGCCGAGAAGGGTAGCCGGTTGATATACCCTCATGGACGGGTCTTGATCCACCAACCACTCATTAGCGGACGCTTTATGGCGCCTGCGGTGGATATCAATATTCAAGCTCAGGAGATGGAGAGAATTCGTGAAGAATTGAATAAAATCCTTGCGGAAGCTTCCGGTAAGGATCTTTCCGTTATCGAGCAGGATACGGATCGTGATTTCTATCTTACTGCCGAAGAGGCCATAGCGTATGGTCTTGTGGATAAGGTAGTTACCGAGATATAGACTGTAAGGTCCTCGATGAGCTTGGTTTTCCAGAAATACCACGCCCTCGGGAACGATTATCTTGTTCTCGATCCCTCTGATGGTGAGCTGCCGGATGTAGAGGGCATCGCACGGGTATGTCACCGAAATTTCGGATTAGGTTCGGACGGGATCTTATACGGGCCGCTTTCTTCGACTCAGGCTGATTTTCGGTTGAGGATCTTGAATCCGGACGGCAGCGAGGCGGAAAAAAGTGGGAACGGCCTCCGTATTTTCTGCCGCTACCTGCACGATCGGGGAGAGGTGAGTGATCGACCCTTTACCGTAGAGACTTTGGGCGGAATCGTGTCCGTTTGTATCCACCATCCCAGTGAGAGTATTGAGGTCGAGATGGGCAAAGTTTCTTTCTCCAGTGACATCATACCCGTTTCAGGGGAAAGCCGGGAAGTGTTGAAGGAATCATTGGAAGCTGGCGGTCAAACCATCGAATTTTCGGCAGCTACCATTGGCAACCCACACTGCGTTATTCTTTCCAACAATCTATCGGAAGCTGAAACCCGTCGGTTGGGGCCACACATTGAAACGCATCCTCTTTTCCCAAATCGCACTAACGTGCAGTTTCTGGAGGTAATTGACCGTGGCAATATTCGACTGGAAATATGGGAGAGAGGCGCGGGCTATACATTGGCTTCTGGTAGCAGTTCCAGTGCGGCAGCTGCGGTAGCGTTTCGGCTCGGCCTTGTTGATTCTGACGTTAGCGTTCAGATGCCCGGCGGTTTGCTGACTCTTTCGATAGGCGACGATTTCTCGGTCCGGATGACCGGTCCGGTTCGAAGGATTGGTTCGATGAATTGGCTGCCGGAACAGAGCTGAAAGCCAACCAGTCACCTTTTCTCCTCGTATGGTATTCATTTGTCTTTGTAAAATTCAATAATGGCAGATCTGGAACATCTTGCACTGGGGGTTGTTCAGTTCGCTCACCAGGGGTCGCAAAAGGAGAATCTTCTTCTTTTGGAGGAATTGACCCGGGAGGCCCATCGTAAGGGTGCTGGAATCATTGTTCTGCCTGAACTGTCCGATGGTCCTTATTTTTGTCAGAGCGAGGACCCTGAATGGTTTGAGCTAGCCATGATAGCTGGTGAAGGAGAAGGTTTTGCCACTTTCAAGCGGTTGAGTCGGGAGCTGGACATTGTTCTGACATACAGCTTTTTCGAGCGCGCGAATCAGAGCTATTTCAATAGTCTTGCGGTTTTTGACGGCGCACGGGGGTGCCTGGGGGTCTACAGGAAAAGTCACATCCCTGCTGGGCCCGGATACGAGGAAAAGTTTTATTTCAATCCCGGAGACACTGGTTTACAGGTGTTCGAAACGTCGAAAGGAAGAGTAGGAGCCGCAGTCTGTTGGGACCAGTGGTTCCCCGAAGTTGCGAGAATTCTGGCCCTGAAGGGTGCCGAGTGCCTGATCTACCCAACGGCTATCGGATCCGAGCCAGCGGAGCCTGAGGTGGACTCGCGGGATCATTGGAGGCGGGTAATGCAGGGTCACGCCGGGGCGAACCTCATTCCTGTGGCCGCAAGTAATCGCTACGGTCATGAAGATGGACCAGAGGGAGGGATCACTTTTTATGGTTCTTCTTTTATCACAGACCCTTGGGGCTCGATTGATTCTGAATTATCACGATCCGAAGATGGAGTAATTGTCAGTGTTTTTGATCGCGCACAGCTACAAAAGGACCGAGCAAATTGGGGCTTCTTTCGTGACCGTCGACCAGACCTATACCAAAGCATTCTCTCTCTTTAACTAACACAATAAACATTTCCCCCTATAAAATCCCTCAACCATTTAATTTGTTCACGCAGCAGTTTCTTTACCCTGACTCATTTATCTCTTTTTCTGGGATTGGGTTTCGCTCTTACGGCTTCCGCTAACTCCAGGGTGGGAGAACTCTGGAACAACAATTGCCTGAGTTGTCACGGTGAAAAAGGTGAGGGGGGGATGGCGACCTCTATGCTCGACGATCAATGGACTTATGGATCGGATGCGGACACAATGGCTTCTGTGATTCGTGACGGTCGACTAGAGTCTGGAATGCCTGGCTATGGTGAAGTACTAAGCGATAAAGAAATTCGTTCGCTGGTTATCTTTATAAACGAGCAAAATGCTCAGGCCAAACCTCCTATGGGACCTGAACCTATTGGGGATGAAGTATATCGTTCAGAGAAGCACGATTTCCGCATAGAGACAGTCGTTGAGGATTTGGATTTACCTTGGTCACTCGCTTTTTTCCCGGATGGGAATCTATTGATTTCGGAGAGACCGGGCACTCTATTGGTAGTGAATCCAAAAAGTGGTCATAGGGAAGCGATTGCCGGAATACCTGAGGTCTATGCAAGAGGGCAGGGTGGGTTGCTCGATGTGGAGGTCGATCCCGACTACAAGAAAAATGGCTGGATCTACCTCTCTTTCAGTGATCCTGGTGAAAGTGGTAACGAGAGCATGACGGCCATTGTTCGCGGCAGAATCAGAGATGGGATCTGGGAGGATGAGGAACAAATCTTTCGGGCACCGGGTGATGCCTATACTGGGCGCAATGTGCATTTTGGCTGCAGACTGGTATTTGATGGAGACTATCTCTTCTTCACAATCGGGGATAGGGGGAGGCAGGATGATGCTCAAGACCTATCTGTTCCCAACGGAAAGACTCATCGGATCTACAAAGATGGGAGAATCCCTGCTGATAATCCCTTCGTGGGAAAGGAAGGTGCGAGCCCCTCAATTTGGACCTATGGCAACCGAAATGCTCAGGGTCTGGCTCTTGATCCTAAGACGGGGAAACTATGGGAGACAGAGCACGGACCACGTGGTGGTGATGAGCTGAACCTGATAAAAAAAGGAAGAAATTATGGTTGGCCAATCGTTACCCATGGGATGAATTACAACGGAACGCCAATCACGGGCAAAATCTCGGACCCAACGATGGAAGACCCGGTAACATACTGGACACCTTCTCTAGCGGTCTGCGGTTTGGATGTTTACCACGGGAGTGCTTTTCCTAAGTGGGATGGGGCACTCCTATCATCCGCGCTGCGAGCTCAGGAGTTGAGATTAATAATACTTAGCGGTGAATCTGTAAGCAGCCAAGAAGTATTGGTCAAGGACAAGGGCAGAATCCGAGACACAGTAGTTGGACCCGATGGCTTGGTATACTTAATTTTAAACAGTCCGAACAAGATTGTTAAGCTCGTGCCGTAAAAGATAATTAGATTGTGTAGTTAACCTAATACTAAATTATCAAAAACTAACCAGGTAAATATATATTGACAAGGCGAAGTAGAACCGCAGGGTTGTGAGGATGAGGAGAAGGAAGCGGCAGAAGGTAGAGGGTAGTCTTGGATATTATCACTTGATGAGCCGGACGGTGAATGGTGAGGTGTTGTTTGGAGGAGTTGAGCGGGAGGTGTTGCGCAAGATGATCTGGCAGGTATGTGGGTTTTCCGGGATA